>Ga0208245_1000874_pt1 | contig 21079 bp, 20 predicted proteins | sample RifOxyC1_FD_184035 | JGI IMG/M metagenome (GOLD analysis project Ga0208245, IMG submission 184035) | Soil microbial communities from Rifle, Colorado - Rifle Oxygen_injection C1 (SPAdes) | ecosystem: Environmental > Terrestrial > Deep subsurface > Rock core/Sediment | place: Rifle, Colorado... | reverse complement strand
ATTGTGTATTGATTTCTGATACGTAGCGTAGTGGTGAGGATTTGAAGCGGTGGTTTCGGCCATCGTGGATCCGACGATGAAACAGCCATTTTTAGAAATTAATATTCTAATCCTCTTAACTGAGGTGACAGTGTTTAATTGGCAGTTTAAGTGGGGCACTTGCCTCCTAAAAAGTAATGGAGGCGTTTAAAGGTTGGTTAGGTTCGGATGGAAATCGAACCGATAGGGCAAACCCATAAACCAGCTTTACTGCAAGACGGCTATGTCGCGCAGTTGCGAAAGCAGAAGTTAGTGAACCGACTAATTTTTATAGAAAATTAGAAGATCATCAGCCAAAAGCTACTCCGGGGATAACAGGCTGGTAGAGCCCGAGAGTCCATATCGACGGCTCTGTTCGGCACCTCGATGTCGGCTCAACTTATCCTGGGGCTGGAGCAGGTCCCAAGGGTCCGGCTGTTCGCCGGTTAAAAAGTTACGCGAGCTGGGTTCAAACCGTTTAGGAGTTGATATTTTTCGACTTTTAAACAGTTTGAACCCCGAGGAAAACGACATAAGCACGGCGGCTTTTGATAGTAATATCAAGATGCATAAATCGACTATATCGGTGAAATCCATATATTTTTGACCAAAATTATACGGACAATACCGAGGGAAGTTTTTCAAAACTGAAAGAAGGAAATACAGAGGAGTGTGAGAAGTAATAATATCGTGCGTTAGGGAATGTCCCATCGCGATAGCTTCCTAACTCCAAAGTACAAGGAGTTAGTGTCCAACTGCGAAGTGAGCATGGTTAGCGTTGTGCGCAACCCTAACCGTTTGCCAACCGTAGAAACAATGCAGGTTCAAATCCTGCCACTCCTCCAATTTTTTGTTCTTTCAATGCGAAACATCGTGTTTCGCTCTTTCTTTCAGTTTTGAAGTAACCCCGTAGAGACTACACGTCGATTACCCTGAGCGAAGTCGAAGGGTAAAGATATAGTCCAATGCACATAGTAATATGTGGAAACATACGTGAGACAGGTTGGTCCCTATCTACCGCAGGCGCAGAGTTTTGAGGAGATTTGTTCCTAGTACGAGAGGACCGGAATGAACTGACCTCTGGTGTACCAGTTGTCCTGCCAAGGGCATCGCTGGGTAGCTAAGTCGGGAATAGATAAGCGCTGAAAGCATATAAGCGCGAAACTAACTCCAAGATGAGAACTCTTAGATTTCCCGTAGATGACGGGATTGATAGGCTCCAGGTGTAAGCGCCGTAAGGCGTTCAGCCGGGGAGTACTAATAAATCATACAATTTTTTAGCGTAATAATAGATACAGATTTTATTTATCTTTTGTAGGTTTTACTTAAATTTTAAACCGGAAAAACTAATTGAGTTTTCCGGTGATGATTATACTGGAGTTGTCCCACCTGATCCCATTTCGAACTCAGAAGTGAAATACTCCAAGGCCGATGGTAGTGCGTTAGCGCGAGAGTAGGTAATCATCACCAGAGAACTTAATTATAAGGACAGCTTTCACGAGCTGTTTTTGTTTGTACCGCCATCTATTGACAAGGCGTCTTAATAGTGGTATACTTAAATAAGTAGCACCTAAACAATCCAAGAAAGCACATTCAGGGGCATAGCAATGTTCAACAATGGAATTTTCGGTTGTGAATACCTTGTACCCGCGGCAAAAAAATTCATTGAGGCGGTCAAAAAAATAGTTCGCCGAAGGAATTTGCCTCAGCCAAGAATGCATGGCTCGTTCCCGCATTCACTCGAGTTACTGGCATGGGTACTTCGAAAACAAGAAACTCTTCCTGAGGATTTAAGAAACCTATCGCTCAGGGAAATGTTTTACGATACCGATTCTAAAGAAGCCGAGATCATTTGTTTAGCAGATGATCTCGAACGAGTCCTCAAGGTTATCGGACTAACATTTCTCGATATTCCCGAATGGGGGGATTGGTATCAAGCCTGTGAAAGAAGAAAAGCTGATCTCGAGGAACAGCTTGCCTGACCGATGCCGAATTATGTTGAGACCAAGCAGGTAAAACTACTGGTCTCTTTTTTTATTTAGATTTATATTATTTGGCAGATACGAGTTTTTGCCGTACGGCAAAAAACTCACTAATCGGTTATGTAACAAGGTTGCATAAAAAATATGAAATGTTAATATAAGCTTGTTTATAGCCCGCAACTTTACAATACGAGGTGCGATATGTTTCGCAACTGGCGTCATGACGATTGCGACGGAGATATCGTTTTTTATTGCTCGGTCGTTTTGTTCGTAGATGTGCTTCTTTTGGCGGAGTCGATTTTTTTTCTCTGCCAGGAAGCCAACCCTCCTGCGATAGCATTTACGACACTTTTCTCGGTTGGTTTTGTGGTTATGTCATTTCTGACATTTCACGCCGTGCGCCAGTGGCGCAAACAGGTAAACGACCAGCCGTGAGCGAGCCCAAAATAGGGCTCTTTTTTTGTAACAAAATTCTCGTGTGGATAATAAAATTTGCATTAAAATAAACGCCAGTGTAAAATGATGTAAACAAATCTGGGATAATGAACACACTTTCTGAAAATTTTTCGATAAACAAAAAAAATAATAATATTTTAAAATATTTTGGTGTTATAATTACGCTTATTTTTTTTATAATAATATTCAACTTTTTTGGTTCTCAGATCAAAAATTCTTTTTATGTTGTGTCTTCTCCGGTGGAAAAAGTTTTTTGGTCAGCGGGGGAGAGTTCATCGGGTTTTTTGAGTTCGTTTTTTTGGGCAGGCGCAATAGCTAAAGAAAACGACAATCTAAAGGGCGAAAACGAAAAACTTATTGCCCAGGTTGTTCTTTTGCAGGCGGTAAATAACGCAAACCAGGCGCAAAGCGATATTTCCCTAGGCATCCAAAACGCAGATTTAAAATTATTAATGGCGGGGATAATCGGTCTGGCTGGGCAAGACGTTGTTTCTGTTAACAAGGGTTCAGATGACGGCATCGAAGAGGGGATGCCGGTTATTAGCCAGCAAAACGTGGTTCTTGGAAAAATAAACAAGGTGTATAAAAATTTTTCATCGGTGATGCTTATTTCTAATAAAAACAGTGTTGTTAACGTAAAGGTGAGACAAAACAAAGGCGGGGAGATAATGCCCGATACAGAAACAGAGATTGACGGAGTTATCAGGGGGAGTGGAAATTCAGGAGTTAGTCTTGACCTTATCCCGGTTGATAAGAACATAAATGAGGGCGATATTTTAATAACATCTTCCCTAGAGGAAGTTTTCCCAAAGAATCTGCTGATAGGAAAGATAACCAAAATCCAAAAAAACGACCAAAAACCTTTTCAACAGGCGGAAATCCAGCCGTTTTTTGATCTTAAGGGGCTTGATAATTTGTTTGTAATAACAAATTATAAACGGTAATTTTTGATTCTTGTGTGGCTTAAATACATAACTACAATCATCTCGTTTTACTTTTTTGCTATTTTGCAAAATAGCTTTTTTACGCAGTTTAGTTTTTTTGGCGCTATTCCGGACCTGATCTTTGTTTTATTTTTTACGTTTATTTTTTTTACTGAAAACAAAAATTTTTACGAGATTGTTTTTTATTATTTACTAGCGGGAATTTTTGCTTATATATTTTCCGATGTAAATTTTACAATATCGCTTATTTTATTTCTAATCATTGCCTCCTTAACGAAAAAAGCGCAAGAAATTTTAAAAAGCCGGCAAGACGATAATTACCCGTTAATTTATTTTTTACCCCTTTTCTTTGTTGCCCTGATAGTTTATGATTTTCTTTTGGGTGCCGTGAGTCTAGCGGGGATGATTTATAATTTAACAATCGCCGTAATTATTTTTTTTATTTATAAAAAATTTATATTTTCAGGAGTTAATACGCGGCAGTTAAAGCTTTTCAGATGATGTTTAAGCAATACAAGGTAAAAAATTCAAATTTTGACATAGAGCCTCACGAGGTCTTTTTAGATAAGCTTGCCCATGAAAAAGAAGAAGAATTTGGGCTGTCTGAAATAAAGTTTGAGGTGGCTATAAAAGCAAAAATGGCGTACCTAATTCTTGGAGTTTTTTTGATTGTTGCGACAGGGCTGTTTGCAAAGGTTTTTTATTTTCAGGCAGTAAACGGGGAAAAACTGCAAACGCAGGCGGAAAATAATAGGGGCGCCGTAAACATCATTATGCCAGATAGAGGGATAATTTACGATAAGAATATGAAGCAACTTGTCACAAATTCGCCTGCCTACGACCTTGTTTGTAGCAGGGCGAGGTTTTCGGCCTCTTCCGAGGAAATTTCCGCCGAGATTAGAAATATCGCAGAAATAATTGCCGTAAATCCGGATGATTTGGCAAATAAAATACAAAGTGAAAGCTCTTCGCAGGTTTTGGTTGCTGAAAATATAAGCCAGCAAAATTTGCTAGTTTTAGAGGCGAGGATAGGGGATTTTGAGGAGTGCAAAATACTGCAAAATACTTTTAGAGGGTACGCGCACGGGCCTGTTTTTTCGCAAATACTTGGGTATACGGGCAGGATAAACGCCGACGAATATTCGGGTTTGGCGGGATATTCCATTAATGGCTACATTGGAAAAACCGGCCTTGAAAAGCATTATGAGGCGTATCTGCGCGGAACGCCCGGCCAGTCCCGCCCCAAAGGGGCGAGGCTCACCTCGTCTAAAGGCGAGGTGGTAAAACCGGAAATTCTTTTAGCGCCTATTGCAGGAAATAATTTGGTTTTAAACGTTGACGCCGAACTGCAATCCAGAATTTACAATGCCCTTGAGGAAAGACTAAAAGACATTGGGGCAAAAAAGGGCGCGGCGGTTGCCATGGATCCCCGCACGGGCGCTGTTTTGGCACTGGTTTCTTACCCCTCTTATGATGATAATTTATTCTCTGGCGGAATTTCTCAAGACAATTATAATAAAATAATCAACGACCCGTCTCAACCATTTTTCAACAGGGCAATATCTGCAAAGTATCCTACAGGTTCAACTATAAAGCCTTTTGAGGCGGCCGCCGCTCTACAGGAAAAAATAATTTCTCCCGATAAAAAAATAAACGATATCGGCTACATTTTAGTTCCATCCCAATATGACCCAAGCGTGGTTTACAGGTACGGGGGCGTCACACCCCACGGCTGGGTTGATATGAAGGAAGCAATTGCGGTTTCTTCAAACATTTATTTTTATACAATTGGCGGAGGGTACGGAGACCAGCAAGGCTTGGGGCCAACCAGAATAAAGAAATATCTCTCGCTTTTTGGCTGGGACCAAAAAACTGGAATTGATTTGCCCGGAGAATTTTCTGGATTTATTCCAGATCCCGCATGGAAAAAATCAGCAAAAGGAGCCTCATGGACAGACGGAGACACATATAACCTTTCAATCGGTCAGTCTGATTTGCAAACAACTCCTTTGCAGGTGGCAATGGCATATTCGGCAATTGCCAATGGCGGAATTTTATATAAACCGCAAATTGTAAACAAGATTGTCGCGAATACCGGGAATTCGCAGGAAACAATACAACAATACAATCCAGAGGTTATAAGAAGCAATTTTATTGATAAAGAAAACCTTGATATTGTTCGGCAAGGAATGCGCGACGGCGTAACAGAGTCTTATGGGCTTTCGCGTTCTTTAAATAATTTACCAGTATCGGTTGCTGCCAAAACCGGTACTGCTGAAATTGGATATCAAACAAAATTCAATCTTTGGTCTGCGGTTTTTGCTCCCTATGAAAACCCTGAAATCGTTTTGGTGGTAACAGCCGAGGAGGTTCAGGCCCTAGGCGCCGTAACCCTCCCCGTAGCGCATGATGTGCTACAATGGTATTTTGATGAGAAATCCAGATAATGTCAATAGTTTACGTGGCTCTTTGATTTTGTTATTATAGATTAATTAATATTAAAAAAATGGCTACAATTGACGAGCTTCGTAAAATTAGAATTGAGAAATTAAAAAAACTGCAGGATGCGGGGCTTTTGGCATACCCGGCGAAAACAAAAAGAACTCACAGAATTGCTGACGTTTTGGGAAATTTTAAGAAATTGTCCGGTGGAATTTTGGGTAAAAAATCAATTGTTATTGCGGGTAGAATAATGGCAAAGAGGGGGCAGGGCGGATTAACATTTTTGGATGTAAATGATGGTTCGACTTCGCTCACCACAGGTGGCTCGGGCAAAATGCAGGTTTTGTTAAAAAAAGAAAAACTTGGCGAGAAAGGGTACGATTTTTTTCTTGATGTTTTTGATATTGGAGATTTTGTGGAAATAAAAGGCACGCTTTTTACAACCCAAAGGGGCGAAAAAACAATTGAAGTTGAGGATTATAAAATGCTTTCAAAGGCACTCTTGCCTTTGCCTGAAAAATGGCACGGAATTCAGGATGTTGAAGAAAGGCTAAGAAAAAGATATTTGGATATAATTTTTAATCCTGAAGTAAAAGAAATGGTTGAAAAGCGTGCGGTGTTTTGGAATTCTATACGAGAGCATTTAATAAAAAATAATTTTTTGGAGGTTGAAACGCCTGTTTTGGAAACTACTCCCGGTGGAGCTGACGCAAGGCCGTTCATAACCCATCATAATGCTTTGGATTTGGATATTTTTTTGAGAATTTCAATGGGCGAATTATGGCAAAAAAGATTAATGGTTGCGGGATTTGAAAAAACATTTGAAATCGGCAGACAATTCAGAAATGAAGGAATGGATTCAGAACATTTGCAGGATTATGCACAGTTTGAATTTTACTGGGCCTATGCCGACTACGAACAAGGTATGGAATTTGTGGAAGAAATGTATAAATTTATAATCAAGAAAACATTTGGAACATTAAAGTTTAAAATCCGCGGATTTGATATTGATTTTAGTAAAAAATGGGAAAAATATGACTATACTTCAACAATTGCAAAATATACAGGAGTAAATATTAACGAAGCAAGTTTGCCTGAAATTGAGAAAACCTTACAAAAACTTAAAATAGATTACGACAAAAATGGGTTTAATGTTACGCGGGCAATTGATAACTTGTGGAAATATTGCAGAAAAAATATTGGAGGTCCTGGATTTTTAATTAACGTGCCCATTATTATGGAACCGTTGGCAAAAAGAATGGAGAAAAACCCAAAATTAGTGCAAAGATTTCAGGTAATTTTAGCAGGTTCTGAAATGGGCAAGGGCTATTCAGAATTAAACGACCCGCTTGACCAGGCCGAAAGATTTACAGAACAGCAAAAACTTCGCGATAAGGGCGACGAGGAGGCACAAAGATACGACAAAAATTTTGTAGAGGCGTTAGAACATGGAATGCCCCCAACCTGCGGATTTGGAGTTTCTGAAAGATTATTCAGCTTTTTAATGGACAAACCAGCCCGCGAATGCCAAATATTCCCCCTAATGCGCCCAAAATAATCTCCACGCTGTCATTCCCGCTAAAGCGGGAATCCAGATTTTTCGTCATTGCGAGGAGTCAGCAGGCGAAGAAGCAATCTTACACCTGTGCACCGGAGCACAGGTGTATTTTATTGTGCGACAAATATACTACAATTTCTGAAGCTTCAGATTTTGTAGTATATGATTTTTTGTAAAAAAAGAGGCGACGTAGCACCTTTGCTATGTCGCCTTGATCTCACGGGGGGAGATTTGTTGTGAGGCATTACCTCAGGTCCTCCTATGCGCCGGATGCAGTGCTTCGCTACAGTGCCGACTTGCCCCATTGTGGGGCGCGAGTTAATTGTTAACGGCCAATCAACCCCTAAGGCTCGTGCGCGGATAGTAATCGTACTATCCTTAACGCCGTTACGGAAAACGCCGTAGCCCCCGCGTATTAAAAACTTACTGTTATTTTAGCATATAATAATATTGATGTCAAGGGATTTACGGGGGTTAGCAAGTTTGATATTATGAATGAATAATTAATTGAAAAAGGCGTTCAGCGTAAATCAGACCCAAAATGTATAAGATATATCTGGGCCTGATTTCCGAAGCAACCTTGTTCGCCTCGCTCACAAGGCCGTGTTAGATATAAATTTCATCAGAGAAAATCCGGAGGTTGTAAAAAAGGCGTGCAAAGATAAAAATGTCGGCATCAGCGTTGACCTGGTTTTAGATTTGGACAAAGAAAAACGCGCTTTAATGACTGAAATTGAAACATTAAAAGCCGAACAAAATAAAATTAGTCGCGGAGGGGTGGAAAATCAGGCGATTTTTGCCCAGGCAAGGGAGATAAAAGAAAAAATTAAGAGTCTGGAACCGCAGTTGGAAAAAGTTGATGCTGAATTAAAAGACCTGCTTTTGCAGCTTCCAAATATTCCTTTTGACGACGTACCCGTAGGCGAGGACGATTCTAAAAATGTTGTTTTAAGGCATGTCGGGCACAAACCAATGTTTCTGTTTTCTAAACCAAAAGATTATATGGATTTGGGAACAGCTTTGGATTTAATTGATACAGAAAGGGCTGGAAAAGTTGCGGGTTCAAGGTTTGGATATTTAAAAAATGAATTGCCGTTGCTTGAATTTGCTTTGATTAAATTAGTAATGGATACAGTTAGAAAAGAAGGGTTTGTTCCTATTATTCCGCCAGTAATGCTGAAAGAAGAAATGGCGCGAGGCACAGGATATTTTGAGGCAACAGACGAAAAAGAAGCCTATTATCTCCCGGAGGATAAAATGTATCTGGCTGGCACATCAGAACAATCCTTAATTTCAATGCATGCGAACGAAGTTTTAAACGAAAAAGATTTACCGTTAAGATATGTTGGTTTCTCAACCTGCTTTAGAAGAGAAGCAGGTAGCTATGGGAAAGACACAAAAGGAATTTTAAGGGTTCATCAATTTGATAAACTGGAAATGGTTATTTTTTCAAAGCCCGAGGATTCGAAAAAGGAGCATGAATTGATTTTATCTATTGAGGAAAAGTTGATGAAACAATTAGGTTTACCATATCAGGTAATAAGCATTTGTACAGGAGACTTGGGCAGGCCGGCAGCAAAAAAATATGACATTGAAACTTGGTTGCCATCGGAAAATAAATACAGAGAAACGCATTCCAGCTCAAATTGTACTGACTTTCAAGCAAGAAGATTAAATATGAGATACAAGGATAAAAATGGAAAAATGCAATTTGTGCACACGCTAAACGGAACGGCTTTTGCAATTGGCAGGATCTTAATAATGATTATGGAAAATTACCAGCAAAAGGACGGCTCAATAAAAGTTCCAAAGGTTTTACAAAAATACGCAGGTTTCAAGGTAATTAAATAAAAATATAAAAAATTGGAAGTAATAATAAGCGGGGTTAAGACAAACTATGTAACAATAGGGGAAGGCAAACCCTTTTTGATTTTACATGGATGGGGTTCAAACACAGAAAGATGGGCCGAGGTTGCCGAGCAGATTTCTAAAAATAATTTTAAAGTAATAATCCCAGATTTACCGGGTTTTGGAAAATCCGACACATTGGCCGTGGCATGGAATACGAACAATTACATTAAATGGCTGGAGGAATTTGTGAAAGAGCTTGGGCTTGTCGAATTTTATTTAATGGGACACTCTTTTGGCGGAGCGCTGGCGGTAAAGCTTGCAATAAAATATCCCCAACAGGTGGAAAAATTATTTTTGATTTCAGCCGCATCTGTTAGAAAAAGAACCTCAAAAAAGTCCGCGTTTAAAAATTTATCAACGATTACTAAAGCGTTTTCTTTTTTGCCAGGTTACACATTTTTCAGAAAAGCGTTTTATAAATTCATAATTAAAAAAAGCGACTACCCCTACGTTGATGGGACGGTAAAAGAAACCTATATAAATGTTGTGCAGGAAGACTTGTCGCAGTTTACAGGATTTATTAATGTGCCGACAGTTATTATCTGGGGCGATAAAGATAAATCAACTCCGGTTGAGGACGCTCATTTTATGAACGAAAAAATTAAGAGTTCAAAATTGGTTATTATTGAAGGCGCAGGACACGCATTAAACCGAGAATGTCCGGAGGTTTTAGCAGAAAAAGTTTTAGAGAATGTCTAATTTGTTATATTTTTTATACGGGCTTTGGTTTATAAGAACATTAAAATATGTCCTGTTTTGGGTTTATTTGTGGCAATTAAAAGAATATCACATTGGCAGATTTTTGGACCATTTTAATACAGAAAAAGGTAAAAAATTGCTTTTAAACCCGTTGCTGGATTTCAAAATTATTTTTTTGTTGTTTTTTATTTCAACAAACGATATTTTTATCTCTTTTCTTGTGTTTGTTTATCTTGCTGAAACGATTATTTTTTTAAGGCAGATATATTTAAAAGCAATAAAAAAGCCGGTCAGAACAGCGAAGTCACTATTTTTAACAGGAGTTTCTGTTTCTGTTGTTATTTTGTTTTTAATATGGTCGGCTAAGAAAAACCCCGCTTGGATCTTGGGATTTGATATTTTTTTGCCGGTAATTATTTCTTTGATAGTTTTGCTATTTCAACCAGTTGCGGTTTTTTTGAGAAAAAAAACCTTAAAAAAAGCTGGTGAAAAAATAAAACAGTTTCCGGGTTTAAAAGTTATCGCGATAACCGGAAGCTACGGTAAAACATCAACAAAGGAATTTTTAACAACTATACTTTCAAAAAAGTATAAGGTTTTATCAACCTCAAAGCACCAGAATGCGGAGATAGGAATTGCAAAATGCATACTGAACGACTTAAACGAAAAGCATCAAATTTTTATTGCCGAGGTTGGCGCTTATAACAAGGGAAAAGTAAAGGAGGTGTGTGAAATTTTAAAACCAAAAATTGGAATTGTTACGGGCGTAAACGAACAGCACTTGTCGCTTTTTGGCTCTTTAGAAAATTTGTTGACCGGCGAAGGGGGCAGAGAACTGGCGCAATTTCTTGAACAGAATGGATTATTGGTTGTAAACGGAGACAACAAATATTGCCTTAATCTTATTAAAAAGTTCAATGGCAAGGAAAAAATTTATAGCGAAAGTAACAGAGCCTTAAATGCCGATATTTGGGCAGAGAGCATAACCGTGCGCAGAAATTATGTTTCTTTTATTGCAAAAAATAAGGCTGGCGAGTTGGCTGACTTTAAGGCGAATGTTTTGGGAAAACAAAATGTGCAAAATCTTTTAGGGGCTGTTTTAGTGGCGAAGGAACTAGGGATGAGCTTTGGAGAAATTTCAGACGCAATGACGCATATAAAACAAGAGCAGGCGGGAATGGTTTTGAAACAGGGGAAACACGGAATTGATATTATAGACTCGTCATATTCTGCAAACCCGGACGGAGTTTTTGCTGATTTGGATTATTTAAATATTTTTGGCAACCCTTCGACGGGCTCAGGGCAGGCTAAAAAAATAATTGTTATGCCCTGTTTGATTGAACTTGGAGAAAAATCAAAAATAATACACGAACAAATTGGCAAAAAAATCGGCAAAGTTTGCGGAATGGCTATTATAACGAGCAAGGATGATTTTGAGCAATTGAAAAGGGGCGTAATGGAATCGGGCATGAAAGAAAGCAATATTTTATTTTTAGAAAAACCGGCCGAAATATATTCGGTAATTACGCTTTTTTGCAAATCCGGCGACGCAATTTTACTTGAAGGCCGAGTCCCAAATAAATTAATTGAGCTATTACTAGGTTGAGGAATTATTTTAAACCCATATCAATCTCACTTTCGCCGAATGTGGAAAAAGACGACGTAGCGCTCGCCTTAAATTTGCTTATACGGCCATGGCTTTGGAGAAAAGGAAAGGGGATTAAAGAGCTGGAGGAGAGCTTTAAAAATTATCTTGGCGTAAAATACGCTTTTAGTTTTAACTCAGGCAGAAGCTCGCTATACGCAATTCTTAAAGCTTTAGAACTCCAGAAAGGGGATGAAGTTTTGTTGCAGGCGTTTACATGCAACGCAGTACCAAACCCCATTTTATGGGTGGGTTTAGAGCCGGTTTATGTTGATTGTTCAACGGAGGACTTTAATATAAATTTGGATGACTTAAAGGCTAAAATTAGCCCCAAAACCAGGGTTTTAGTAGTTCAGCACACATTTGGAATGCCGGCCAATATGGACGAAATTAGGGCTATCTGCGAGGCTAAGAATATTATATTAATAGAGGACTGCGCCCATGCGCTTGGAGCTGATATTAATGGCTTTAAGGTTGGAACTTTTGGCAAGGCATCATTTTTCAGTTTTTCCAGAGACAAGGTTATTTCATCGGTTTATGGAGGAATGGTTGCAACAAATGATCCTTCTCTCGCCGAAAAAATCAGGCGAGCTCAGGACAAATTTGGAAGCCCAAATTCGCTCTGGGTTTTTCAGCAGATTTTGCATCCGATTTTGTTAAACTTTATAATTTTGCCGGTTTATAGCTTTTTAGATTTGGGAAAAATTATTCTGGTTGCCTCGCAGGTTTTCCATGTTTTATCGAAGGCCGTGAGTTGGCAGGAAAAGAGAGGATTGAGGCCTGGTTATTTCCCAAACGCCTTGCCAAATGCAATAGCTATGATGGCAATAAACCAGCTCAAAAAAATAGAAAAATTTAAAACTCACCGCCAAAAAGTTGCAGATTATTATTTTAAGGAATTGGCGGGAACTAAATTTGAATTGCCCAAAATTTATGATAATAAAAATAATATATATTTACGGTTCAGTGTGAAACATAAAGACGCACACGAGATAATTTATGAAGCCTGGCACAAACAAAATATTTTATTGGGGGACTGGTATACAACCCCAATTGCGCCGTTTGATACAAAAATTGAAGAGATGAAATATATAATGGGAATGTGCAAAAATGCGGAATATTTGGCAAAACACACGCTAAACCTGCCCACACACATAAATATTAAAAAAGAGGACGCAGAACGGATAGTGGGTTTTTTAAAAAAATGGAAATAAGAGAAATTACAAATAAAGACGAGTGGGAAGATTTTTTGGGGGGTTGTACAGAAAAAACTTTTTTGCAATCGTGGAATTGGGGAGAATTTTGTGCCCCAGGCGCACCAGCCTCGGGCTTGAATTTGGGAAATAAAATTTGGAGGTTTGGGATTTTTGACAACGAAAAATTAGTTTCGGTTGCGATGGCAATAAAGGTTTTAGCTAAACGGGGTACGTTTTTATTTATTCCCCACGGTCCGGTTTTTAGCGAGAGTTCGAATATTGCTGGTAAAAAGCAAATCTTAGAACTTATAATTATCAGGCTAGACGAAATCGCAAAAGAGGAGAAAGCGAGCTTTATAAGAATTTCCCCATTGCTTTTAAAAAACGAAGAAAATAACCGTATATTTGAGGATTTAAATTTTAGGCCGTCCCCGATGCACTCATCGGCATATGAAGCCACATGGAAACTGGATATTTTTTTTGAAGAAGGCGAGTTGCTAAAAAATATGCGCAAAACCACGCGCTACTTGATTAGAAAGGCCACTGAAAATCAGGATATTTCAATTGAAATAAGTGCCGACCCCATAAATATTGAGGTTTATCAAAAACTGAATAAGGCGGTTTCAAAACGCCAGAATTTTATTCCGTTTTCGGACAGCTCAATTAAAAATGAATTTGAGATTTTTAAAAAAGATAATCAGGCTGTCTTTTTGTTTGGCAAATATAAAGGCGAGACTGTTGCGGGGGCGATGGTTATATTCTGGCAGGGGATTGCCTATTACCACCAGGCGGCATCTGTTGGGAAATATTCTAAATTCTCAATTCCGTATTTACTGCAATGGCGGGCAATTTTAGAGGCTAAAAGACGAGGCTGTAAAATTTACGACTTCTGGGGATTTACTGACCCGGAAAAATTTCCCCATCACCCGTGGGCAGGGCCCACGTTGTTTAAAATGGGCTTTGGAGGGTATAAGGAAGAGTATGTGCAGACCCAAGATTTTGTTTTGTCGCCAAAATATTGGTTTAATTATATAATAGAATTAATCCGCGCCAAAAGACGCGGGTTATAATTAAAAATTTAAAATTTTAAATTTAAAATTCGCCTGTGTCATACAGAAAATATCACATAAAAAATAAAATCCACAGGATAAAGCCCCAAAAGCCAATTTTTGTAAATCTTTGGTTTTGGATTGTAATTCTAATTATAATAATTTTTTTGACCTTAGTGTATTTTTTGTTTTTTTACCCCGGATTTCAGGTGCAGAATATTATAATATCGGGCAACCAAAAAGTGGAAACTCTTCAGTTGCAAAACGTTGTGTCCCGAGAAGTTAACCGGAAAATTTTTGCACTGGGGCCGATTCGTGTTTTTTCAAAAAGTATTTTATTCGTTGACAAAAATTCTTTAACTACAGGGCTCTTGAAGGATTTTCCGGCAATTGACACCCTGGCAATAAAAATAAAATTCCCTCATACGCTGGCATTGGATATTTTTGAAAGAAAGCCAGTGGGAATTTTTTGCCCTTCGACAGGCTCAGGGCAGGCGAGCGAGAGGTGCTTTTTTGTAGACGGGGCGGGGATTATTTTTGAGGAGCTATCGGGAATTCCCGATAACATGTTTATCGTGCGACAGGAAAAAACAAACGGCCTGGAGGCAGTTGAGGGACAGAATGTGGTGGGACAAGACGTCATTGATGCGATTTTAAAAATCCAGAAAGAGCTAACCGATAAATTCAAAATAAATATAAAAGAGGCGCTCGTTGCCACGCCCATACGGCTGGATATCAAAACAGGGGAGGGGTGGCAGATTTATTTTGACCTTTCTTCGGGCCTCGGCATAGATATGCAGGTGGCAAAATTGAATTTACTTTTAAAAAATGACATAACTCCCCATGTTCGTAAAACATTGCAGTATATCGATTTGAGATTCAAAGACAGAGCATACTACAAATAATACTTGACAGGGAATGGTTGTTGTGATATAATCAAGTATAGGCATGAATTACGAATTAGGAGAATTTAGGCTTGATGTACAGAATGTGAGGAAATTTTTGTTAAGCAATATTTTGCTGTATTGCGCTGTTTTGCTTTTGGTTTTAAAGATTGCCCTTATTGGCGTCTCGCTAAACATTCCATTTAACATATTTTTTGCCGATATTACAAAAATAACGCTGGAAAATTTGGCCAACCAAACAAGGCAATCGCTGGGTTTGGGCGTATTAATCCGTAGCCAAAAATTGGACGAAGCCGCCAAACTAAAGGCGGAAGATATGGTAAAAAATGGGTATTTTGAGCACACAAGCCCAACAGGAGTTTCTCCGTGGTTTTGGTTTTCAAAAACAAGATATGACTATAAGTATGCTGGAGAGAATTTGGCAATCGGATTTTACGACTCAACAGAGGTTTACAATGCCTGGCTGGATTCTCCCGCGCATAAGGCCAATTTGCTAAACCCCAACTATAAGGAATTTGGCACAGCGATAGCGGGAGGATTTGGAAACAATAATACGGTTGTTGTTGTCCAGCTTTTTGGAAGCCCCAAACCCGAGATAGCATCTCCGGAAAAAAATTCAGTTGCTGTAAAATCTCCGGAAGCCGTGCAGCAACCCAAGCCCATAATTGAGCCAAAGGAGATTTTGCCTGAAAAGGTTTTGTCGCAATCAACCCAGGAGATCAAACCATTTGAGGGCGCAACAAAGCTAGTCCAGGATATTATTTTTGGCGTATCTTTGGTTGTTATTGGCGCATTGCTGTTTTTACTGCTTTTTAGCACGGATTTTAAGACAGATAAAAAGCTTGTCCTTAGGCCACTGGCTATTTTAATTTTTTTGGGATTTTCATCTATTATTAATAAAGACTTGATAATTTTAATAATTCCGCACCAGCTTATAATATAAAAATGGATAATTTAAAAGCAAGAAAAATATTAAAATTTGCTATAGCTATCTACGTTGCCAGCTTTTTGGTTTTTAACTGGAATAATGTTTCGTGGATTTTCAATTACAAGGCAGTTGGAGGAATTGTGAGTGATTTTTTTAATCCATACCCCAGCATATCGGCGTCATCCATGGGCGCATATTTCTACCCAAACCGTAATTCGGGATCTGGCTCAGGCCTGATGAACGTTAGAACAACCTACACCGATAAACAAAATACTCTTGAGATACCAAAATTATCCCTTTCTACGCCCATAATTTTTTCAGCCAGCACAGAAAAAAACGTTCTGGAGAAAGATCTTGAATCTGGAGTTATATATTATCCAGGCTCTGTGTATCCCGGGCAAGAGGGGCAAATTGTTATTTTGGGACATTCGGCGCCAGTAGGCTGGCCGGACATCAAATACCAATGGGTTTTTACAAAACTGAACGACCTGGTAGAGGGTGACGTAATCCTAATTAATCTAAACAACAAGCAATATACCTATATAGTAAGAAAAAAAACAATAATTAAAAAGGGGGCGGACGTGCCCGCGAGTGGAGCTACAAACACCAACGAATTGGTTTTGGTGAGTTGCTGGCCTCCAGGGAAAGATTATCAGCGAATTGCGGTGCAAGCCGAGTTAAATTAACATTGACATATTTTACATAACGTGATAATATCTAAAATAATTTAGTAAATAAAAAATTAACAAAAAAGTATGAAAAACGCACAAAAAATATTAATCATATCAATTTTAACAATATTAATTGCCGGGGGCTTTGTGTTGCCGACAGATGAAGCTGTCGCAAGCGTGTCTTGCGCCAACGGAACAACTCTGACTGCGCAGGAGCTTTACAATGCCGTATGGTCGGGGAAGTTAATAGCAACTTTTTCCGAACAGCCCGGCCAGGTGGTGGCAAGCGTAAATAATTTAACAGGTTGCACCGCGCCGGTGATCGGAGCGTCATACAAAATGTATAATGCCTATGGAACCCCAGGCTGGCTTGATACTCAGCAATATATAGGCTCGTCAGTCATGGTAAATATTAATGCCAACGGAATAACCACCATAACTGTTCCAGTTGCGTCATGCAGAACTCAGGTTGATTTGTGGTATCAAGCTGCTCCTCAACAGCTTTATGATAGCGTGGATTATGGATCTTATCTTGACGCAAATTACGCGTTTGCCGCATATGCAACTCAAACCGCGCTTTGTACCGCCACCCCGGTTTGCACGCCTAGCTGGCAAACCGGAGCCTGGGGAGAGTGCATTAACGGATATCAGACAAGAACAGTAACTGACGCAAATGCTTGCGGAGTTGAAACCAGCAAGCCATCCACAACTCAATCTTGCGCGGTTGCGCCAGTAATAACTCCACCAGCTCAAACCCAAACTCAGACCCAAACCCAGGTAAACACTCAGACAGTATATGTAAACACAACAGGAGGTGGAAATAACAATACTTGCTCAAACCACGCATACCAAAGATGCTCGGGTAGCAATTTGTATTGGTATGACTCGTGCGGAAACCAGCAAGAATATCAGTATTGCCCAAACGGGTGCTATAACAACGCGTGCCAAAATTATACAAACACCTACGGAAGCCTGACAATTAATAAGACTGTCAGAAATCTCGCTTCAGGCAGTACAAATTTTGCAAGTTCGGTTTATGCCAATCCGTTGGACACGCTTATGTTTATGATAACTCTGCAGGCAAACGGAAATCAGAATATGCAAAATGTTTTTGTAAGGGATTATTTCCCCGCCAACTTAATTTACCAGAACCAGCTTATAGTTTCAGGAGGAAGCAATTACTACAATAATAATTCAGGGAATATTGTTTCAGGGATTAATATAGGCACAATATCAAGCGGTCAGACAGCTACAATAACCTATCAGGCGCAGGTTGCCTCCGCTCAAAATTTTGCCTATGGCGCGACAACATTGAATAACAGCGCCTCTGCAACAAGCTCGGTTGGAAGCACCCCAACAGCCTCTGCCTCTGTAATTGTTAATAGGGCGGCGGTTTATGGGGCAAGCGCCATTTCAACAGGCTTAACAAATAATTTTTTGGTTGATTCCTTTTTCTTGCCATTAATGATTACCCTGCTTGGCATTTTGATGTTAAAATCAGGAATGTTTGCCGGAGCCGAGAAATGGTTCTATGCCAGAAAGAAAAATGGAAGAGAATTTAGAGCCAGCAGAGAATTAAGCAAGAAAATTTCGGAAATTAGAAAATTTGGAAGCTAAAAATTAAAAAGCTAATTTTGCCAGAAGGCGTGCAAAAGCGCCTTTTTGGCTGTATAATCAAAGTCATATGACGCACGAAGAATTCGCAAAATTAGTGGGAGAAGCGATTGATTCAATTGACGAAAAATTTTTGAAAAAATTAAAAAATGTGGAAATAGTTATTGAAGACGACCCCACGCCAGAGCAATTGCAGAAACTTAGCTTACGGGGAGGCACGCTTCTTGGATTATACGAGGGCATACCTCAAATAAAAAGAGAGCAGTACGCAAATGTTTTGCCCGATAAAATAACGATTTTTAAAAATTCTATTGAGAAGGTTTATTCCAGCCCGGAAACCATAAAAAAAGCAGTGAAAGACACTGTTTGGCACGAAATAGCTCATCACTTTGGAATGGACGAGCACCAAGTCCGAAAAGCTGAACAAAAACGCAAATAATTATTTGCGGCCTTCAAGCGCAGATTCCAAAGTTTCCTCGTCAGCGTATTCAAGTTCTCCGCCAACGGGTATGCCCTTTGCCAGATGGGTGATTTTTACATCAGAAGTAATTTCTTTTATAGAGTTTTCAACCAATACAGAAGTTGCCCTGCCTTCGGGGGTGGGATTTAGCGCAATAATTATCTCAGAAAAATTGCCGTCTTTAATGCGTTTTTTCAATTCCTCAATTCTTAAAATTGGAATATCTTCTTTTCTCATTAGCGAAACCGTTCCGCCCAAAATAAAATAAAGCCCGTTGTATTTTTTAGTATTTTCAATAGACAATAAATCAGTTTCTTTTTCAACAACACAAAGCAAGTTTTTATTTCTTGATGGATTTTTGCAAATCTGGCATAAAACAGAATTATCATAGGGCTCAAAGGGATTAAAGCAAAGCTCACATAATTTTATTTTATTTTTTAATTCTTGAATTGCGCCAATCAGCTCGTCAACCCCTTCTTTGGGAAGCTTCATTAAGTAATAAACAAAACGGCCGGCTGTTCTTTGGCCAACCGTTGGAAATTTTTTAAAAATATCTTTTAGTTTTTCTATGCTATCCATTTATTAGTTTTCATTAGCATACTGACCTTTATCTAAATTTTTAAAACTTACTCTTTGCTTGTCAAAGAATAAATCAACATATCCGGTAGCTCCATTTCTGTGTTTTTCAATTAGAATTTTTGCCATTCCCGGGTTTAGGCTGTTTTCATTATAGGCGTCTTCGCGGTAAATAAACATAACCACATCAGCGTCTTGTTCAATTGCGCCAGATTCCCTTAAGTCTGACAATCTTGGAATTTGCGGAACGCGTGACTCAACAGCGCGGGATAATTGCGACAAAACCAAAACCGGCACGTTTAACTCCTTTGCCAAAATTTTTAAAGCCCTTGAGTTTTCGGAAACCTGCTGGACGGGCGAGGCGTATTTATTCATTGGCTGCATTAATTGCAAATAATCAATTACCAGTAAGGACAACCCTTTGTTTGCCTGCAGTCTGCGCGCCATTGCCCTCATTTGCAAAATATTTACAGAGCCGGCGTCATCAATATAAATAGGGGCTTCTGATAAAATTCCCATTGCATGCTGGATTCTTGAGTAGTCATCGTCCTTCAGATGCCCCGTCCTTAAATGCCACGAATCAATGTTTGCCACGCTGGAAATCATCCTGTCGGCCAGCTGGTCTTTTGACATTTCTAAAGAAAACAATCCAACCGGCTGGTTTGTGCCAATAGCAACATTTCTAGCAATATCCAAAGCCAGAGACGACTTGCCCATTGCCGGCCTTGCGGCTAAAATTATCAGGTCGGACTTTTGCAAACCCGCCAGCATATTGTCCAAATCCTTAAATCCTGTTGGGATTCCGCGCAAACCTCCGGACTGCTTTGAGAGCATGTCAAGCCTCTCAAATGTTTCGGGCAAGATGTCCTTTATGGGGGTGAAAGTTTGTGTTAATGCCCGTTGCCCAATTCCAAAAATTGTTTTTTCTGCCCTGTCAATTAAAACATCAACCTCTTCCTGTTCGTCGTCAAAAGCCGATAAGCCAATTTCTTCAGAAGCTGAAATTAAGTCGCGTAAAATCTTTTTTTGGCGGACAATTTTTGCGTAATTTGAAACGTGAGTGGCTGTCGGTACGGTATTTATAAGTGTTGTTAAATATGCCGAGCCTCCGGTTTCCTCCAGTCTTGTTTTTTCTTTTAATCTGGCGGAAACAGACAAAATATCAATTGGGTCGGATCGTTCGTACAAATCAAACATTGCCTGGTAAATATCCTGATGTATGCCCTTATAAAAATCTTCTGCTTTTATAAAATCAACAATTTTTACAATAGCCTCCTTATCCAACATTAAGCAACCCAGCAAGCATTGTTCTGCTTCGGTATTTTGAGGGGGAAGTTTTACCGGCATTTCGTTGACCATATTTCGTTAGTTTAGCAAAACCGAGAAAACAGAGCAAGGGCTTGACAATAAGATAGTATTATGATAGCATAATTTTAGTACGTTGATTGTGGTCGGACATCGGCTTTTTCGGGCTTTAGGGTAAAAATGGACAGATATAAATTTAACCAGCGACGTTATGTTCTGGTTCTGTCCCCCGTGTCCCTTTTCCCGAGGAGGTGTGCGATGAGTTCTGACCGAACGCTGGTTGGCAGTGGATTCGACCTTTTCTTGGCCGGACTGGCTTGCGGAGGGATCTCCGACGTCCAAGTCTGTGCAAGGGAAGAAACGATCCATGATGGATGCTATCCCGGTTGCGGAGACGGCAGCTGTTGCAGCCAATTGAGGATTGCCACCTTTAGGACCTCGTCTGGAAAGATTATGGTTCTGGAGGAATACCTCGACGAGGACAACAAGGTTCAACTGAGCTTTTACCCTCTTTGAGAGCAATTTTCAGCCAGCACAAAAAGAGCAACCCACTCTATAAAATGGGCAGTAATTCTTCGGGGAAGTGCCGAAGCGCTGGAGACGGCGGACACATCTAAGGGAGATTAGGTTCTCCTTTTGTTTCACAAAATTTATTTTGCACTGAACTAGTCGTAATATTCAGACCAATTCGCGCGAATTGGTCTGAATATTACGACTAGT
>Ga0208245_1000872_pt1 | contig 21119 bp, 16 predicted proteins | sample RifOxyC1_FD_184035 | JGI IMG/M metagenome (GOLD analysis project Ga0208245, IMG submission 184035) | Soil microbial communities from Rifle, Colorado - Rifle Oxygen_injection C1 (SPAdes) | ecosystem: Environmental > Terrestrial > Deep subsurface > Rock core/Sediment | place: Rifle, Colorado... | reverse complement strand
ATGCCGGGATTCTGGTGGAGCAGTACACCGCTGCCAAGCTGCTCAAGGCCCTCGAAGAGGCTGCCGAAAGGCTCAAGAGCGGGAAGACCAAGGCCGGGGAGCTGATCGAGTTGGTGATCACCAAGGCCCAGGGACTACGGGACGGGCTGGGGACCAAGTCCAAGGTGATCACCCTGGCCGACTGCATGGAGCCGATCTTCTCGGAGGTGGGGGCCGTCTCGGAGGGCAAAAAAAACTTCGCCCTGCCGACCGGGATAGGCCCCATTGACCAAAAGCTTGGGGGCGGGATGCACCACGGAGACCTGATCATCTTGGCCGCCCGTCCTTCGATGGGTAAAACCTCGCTGGCTATGAGTATTGCCGAGTCGGTGGCGGTCTCCCACAGCCAAAAACAGGTCTTGATCTTCAGCAAGGAGACGGGCTGGAAATCCTTGGTACGGGACCGGATCATCCCGATCCACTCTGGGATCAGCTCCACCAAGTTGCGCAATCCAGGCCAGATGGTGGCCGAGGATTGGGAACGATTGGCGATGGCCACCGACCGACTGAGCGGGGTTAAAAACCTCAAAATCTACGACCACGGCGGAATGCGGGTGGGGGATGTCCACCGGGTCATCTCTCAAGAGGCCGAAAGGAACGGTCTTGATTTGGTGATCATCGACTACCTGCAACTTTTTGATGAAGCCAAAGGAGGGGAGACTAGGGCCTTGGAGATCGGCAAGATCACCCGGCGGATCAAGGAGTGCTGCCTGTCCTTCAACATCCCGATCCTGCTCTTGAGCCAGCTCAACCGTGAGTTGGACAAGACCAGCCGCAAGCCCAGGCTCTCGGACCTGAGGGATTCGGGAGCCATTGAGCAGGATGCGGATGTGGTGATCTTCATCCACCAGGAGCAGGAAGAGTCCCAGTTGAGGGACCTGATCTTTGAGAAAAACCGAAACGGCGAAACCGGGACTGCTCAGCTGGTTTTCCTCGCTGAGCGTACCCAGTTCCGGTCCCCGACCAGGGACGACTACCAAACCACCTACCCAGGGAAGTCGAGATGAAAAAGTCGAAGGTGATAGAGTTGAACGCCCTGGCTGTGAGGGTCTGCATGGTGGCAATCGCAAACGGAAAGGTTCCGAATGTGAAAGGGACCAGAAGGCGGTTGAAGGAGGCGTGCAAAGCCTTCCAGGGTCCGTCTGAGCAGTTTTTTCAAATGCTGGAGGCTGGGATCAGGAAGGCAAACGAGCAAGTCGGAGGTGACAGATGAACGAAATGATTAGACCGGTCCAGCTTGTCCCAACGGCCAATGGGGAGATTAGGGGCAAGGAGCAGCTCACCTGCAACGCAAAAAACCTGCATGAATTTTTGGGGGTGAAAAGCGCCTTCAAGGACTGGATCACTCGGAGGATCGAAGACTTTGGTTTTTCTGAGGACCAGGACTTTTGCTCATTTTTGAGCGAAAGCTCTGGTGGCAGACCTGGAAGGGAAAACCACCTCACCTTGGACATGGCCAAGGAGCTCTCGATGGTCGAACGCAACGAGAAAGGGAAACAGGCTCGAAGGTACTTCATCGAATGCGAGTGACAACTCAAGCAGGCCGAACAACTGCCTATGGACTTGCCAGATGCACTTGAGGCTTACGCAGCGCAACTCAGGGAGAAGCGAGCCTTGGCCCAAGAAAAGTCTGCTTTGGAAGCCAAGGCCATTGCCGATGCCCCCAAGGTGGAGTTTGCCAAGCAGGTGGAGCGAGCCAAGGATGCCCTTTCGATCCAAGAGTTCGCCGCCTGCCTGACTAGGCCGACTCCTGGGACGGTGGCGGTAAGCCGGGACCTGGAAGCCAAGGGTTGGACCTGTGGCAAGCGGGTCTTGGTCGAGGGGTACGGGCTCCTGGTGGCCAACGACCGGATGCACAAGCGCAAACGCAACCAGTTGGATGTTTTTTTTGGATCAACCGAACGGGCCTTGGCCTTTGGCATTCAGCCGGGCAGGCAGGCCGCTCTTGTGGAGATGTAAGGCATGAATACTTTGGCAGTGGAGAGCCGTATCGTTTTCTCGTACCGGCTCAAGATTTCGGACCTACAGAAGAACCACCTGCACAGGACTCTGCCTTTGGTGGGGGAGAGGGTCTTTGAGCTTGCCCCACTTTCGTAGAGTCCTTAATTGGCCAACAGCATCTCATACTCCTCGGGACTTTTGTAGCCCAAAGTTGAATGAAGCCGATGGCGGTTGTAAAAGCCTTCAATATACTCGAAGACGCTGCTTTGGGCCTCGTCTCGGGTCCGAAATCGGCGATGGTGAAGCCATTCCTGCTTGAGCGAGTTGAAGAAACTCTCGGCCACGGCATTGTCGTAGCAGTTGCCCTTGCGGCTCATCGAACAGATCATCCCGTAGTCGGCCAAGTCTGCCTGGAAGGCTTCAGAAGCATACTGGATGCCTTGATCAGAGTGAAACAAAAGCCCAGCATGGGTCTCCCGCTGCTCGATGGCCGCTTGCAGGGCTTGGCGAACCAAATTTGACTTGATCCAAGCGGACATGCTCCAGCCGATCACTTTCCTTGAGTACAAGTCCAACACCACCGCCAAGTACAGCCAGCCCTCGTCCGTCGGGATGAAGGTAATGTCTCCAACCCAGACTTGATTGGGCCCAGCTGGCCGGAAACAGCGGTTCAACCTGTTCTTTGCCACCGGCTTGTTGTGGCGGCTGTTGGTCGTCACCTTGTACTTCCGCTTGATGATCGACCACAGTCCCATCTCCCGCATCAGCCGAGCAATTCGTTTTCGACTAACCAGGTGGCCTTCCCGCCTGAGTTGGGCACAAACTCTAGGGGAGCCGTAGATCCTTTTGGAGTCAAAGAAGATGCGTCGAACCAAGGGCTTCAACTCCTTGTCCCTACGGCCACGAGCACCCAGGGGTTCTTTGAGCCACTGGTAATAGCCACACTGCGATACGCCAAGGCGCTTGCACAGCGGAGCCACCCCGAATCGCCGCCGGTGGGCATGGATAAAAGCGAACTTCACTTTGGCTCTTTGGCGAAGAACGCTGCCGCCTTTTTTAGGATTTCACGCTCCTCCCTGAGTTGCTTGATTTCCAGGCGAAGGCGCTTGATCTCCTGTTGCTCTGGGGTAAGCCCCGTATCCTTTTTGAAGGCTGCCTGTCCCAAGTCCGCATAAGCTCGGCACCACCGGTAAAGCAAAGGAGAGGTGATCCCCAACTCCTCAGCAATCTGGGTCTTGGGCTGGTTTGATTTGGTCGCCATACGGACAGCCTCCAGCTTGAATTCCAGGCTGTAACTTCTTCTTTCGATTCTTGTGTTCATTTTCAGTCCTCCTGTTTGAACTCTATGAGCAAACAAGGACTCTTTCAACTGGGGGCAACCTCAGTTCCTTGGCACTGACGTTTTAACCGCCCCAAAAAAGAGTTGTTCCAGCCCAGCGTTGCATTGCCGCCGCTTTGGGGCCACCTGGGGTTGGGCTTTCCTGGGCTGGGGAAATTTAGGTTTGTCATCTAGGAAAACACGTTGTAGAATTAGCCGCTTCTGGGTGAAATGAGAACTACGCATCGACCTGCCTGCCAAAAACCAAAGTCCGTTCAAATGCCATCTTCCAAATGCAAGCTTGAACTCCCTTTGTGGGCAACGCCAAAAAACGGATCTCCCTCCCTCAGTTCGTCATGGAATCAAGACTGTTTGACCATTCCCCCTTCCTACCCTCCATTGTGGAGTGCGCCAAGTCAAAGCAGTGTTTCAACGATTTTTTGTACTGTCTGACGGATGTTTATTACCAAACCGACATGGCTGGAACGATTCTGACCATCTCCCCCTCTTGCAAAATCCACCTGGGTTACCTCCCCGAAGAGATGATCGGCAAAAAAATGGCCGACTTTTACTTTAATCCCGAGGAACGGGCCAAGATCGTGGAGCAGTTTATCGCCAACCAGGGGAAAATCGCCCGGGTAGAGGCGATCCTCAAGCACAAGGACGGCTCCCAAGTCTGGGCTTCCACGGATGCCTGTATTCGTTTCAACGACCAGGGAGTACCCCAGATCGTCGAGGGCATCTCACGGAACATCTCGGAACAAAAGGATCTGGAAGCGCAGCTACGCAAGGAAATCGTCAGCCGCCGCATGATCACCCAGGTCTTGTGCCATGACCTAGCCACGCCGATCAACAACATCCTGGGGCTGGTGGACTTGGGGCCGGAATTTGTCGCCCAACACCTGGGGCTGCTGGTAAAATCCGCAAACGTCGGCAAGGACCTGATCGGCATTGTCCAGCACCTGCACCACTTTGACGAAACCTCCGAACTGCCGGTTTCCAAAGTTTCGCTGGAGGAGGTGCTCGAAAGCCTCAAAACCAGTTTCCAAAACCGTCTGTCCGCAAAAAACCTGACCTTGCACGTGGAATCTGCGCACGATCTTTTTGTGAAGGCAGAGAGGGTGACCCTTGAACATTCGGTGATCGCCAATTTTTTGACCAACGCCATCAAATTTTCCGAACGAGGTTCGGCGATCTGGCTTTCCGCCAAAAAGGAGACCAACAACATCTGTGTGGCGGTCAGAGACCAGGGGATCGGCATGTCCAAAACCATGCAGTCCGACCTCTTTGACCTCTCCAAAAAGACCAGCCGCCTAGGGACGGCCAACGAAGCGGGGACCGGCTGGGGGATGAAGCTGGCCCAGTTTTTCGTCAAAAAGTACGGCGGCGAAATCGTGGTGGAGTCCAAAAGCAAAAAAGATGACCCCCAACATTCGGGAACCCTCATCAAGGCGTTTATTCCCGCCTTTGTGGGGGAGTGACTTCAGGTTGCTAATGACTTCCCTTCGCCGGTGGCAGCCAAAACCAACCCAGGTTTTTGGGTTGGCCCCTGGGGGTCGGACTCGGTTGTGGCCGTTTGGTATTCCGACAATGGTGCCTCGGCTTCGACTTCACCTCCGGTAGTGGCCAAAGCACCGGGGTCCGAGACGGGTCCAACCGGCTGAACATTACCATCAGTTTGATTGGCTCCAGCATGGCGTTGGTATCCTACAATTTTTAGCGGCACCCCACCTTCTTGCTCTTGCCCTCCCGACCCCGCCTTGGGCTAGGGAGGGCACAAGTTCCTTGTTTCCCCCTTAGCTTGCGAATCAAAGACCCTCTTGCACCTTCCAGCCTGGACAGGCCTGATTTGTCACAAAGTTGATTGTCTCTTTGGGTGAGAACATTCTAATCTCAGCATATTACCAAACCGGAGCAACCATGGAACTCAAAAGTTATACTGCCCAGGAGCTTTGGGATTGGGCCTTTGGCTCGGTGCCCAAATTTCTGTTGCTGGATGTACGTAACGACAAGGACTTTGCCCGCTCCAAGGTGGAGGCACCGGGGCTTTGGGTGCAAAACCTTTCGTACATCGATTTTATTGAAGAGGAAGCGGAGAGCCTGGGCAAAGTGGCGGCGCAAAAGGACCAGCCGGTGCGGATCGTTTGTGCCAAGGACGGGTCGGCGAGATATGTGGCCGAGGTGTTGGTCAAAGCGGGGTTCAGCAATGTAGCCTCCCTGGCTGGGGGAATCACCACCTGGGGGGACCTCTTGGTGCACAAGCTGGTCCACTTGGACCAGGAGTTTGAACTGTATCAATTCCAACGGCCCGGCAAAGGCAGCTTGAGCTACGCCCTGGTTGGCCACGCCCAAATGTGGGTTTTTGACCCCGCCCGAGTTTTAGAGCCTTACCTTACTCTGGCCAAGTCCAAAGGAGTAGTGATCACCAACCTCTTTGAGACCCATCTCCAGGCGGACTACGTTTCCGGCGGCAAGGCCTTGGCGGCGGCTACCGGGGCCAAGCTTTGGGGCCACCCGGGGGACTTTGCCGGAGCCGACTACAAGATCGGTCCGGTCACGGACCACCAGAACTGGGAACTTTCCAAAAATCTGGCCGTCACCGCCATTCATACCCCCGGACACACCCCAGGCAGCACCAGCTACCAAATCGCCGGGACCTTCCTTTTGACCGGAGATGCGCTGCTGATCCACTCCCTGGGCAGGCCCGACCTGGGCGGGATGTGGGAGCCTTGGGCCAAAGAAGAGTTTGTGACCTTGGAGACAAAAATCAAAGCTTGGCCAGATTCTCAAATCCTTTTGCCCGGCCATTTCTCCGACTGGACGGAACGGAATCCCCAAGGGCTGTTTGCCCGAAGTTTGGGAGAGGTCAAAGCCCTCAACCCTGAGATCTTTTTGCCCATGAAAGAAGACGAGTTCTTGGCTTACATCCAAGGGCGCGTGCGACCGCAACCGGAGGAATATTCCGTGATCCGTACCCTCAACCTGGGGCAGGGGGAAAAAAGCGAGGCGGAGCTCAAGGAACTGGACCTGGGCAAAAACCAATGCGCCGCCTCGACCCACTAGCCCCCCTCTCGCACCCCCACTAACGCCCCAAAATGTCCTTGCGAATCAAAAAGAGGCAGGGCACCAAAAAGAGGGTGATAAAGGTGGCAAACAGGATCCCTACCCCCAGGCTGATGGCCATAGGGATCAGGAATTGGGCCTGTCTGCTGGTCTCGGCCAACAACGGCATCAAGCCGCCAAAGGTGGTCACCGAAGTCATCAAAATCGGCCGCACCCGGTCCTGGGCCGCCTCAATCAGCCCGGCAATCGGCTCAGTTTGCACCTTGGGGTGACGGTTGACCGAGTCGATCAAAACCAATGAATCGTTGACCACCACCCCGGTCAAACCCACCAAGCCAAACAAACTCATAAAGCTCAAGGGGTGGCCCAGGATCAAATGGCCCAGGGCGGCACCAGCGATGCCAAAGGGAATCGCCGACATCACCATCATCGGCTGGGTGTAGCTTTTAAAAAAGATCGCCAACAGGCAATAAATAAAAACCAACGCCGCCAAAAAGCCCCAGCCCAGGCTGTCCAGGCTTTGCGCCCGGTCCTTTTGGGCTCCGCCCGCAAAGGTGCTCAAGCCGGGGTAAAGGGCTTTGAGCTCCGGGACCAGCTCGGCTTGGACCGCTTGGGTGATGGTTTCGGGATTTTTGATCCGCTGCTCGATTTTGCCCGAAACAGTAATGATCCGCTCCTGGTTTTGCCTAGTGATCGAAACCGGCTCTTGGGCGGCACTCAGCACTGCCGCTTGGCCCAGGGCATATTCCCCACCTTTGGGGGAGAGCATCCGCAGGTTCTCCAGGTTGGACAGGTTGGAGCGAACCTCTTTGGGGTACCGGACCCACACCTCGATTTGTTGTTTCTCCTTTTCCAATCGACTGACCAGGACCCCCGAAAAGGCGGCCCGCAGGTCGGCGGCAAATTCCTGGGCGGTCAGCCCCAAGGCTTGGGCCTCCGGGGTGAGGGTAAAACGCAGCTCCCGTTTGCCCAGCTTTTCGCTGTCGCTCAGGTCCACCACGCCGTCGATCCGTCCGGCCCAGTTCTTGGCATGTTCAACCGCCGCCAACAGAGTCTTGGTGTCGCTGTGGGCCAGTTGCAGGTTCAGGTCGTCTCCGAAGTTCATGCCCCGGCTGGTCAGACGTACCGTACTCACCTCGGGGAGCCTCGCCACCGCCTTGCGCCACCGCTGGCCGATCTCAAAGCTGGACATGGACCGTTGGTCGGCGGGTTTGAGCCGCAACTTGATCGTCGCCAAAGACCCGGACTCGGCGGACTGGCTTTCAAAGTTGACGTAGTGGTGCAGCAGGCTGGAGCTTTTGAGCCCCTTTTTATGGTCCCCCTCCTCCACCACCTTGATCCCAGTGGCCAGAATCTGTCGCAACACCAACCGGCTTTTTTCCGCCGGGTACCCGGCAGGCAATTCGGCGTTCAGCGTCACCTCATCGTCTTCGATGCTAGGGAAAAACTGGGTTGGCAGTTGGCCGCCCATGACCAGGGCACCGGTCAGGATCAGGCTGGCGATGCCGATGGACAATACCAGATACCGGTTCTCCAAGGCCCAGGCCAAAGAACGTTTGTACCTGCCTTCGATCAACCGGGTCAGGCCACCGTCGCACTTACCCCGCAGGGATTCGATCCACCGGAACAAGACAAATCGAAACGGCTTGGCCGGGTGGGCCAAATGGGAAGGCAAAACAAACAGGGACTCGACCAGGGAAACGGTCAAAACCGAAATCACGATCACCGGAATGGCGTACATGAACCGGCCCATGTTGCCGCCGATGTAAACCAAGGGGGCAAAGGCCACCACCGTGGTAAGCATGGAAAAGAAAACCGGCGGCCCCATCTCCATCGCCCCGGCAATGGCCGCCGACAAACGGCTTTCCCCCTTTTCGATCCGGCTGTAAACCGATTCGCCGATCACAATGGCATCGTCCACCACGATCCCCAGGACCAAAATGTACCCAAACAGGGAGATCATGTTGATCGTCACTCCGGTCAGGGAGAGAATCAAAAAGGAGGCGACAAAGGAAATGGGGATCCCCAACATCACCCAAAAGGCCAAGTGGATTTCCAAAAACAACGCCAAGATCACAAACACCAGCACCAACCCCTGGATGCCGTTTTGCACCATCAGCTTAAACCGGTCGTTGAACACGTCGGACCGGTCGTCCCAAACCACCAGCTTGAGGCTCGGGGGCAGCTTGGCTTGGGCCACAAACCGGGCCACGGACTCGGAGACTTGGTTGGGGGTGAAGTCTTCCTTTTGGTAGATCTCCAAAAAAACCGTCGGCTCTCCGTCCAGTTCGGAAAAGTCCTCGGACTCCTTGGGCCGCTCTTCGATCTTGGCGATCTGGCCCAACTTGGTCACCCCTCCGTCGGGCCTGCTTTCGGCGACCAGTTCGGCGTACTGCAACGGGTCGGTCCGTTTGGCCAGACTGCGGAGCAACAGCTCTCCCTGCTCGGTTTTGAGCGCCCCGGCGGGCAGGTCCTTGCTTTCTGCGGCAATGATGCTCGCCAGCTTGCGTAGGCTCAGGCCGTGTTGGCTCAGGTCCTGGGGCTCCACCTCGATCACCAGTTCGGTGGACCGAACCCCTTTGAAGGAGACTTCACTGACCCCCTCAACGGCCAACAGCTTGGTCTCGATCCTCCGGGCCACGTCAAACAGGGATTTGGGCTCCAAGGGACCCGAAAGGGCGAGGGACAAGATTCTCCGCTTGCGCATCACCTGGGAGACTTGGGGGACCTCGGCATCTTTGGGCCATTCTTGGATGACCGCCAAATTAGAACGTACATCTTGCAAGGTCTGGCCCAGGTCGGTGCCTTTTTCCAGTTCCAAGGTCAGACTGGCAAACCCTTCTTGGGCAGTACAGTTGAGATTGTCCAGGCCGGTTACGGTCGAAACCGCCTCTTCCATGGGCAGGCACAAGGCGCTCTCCACCTCGCTAGGACCGGCACCGGGGTAAACCACCGTGGCGCTGACCACATCCAAGGCGATGTCCGGGAAAACCTCTTGGCGGATATTGGACATCATCAAACCGCCGCCGACCAGCAAGGCCAACATCAAGATGTTGGCGGCCACCGGGTTTTTGGCCATAAAGGCGATGGGACTCATGACCGGGACCTCACGAACTGGGCAGGGTTTGGGGTTGTCCTTTCCGGGCCGGTCCTTCGGCGGGGGAAGGCTCCAAAAAAACCTCCAGTTCCATCCCGTCCACCGGCGCTTCCAAGGGCGTGAGGACCAACCGGTCCCCCGGAATGATCCCTTCTCGGACCAAAGCCAGATTGCCTTCCCGGCGGATGACCGCCAAGCTGCGGGTTTCGAGCTGCCCCTGGGGGTTGACGAACCAAGCCTGGTCCTCCGCCTTGAGGGCGTAGAGCGGCAGTTCATAGACCTCTTCCAGCTCCTTGCCTTCAATCTCCACCTTGACCACCAAGCCCATGGGCAAAACAAAGCCCAGGTCCGAATGGGGCTCCTCCACCTCGACCATCACCTGGGCCAGCCTACCCATTGCGTCTATCTCGGGCAATCGGCGGGCCACCACTCCTTTCCAGTGGTGGGTTTGGGGGCCGATGGCTTTGGACAAGAGGACCGGAGACCCTTGGCCGTCTTCGGCCTTGGACTGAAGCCAACCCAGGTCGCTCAAGGTCAGGGAAACCTTGAGCCGGATCGGGGTGGCCGCAAAGATCGTAGCCACCTGGGAGGCGGTGCTGAGGTTCTGCCCTTCCGCCAAGGTAGTAGAGCGCACATAGCCGCTGAACGGGGCCAGCACTTTGGTGCGGCTCAGGTCCAATTCCGCTTGGGCAACGCTGGCCTGGGCGCTGGCCAGACCAGCCTGGGCGTTTTTGATCTGCGGGGCGAAGAGGGCCAGCGGGCTGGCCTTGCTCTGTTTGCCCCGAGCCACCCGGTTGTAGGCCGCAATCCCTTCTTGGGCCGACTTCTGTTGGGCCTTGGCGGTGTCCAGGTCGTATTCCGCCTTGGCCAAAACCGCTTTGGCTTGGTCGAGCTTGAGTTTCAGGTCTTGGGGGTCCAGCTCGAACAGCAGCGCCCCTTCCGCCACATACCCGCCCGGCACCATCCCCGGAGCCACCGCACTGACTCTTCCCGCCACCCTGGGGCTGAGGGTCAATTCCTTGGCCGCTTCGGTGGCGGCGTAGGCTTCCACCTTGGCCTGAACCTTTTGGGGGTTGAGCACCAAGACCCGCACCAACGGGACCTTGGAGGGAGGTTTGGCCAGCTGTTTGGGTGGCCGTTTGGCTAACACAAACCCGGCCCCCAGCCCCAAAGCCCCCACCAAAACCAAGGCGGGCAACCAGACCTTTTTGTTCAACTTCATGGAGCCTCCTTGAGCTTCTCATCCAACTCCGGCCCCAAGGCACGAAGGTAATTTGTGGTCCAATCCCCACCCAGGGCGACCGTCAGATCCAACCTCGCTTCCAATTCGGCCCGCTGTTCGGCGATCCAGAGTTTTCTGGCGCTGAAGGCCTGGGCCTGGGCTTGGATCACCTGACTCCAAAGCTCGACCCCGGCCAAAAAATTGTTCCGGGTCAACCCCAACCGTTCCATTCCGTTTTTGGCCTGGGCCTGGGCAAAAGAAACCCGTTCTTCGGCGGTTTTAAGCCGGAACAATCCGTCTTCCACCTCCGAAAAGGCGGTCAGGCTCAAGGCACCGTACAAGGCCAGTTGTTCCTTAAAAATTGCCTCCTGCCGTTTGACCTCCGCCCTTCTGCCGCCGCCGTCGAAAATCGGCAAGGTCAGGTTGGCGGCCAAGTTCCAGACCGCATTGCCCGGATCGGTAAGCTTGGAAAGATCGCTGCTCTGGTAGCCAGTCGAGGCGGTGAGGCTGAGCCGGGGGAAACGGTCGGCTACAGCCTGCCCGATCCTTTGGTCCTGGGCCTTGAGGCTCAAGATGGCCTTTCTGAGGTCCGGCCTGCGTTTGACCAACTCGGAAGGCAACCCCGGACCCAGCGGAGCCAGGGCTTTGGGGTCTGGGAAGGCCGGGGCCAGCCCTCCGATGGTCGGGTAAACCCCGGCCCGCACCTTCAGGGCCCGCTCTTGGGCTTGCAGTTGGGTCCTCAATTGCAATTGGTTGAGCTTGGTGGTCAGCCACTGGTCCTGGGCCAACAGCACCTCGCTGGCCTTGGCGGTGCCGAGGTCCAAGGCCCGTTGGATCAAGGCAAAGTTGGCTTGGTCGGTGACCAGGGTTTCTTCGGAGAGGGCCAACAGGGCACGGGTTTCGGCTAAGGCCAGCCATCCCTTGGTGGCGGCCAGCGCCTCTTGGTTGAGCTGGAGTTTGTGGTCTTCCAAAGCCGCCAGCAGGTCCAGCTCCGCCGCCTTCAAGGCCGCTACGTTGCGACCAAACAGGTCCAGTTCGTAGCTCGCCTTGAGGGCCACCGAAAAACCGTTGGTTTCCAGGTCCACCCCGGTGGACTGGGTCAAGGTCTTGGAACGGGTGCCCTCCAAACTAAGGCTGGGCAGCAAGGTCGCCCAAGTCTTTTTTTCCAGCGCCAACCGCTGTTCAACCCTCGCCTCGCTGGCTTTGAGGTTGGGGCTTTTTCCCAGGACCTGTTCCAGGTACAGGTTGAGTTCCTTGGACCCCAGCCCTTCCCACCATTTCCCCGGGTCCTGGTAGGTCTTGGTCTTGCCTTCGCCGACAAACTGGTCTTTGGGGGCCTCGAAGCGGGGGATCTGGTGGGCTTCGTGGGGGGTGCAGGAGGCCAGGAACAGGGCACCCAGGAGCCAAACACTTCCCTTGCGCAAGAATATCGGTTTGGCTCGGAGCAACATCGTTTGTCCGCAGGAAGCGGTCTCTAAGGTTTGGATTGAGGCGGCAGCCGGTGGCCCGGCGGCCCTTGCCGCAATCTTACGGTCTCACAAACCCCGGTTTTTTTTAAGGGGCCAAGTTGTAATCTTTTGTAACCTGCCGCCCCTTCCTCCTTGCCTCGCCTGGATTTGTTCAAGGTTCGGCCCATCCTTTGGCGGCGGCAACCGCCTTGTTCCAGCCTAACCGTAAGGTCTCCATGACTTCGGGGCTTTGTCGGGGATAAAAGACACGGTCTTCCTGCCACAAGGATTTGATCTGCTCCAAGTCCCGGAAGACCCCAACCGCCAGCCCGGCCAAAAAGGCGGCCCCCAAGGCGGTGGTCTCCACTTGGGTGGGGCGGCTCACTTCGGTCTGCAAAAGGTCTGCCTGAAATTGGCACAAAAACCCGTTGACCGCCGCTCCCCCATCGATTTTCAGGTTTTGCACCTTCACCCCCCGGTCCTGCTCCATCGCCTGGATCAGGTCGTACACCTGGAAACCGATCGCCTCCAACCCCGCCCGGACCAAGTGGTTTTTGTTGCTCTCCCGAGTCAGGCCGTGGATCAGCCCGCGGGCATAAGGGTCCCAATGGGGGGCCCCAAGCCCAACAAAGGCCGGGACCAGATAAACCCCACCGTTGTCTTTGACCGCCATGGCCATGGCTTCGGTTTGGCCAGCCTGTTCAAACAGCCCCAGGTTGTCCCGTAGCCATTGCACCAACGCCCCGGCCACAAAAACCGAGCCTTCCAAGGCATAGGTCACTTGGTCCCCAATCGCCCAAGCCAAGGTGCAAAGCAACCCCGACTTGGAGGCCACCGGGCTGGGGCCAATGTTCATCAACAAAAAACAACCGGTGCCGTAAGTGTTTTTGGCCGCACCCACCTCAAAGCAGGCTTGGCCAAACAAGGCGGCCTGTTGGTCTCCGGCCACCCCGGCGATGGGAACCTCTGCCCCCCATTTGGGGTCGGTCCAGCCTACTAGGCCGGAACTGGGGAAGAGCCGGGGCAAGGTGGAAGCCGGGATGCCCAAATGGCCCAGCAGCTCTTCGTCCCACCGGCATTCCTTGAGGTTGAGCAGCAGGGTCCTTGAGGCATTGGAAAGGTCGGTGCCATGGACCTTGCCGCCAGTCAGATGCCAAATCAGCCAGCTGTCCACCGTCCCGAAGGCCAGTTTGTCTTGCTCCGCCAAGAGCCGAGCCAAAGGGCGGTGTTCCAGGATCCAGGCCATTTTGGTCCCGGAGAAGTAGGGGTCCAGGACCAACCCGGTCCGCTCCCGGAACAGCGGCTCCAACCCCCTGGCCTTGAGGGCGGTACAGGCGGCGGCGGTCCGGCGGCATTGCCAGACGATGGCGCTGCCCACCGGCTCGCCGGTTTCTTTGTTCCAGGCTAAAGTCGTCTCCCGTTGGTTGGTGATCCCGATGGCGGCAACCTCACAAAGCTCCACCCCCGCCTGGGCCAACACTTGGTCGAGCGCCAGCTTTTGACTGGACCAGATCTCTCTCGGGTCCTGTTCCACCCAACCCAGCTGGGGATAAACACAGGCCAGCGGCACCGAAGCGGTGCCGACCACTTGGCCCGCCGAGTCCACCAAAAGCGCCCGACTGCTGCTGGTCCCTTGGTCCAATGCCAATATCAGCTTGCCCATAGTTGCCTCCTAGGTTGTTTCCTACCGCTTTACTTGGCCTTAAACCTATGCCTCTCGCCCCACCGGAGCGTGCTGCTTTTGGTTTTTGATTTTTGACAACAGCCGGAACAGCTCCGCTTTTTGGAAGGGTTTCGAGAGAAAATCGTTCATCCCCGCCGCCAGACAACGTTTTTTGTCTTCCAAAAAAACATCGGCGGTCAGGGCAATCACTGGCACCTGGGGGTCCAGCACCGGGCTTTTGGGACCCCGGATGGCCAAGGTGGCCTCAATCCCGTCCATGACCGGCATCTGCAAATCCATCAAGACCAGATCTACCCTTGTTTCCACCAGCAAGTCCAAGGCCTCTCGGCCATTGCTCACCATGTGCAGTTTTATACCCAGCCCCTGCAACACCTTGGACATCAGCTTTCGGTTGACCGGGTTATCCTCAACCACCAGCAATTTCAGGCCCGACAAGTCCGGCGGCTCCACTTGGTGGGGTTCAGCGGCAAAAACCTCGCCTCTGGCCGGTTCCAACAGACAGGTGAAATAAAAAGTACTGCCCTGCCCCAGAACGCTGGTGGCCCAAACTTCCCCCTTCATCATCCGAGCGATTTGTCGGCAGATGGTTAACCCCAGGCCGGTACCGCCAAAGACCCTGGTGGTCGAGACCTGCGCTTGGTTGAAGCTTTCAAAGATACCGTCCAACTGGCTTTCCTTGATCCCGATTCCGGTGTCGGAGACGGAAAACTGGAGCCTCAGCCCTTCTTCAGACTGCCTTAACATCTCCACCAGCACCTCAATCCTCCCCGAGGGGGTGAACTTGATGGCGTTGCCCACCAAATTGGTCAGCACTTGCCTGATCCTCAACGGGTCGCCACAAAGAGAGTCGGGTACGTTGGGATGAGCCTTGTAAGTAAGCTCTAGGCCCTTGGCCTGGGCGGTAAATTCCAGACCCTTGAACAGACTCCGGGTTTCTTGGGCCAAAGAAAAATCCAAGTGTTCCAGGCTCAACTTCCCCGACTCGATCTTGGAGAAGTCCAGAATGTCGTTGATGATCGCCAACAGCGAATTGGCCGAATCCACCACGGTGGTCAAAAGCTCTTTTTGGGATTCATCCCGTTCTGCCTCAAAGGCCAACTGGGTCATGCCCAAAATGGCATTCAACGGGGTCCGAATCTCGTGGCTCATGTTGGCCAAGAAACTTCCCTTTGCCTCCGAAGCCGCCTCGGCAATCAACTTAGCCTCCTGAAGCTCTTTTTCGGTTTGGACCAACTGGCTGATGTCCCTGGCGGCGGCAAACACTCCACCCACCCCGCCTTTGAGGCTTTTGTAAACCGAACCATTAAAGATTACCGGAGTCACCTGCCCATTTTGACCCAAGATGTCCAACCTATAGTCCCGCACCTCCCCTCGTTCAAAGACGAAACTGTACCCTTTTTGGGCCTTTTCCGGGTCGGTAAAATACAAACAAAACTGAGTGCCGATCAGTTTTTCTCGGGCTATGCCGGTGACCCGGACGGTCGCCTCATTGACATCGCTGATGGTCCCCTCTGGAGTGATGGTCAAAAATGGGTCCAAACTGGATTCAATCAAGCTCCTAGTGTAGGCCCCAACGGTGGCCTGCTCTTCTTCGACCCGTTTGCGGTCGGTGATGTCGCTCAAGCTGGCGATAAACCCGTTGAGTTCCCCGGCCTCCGAGAACAAACCGCTGACCCGCAGGATCACCCAAACCTCGGAACCGTTGGGCCGGGTCAGCTTGAATTCGCTCACCCTGAGGGTTTCGCCCTGGACCGCCTTTTCCCACTCTCGGGTCAGGTCGGTCGGGTCGGTTTGGCCAAACACCTTGAGCCACCCTTGCCCCAAAGCCTCTACCTGTCTGGTCCCGGTGATGGTTTCCCACCAAGGGTTGACCAGGATACACACCCCCGAGCGGTCCAGTTCCAAGACCCCCACTGGAGCGGTATTAAACAGCGCTTCAATGTGCCGCTGGCTTTGTTTGAGCCCTTCTTCGCTGGTCCGCAGGTCCAAGGTCATCTGTTCAGCCAGGGCCAACGCCCTTTCCCGGTTGGCTTGCAAGTTTAAAATGATCCAGGTCAGCAACAGACTCACCAACAGTCCCCCCACCAGGGTCATGTGGGCAACATAAGCGGACAGATTTTCTTCAAACTCCGGCAAGGTGGAAAAGGCATAGGTCCAACTGTGCCCAAACAGGTGGACTACTGCCTCACTTTGGTACCTGGGCCGGTAGTCTAAAGGCAGGGAAGTGGGGTTGACCGAGCCACTGTCAAACAGAGTTTGGCTCGGGTTGGCCGAACTACCGTCAAAAATATGGAAGGAAAGATCGGTTGGCAAACGGCCAAACACTCCCAACACAAAGTCATTCATCCGAATCGGACTGTAAACGAAGCCTTGGATGGCCCTGTGCCGCTCCGCAATTGTGTCAGTGGGCAGCCCTTTTTTGTACAAAGGCAAATACAGTAAAAATCCTTGTTGTTTCGCCTTTTCCGTCTCTTGGACCAAGGTGATTTTTCCCGAAAGACTGGTGCCCCCTTGGTCCTTGGCCCGGTCCATCGCCGCCCGTCTGGTCGGCTCGCTGTACATGTCGTAGCCAAAGGCCCGTTGGTTGCGCCAATGGAAGGGCTCCAGGTAGATGATGGAGGTGTAGTTTTCCCGCTCTCCTAGGGGATGGAGCTGGTAGTCGCTAAAACCTTCGGCTTGGACTTTTTGCTGGTGCCGGGCCAACTCGGAGGGTTTCAACCAAACCGCATAGCCAACCCCCAAAATACCCGGGTAGTTTTGGTCCAGCCGGATGGCGGCAACGTACTTCTGCCATTCCGCCCGGCTGATTTCACGAGAGGCGGCAAACAGACCGAGCCCTCCCAACAAAACCTGTTCATGGTCCTTGAGCCGAGAGACCAACTCCTGTTTGAGCCGGTTGGTTTTTTGAGCGTAAAGGAGGTTCGCTTGTTTTTCCAGGCTCTCTTTGACCGCTCCCCAAGCCCACAAAGTCGCCCCGAGGCACAAAACCAACACCCCCAGCGGTAAGAGATGCCTCACCCCAAAGGGGAAAACAGGTTTGTTTTTTGAAGAAGAAAACAAAGGCGTTCGTTTCATCAGTGGTCAACAAGGTCTGAAAAAAGAGGTTTGCCCCCCGAACCACAAAGGGTCCACAAGGCCGGTAAACAAAGTGACTCTACTTTGCCCCCCTTTGACATTTTGTGCCAATTAGAACGAGAAATCAAGAACCTTGGAACTCATATGCTCCCGGCGGGAGCAAGCCCCAAGAGCGGGCGGGGTCAATCAACAAACGAAACGGTTTTGACCAACACAAACACCGGCGAACCGGGCCGCAGGTCCAGCAAGGCCACCGATTTTTTGGTCACCCGGGCCAGCAGCATTACCCCTTGCAGATCAAGTTTCAAAGTCACTTTACCCGGATTAGCCACCCCCTCCAACTCCACCACCCTGGCGGGCAAACAGTTGAGCTGGCTGGAATCCTCCAAAGGCCGCAAGGACAAGGAAACATCCTTGGCCAATATCCTCAAGCGAACCTTTTGCCCCAACTGGGCTTGCCGCTTGGTGACGGTAATCCGACCTCCCGCAAAATCAAAAAAGGTCAGGTAATATTCCTCATCGTGCCCGGCCACGGTGGCATCCACAATCGCTTCCGCTTCCTCGGACTGGGCCCAAGGGAGGTCGAGGCGGGTCAGCAACTCTCGGACCGGGCCGCTGGCCAAAACCATCCCCCTGGACATCAGGACCAGGTAGTCGGCGAGCCGGGTCATTTCATCTGGGGAGTGGGTGACATAAAGGACCGGGATTGAAAGTTCATCGTGCAAACGGTCCAGGTAGGGCAGGATTTCCTGTTTCCGCTGGTGGTCCAACGCCGCCAACGGTTCATCCATGATCAGCAGCTTCGGGTTGACTGCAAGCGCTCTGGCAATCGCCACCCGCTGGCGCTCCCCACCGGAAAGGCGCTCCGGCTTTCGCTCCAAGAGGGGACCAATCCCCAGCAGGTGGATGATCTGGTCCAGGTCGGAGGTTTTTGCCTTTGGCTCCCTTTTCCGGCCAAATTGCAGATTCCCCCAAACCGTGAGATGCGGGAAGAGGCTGGCCTCCTGGAACACATAGCCCAAGGGCCTTTTGTGGACAGGGACCCATTGACTTTGGTCCTGCCAAACGCTGCCGTTCACCACCAAGCGCCCTTGGGAGGTCTTCTCCAGCCCGGCGATGCAGCGAAGCAGCGTGGTTTTTCCGCAGCCGGAAGGCCCAAAAAGAACTGTCACCCCAACGGCGGGCAACTGGAGGTCCACCTCCAACTGAAACCCTGGCCGGGCCAGCTTAAATCGAGCCTGGATCTCATTCATAAGACCGACCTTTCCAGCCTTGGCTTCCAGGTGTAGAGCAGCAGCAACACCAAAAAGGAGAAAATCAGCAACACTGCCGCCATGCGATGGGCATCGGCGTATTCAAAGGCTTCCATGTGGTCATAAATTTGGACGGAGGCCACCCTGGTCTTTCCGGGGAGACTGCCTCCAATCATCAGCACCACCCCAAATTCTCCAACGGTGTGGGCGAAAGTCAAAATCGAAGCGGTCACAAACCCAGGTAAGGCCAGAGGCAGCACAACGGTAAAAAAGGAATCCAAGGGAGTTGCCCTCAAGGTAGCCGCCACCTCCAAGGGTCGCTTCCCCACCGCCTCAAAGGCGGTTTGCAGGGGCTGCACCATAAAAGGAAAGGAGTAAAAGACCGAGCCGATCACCAGCCCCCAGAAGGTAAAAGGGAGCACCCCAAACCCCAGCGCCAGGGTAAGCTTACCGAAGGGACCGTTTGGCCCCATCAAGAGCAAGAGATAAAACCCCAAGACCGAGGGAGGCAGCACCAATGGCAGGGCCACAATGGCTCCCAGGGGGCCTTTCCACCAACTTTTGGTCCGAGTGAGCCACCAAGCAATCGGTGTCCCCAGGCAGAGGAGGATCAAGGTCACCACCGAGGCCAGCCGCAAGGTCAGCCCCAGGGCCTGCAAGTCATCGTTTGTTAACATCCAAGTTACGTCCATGAGGTTTTAAAAGTCAGAACCAACGGGGTCTGCCGGACCAAAACAAGACAGGCTGGTCTTCAGGTTGATCTCACCACCGCAGAGGGCGCTCCCGTTCATTGCTCGGATTGCCCTGGCCGGTTGGCGGGGTCGGCGTTCTCGCCCGGCAGAATAAAACCGTACCGAATCAGAGTCTTGCGAGTCGAAGGTTGTTCCACAAAGAGGGCAAAACGCTTGGCCAAGGCATTGCCAGAGGCTCGTTTGGTGAGCAGGTACCCCTGCACCAAGGGTTCATGCAAAGATTCCGGGAGCAGGTAGCTCGTCCCTTCCTGCGACAAGGCCGGGCTCAGGGCCAAAGACAAGGCGATGATCCCGACCTGGGCATTCCCTGATTGAACCATCTGCGCCGTGTGGGCTACATTCTCGCCGAAAACCAATTTTTTCTCCAGCTCTTCCCAAAGCCCCAATGAAACCAAGGCCTCCTGCGCCCGCTTGCCGTAAGGGGCGTGTTTGGGGTTGGCGATGGCAAGGTGGACCAATCCCCGTTCCCGGAGAGTGCCCAGATCAACCTTAGGGAAAAACCGAGTCTGACTCCACAACACGATACGCCCGATCGCATAAGGCCGCACCTCTGAAGCACCGTACCCATCTGCAACCAATTTGTTTGGGTAGGAGATGTCGGCAGAGAAAAAGAGGTCGTAAGGAGCTCCCTCCCGGATCTGGGCGTAAAATTTCCCGGAAGAGCCGTACACCACCTCGATGGAATCCGAGGCATTTTCCTTCCGAAAGTCCGCCAGGACCTCGTCCATCGCAAACTTCAGGTCTGCTGCGGCCGCAAGGGTCAACTGTTCGGCCCCAGCCAACTGCCCCCAGGAGAGCAACAGCAACAGTTGCCCCAAAAATCCGGTTAAAACCTTGGTTACTCTGGTTTTTGGGAGGTTCGATTTCACTCTTTCTCCTTTCCTTTTAGGTTGATTGTTGTTTTTCCTTTTTCTCAATCGGCCTTAAACTTGAAGGGTTCAGGTCTTTCGCCGTGATCTTTGTGGCTTCTTCCAGGGTGCTTGAAGCCAAGGAATCCCCAAGAACAAAGGACTTCCTGCCTGGGTTGCCCCCCTAATCAAGGAGCAGGGGCCGGGAAAACCGGTTGCCCAGGTCGCAGCTCAGCAACCTAGCCCGCAAAACCCGGACCTCTGCCCCTTGGAAGGGCCAGGTCCGGTTGCCCTAGAACTTGGCGAAGAGGCCCGCCCCGGCGAAGGTGGCGGTGGTGTTGGCACCGCCGACCGCTTCGGACTTCACCGCCTGGGTGCCGTAGAGGACCCTCAGGTCAGCGTCTTTGTTAATCGGGTGCCAATAGACCAGGTTGGTGGTGCTGGTGCGGGTGTCGTTGGCCTTGGTGGCGGCGTTTTTTCGTCCTGGTAGGTTTCGATGCCCAGGGTGAGGGTCAGGGCTGGCCCGCTCTCAAAGGTATAAACCAGCTGGAGGGCGTTGGCCGCATACTTCTTTTTGAAGGTCGCATCTTGCGAGATCAACTTGGAGGCACCGTCCAGAGAAAGACTCAGGCCCACCAGGTTGGCGCTGTGGTTGAGCTTGGTGGTACCGCTTTTGTGGTCGTCGGTCACCGAGTTGACCCAGGAGAGGCGAAACTCCAGAGCCCCCAGCTCCCCAAGGCCCCCCGCCTGGGTGGCGGAGTCCGGCTTTTGGGTCTTTAAGGTCCCTTCGCTGGAGGTAGGGGTGGTGGACTTGGTGCCGCTCACCGTGCCGTTGCCGCTGGTCACCAGGTAGGAACTGGTGGTGTTGAGTGCATCCGCCTCGTAACTGGTCAGGCCCAGTTTGATCTTGTCGAACTTGTACTCCAGGCGCAGGCCGTCCAGTTCGGTCTTGAGCAAAAGCCCCTTGTAAAAGCCGTAGAGCGAGCTTTCGCTGGTCCCCGTCCCGTCACCGGCGGCAAAGGCGTAGGACTCCTTGGGCACCTGGGTTCCGATCGAGAGCTTGAGGTCTGCCAACTTGTAGTCCAAGCGCCGCTGGTAGGCGTAGGCCAGTTGGTCTTGCCGGGATTCGATCTCAAAGTAGGCACTGACCGGTCCCCGTTCGACCGACCCGGCCAGTTTGGCCTCGTTGAACTCGGTCAGCCTCGCACTCTCCCCCTCGACCCCGGGGTTGTACTGGCCGTAGTAGGCGCAGACCTTGCCGGTCACCTTAAAGTTGTAATCCTCTGCCCACGCCAAAGCTGGGCCAAAGCCCAAAGAGAGGGCGGCTAAGGCGGAAAAAAATAACCGCTGGAATCGAAATTTCATGGTCTTCTGGTAAG
>Ga0208245_1000868_pt1 | contig 21207 bp, 23 predicted proteins | sample RifOxyC1_FD_184035 | JGI IMG/M metagenome (GOLD analysis project Ga0208245, IMG submission 184035) | Soil microbial communities from Rifle, Colorado - Rifle Oxygen_injection C1 (SPAdes) | ecosystem: Environmental > Terrestrial > Deep subsurface > Rock core/Sediment | place: Rifle, Colorado... | reverse complement strand
ACTATCAGGAGAAAAGCAAGGGAGTTCTTTTTGACTATGGTTGTTGAGGGAATTTATTCCAAAAATCAAATTATTGAAATGTATTTAAACCAAATACCATATGGCTCAACAGCATATGGTATTGAATCTGCGTCTGAACTTTATTTTGGTAAATCTGCTAAAGACTTAACACTTAGCGAAGCCTCTTTAATTGCAGGTCTTCCTCAAAGCCCGACAAGATATTCCCCATTTGGAGCACATCCAGAACTTGCCAAAGAAAGGCAAAAGGAAGTTCTTTTTCAGATGGTTAAGAATGGTTACATTTCTCAAGAAGAAGCAGACAAAGCTTTTGATGAAGAATTGAAATATGCCCAAATTAAGGCTCCAAGTGCTCCTCATTTTGCCCTTTGGGTTAAAGATCAATTGGTAGAAAAATACGGTGAAAAAAAGGTTGAACAAGGAGGTCTTAGAGTAACAACCACACTTGACTTAGACTTACAAGAATTTACTCAAAACGCCGTAGCTACAGAAGTAGCTAAACTTAAAAAACAAAAGGTGGGAAACGGTGCAGCAATAGTCACACATCCTTCAACTGGAGAAATTTTGGCAATGGTTGGAAGTAAAGATTATTTTGCAACAGACGAAGATGGAAAGGTCAATGTAATTCTCTCCAAAAGACAACCAGGATCTTCTATTAAACCAGTTAACTATGCATTGGCTATTAAAGACAAAAAAATAACTCCAGCCACTACTTTTTCTGATGCCCCCACTTGTTTTTCTGTTGCTGGACAGTCCTTATACTGTCCAAAAAATTATGATGGAACATATCATGGTTTAGTTCAAACCCGTTTTGCACTGGGGAATTCCTTTAATATACCTGCCGTTAAAATTCTTGCCTTAAATGGACTTAAAAATTTTACTGATTTTGCAAAAAATATAGGGCTAACAACTCTAGATAATCCTGATAATTACGGATTGTCTTTAACCCTTGGGGGTGGTGAAGTGAGGCCTTATGATATGGCTAGCGCGTTTGGAGTTTTTGCAAACGACGGAGTAAAAGAACCCCTAATTGCTATAACCAAAGTTGAGGATTGGAAAGGAAAAATATTAGAGGAAGTCAAAATAAAGGATAAAAAATTATCAGGCGAAAAGGTGATGGATGTTGGTACAACATTTTTAATTTCTCACATCTTACATGACAATAATGCAAGATCCCAGGCTTTTGGAACAGGTTCACTTTTAAGTGTTAAGGGGCACCCTGAGGTATCAGTTAAAACAGGAACTACAAACGACAGGCGCGATAATTGGACTATTGGATATACTAAACAGATCGTAGTTGTGGTTTGGGTAGGAAATAATGACAACTCCCCAATGGGTGGGGCCGTATCAGGTGTCTCGGGGGCATCCCCTATTTGGAATGCTGTTATTAAATATGCATTAAATAAAAGCGAAAAAGGTGAATATGATCCAGATGATGATGGACATTCATGGCCTTTACAACCAGAAGAAGTTGTTGGGGCAACAATTTGCGCTGACACGGGTGGAGCAATCCCATCAGGAGATCCTAATAACCCCGGATGTGTTTCTCGTTTTGAATATTTCTTAGCTGGGACAGTCCCCACGACTTCAAATGTGGTTGGCCAAGATATAATAATTTTTAAAGATACTAACCAAATTGCCATTAAAGACTACCTACCAGAACAAGTAGAAACACAGAATAGACCCACCTACACTGATCCTGTAGGAGGAATTTATTGTATGAATTGTCCAATCTCTTCTCAATCTGCTGTTATTAGATACCCATTGCGAACAGAGTAAAATACTCTGCATTGTTTTAAAAATTAATTATATCTATGAAAAATAGGAAAAAAATTATCTTTTTATCCTCTAGTTTTGATATAATACCCGCGTGAATCTGAAAATACGTAAAGATATAACCATTTTCCTTAATTTACTCGCCGCCATACTGACAGCTATAGGTAGGCCATTTTATTTTGTCTTTTCCCATATTTTAATAGTTATAGTTTTTATTCTCTATACTATCGAGCACATAGTTATCGCTTTCTTTCAATCCATCCAAAGAATTAAACTTCCTAAATTTAAATTCAAACTTAATATTCCTAAAATAAAAGTTAAATTTCCTAGATTAAGAGTTTATATCAAAAGAGGATATTTGATTTTTATTCTTTTTCTTTTTATCTTTTTTTCTATGTTTTATTTTTTTATATTAAAGGGTCTTCCCTCTCCCAAAGATTTAACAACCAGAGATCAAGAAATTTCCACTAAAATATATGATAGGAACGGAATACTTTTATATACAATCTACAAAGATAAAAACAGAACTCCAGTTAAGCTTTCTCAGGTTCCAAATCAGGTAAGGTTGGCTACTCTTGCCGCTGAAGATGCCGAATTTTACGATCATTCTGGTTTTTCTATTCGAGGGATGATAAGAGCATTAAAGAAAAATATATCAGAAGGTAAACTTCAAGGAGGATCTACTATAACTCAACAACTGGTTAAAAATGCCCTTCTTTCATCTGAAAAGACATATGTTAGAAAAATCCGTGAATTAATACTATCGATTGAAGTTGAGATGAACTTTTCAAAAGACGAAATACTTGAAATGTACTTAAATGAAGTAAATTATGGAGGAACTACCTATGGTATTGAAGAGGCATCACAACACTTTTTTGGTAAACATGTAGAAGATTTAACGCTTTCAGAAGGAGCCCTTTTAGCAGGGCTTCCCCAAAGTCCAACCAGGTACTCCCCTTTTGGTAATAACCCCGAATTAACTTTTTCTAGGCAAAGAGAAATTTTAAATCTAATGAAAATAAATAGGTTTATAACTAGTGAAGAAGAACAAGCTGCTTCATTAGAAAGAATTATGTTTGCACCTAATAAGACTTCTATACTGGCCCCACACTTTGTAATGTATGTCAGAGAACAATTAATTGATATGTATGGAGAGGAAGTCGTACAAAAAGGAGGATTAACTGTTCAAACAACCCTTGACCTTAATATTCAACTAATGGCAGAAAAAATAGCAAAGGAAGAAATAAGTAAACTTAAAAATTTAAATGTGGGGAATGCTGCAATTATCGTCCTAGACCCAAAAACCGGAGAGGTTCTGGCAATGGTTGGATCAGTTGATTATTTCGATACCAAAAACGGTGGAAATGTAAATGTAACCATAAGGCCAAGACAACCAGGATCTTCTATTAAGGTTATTAATTATGCACAGGCTTTAACAGATGGGTTAACTTTAGCATCCATAATTGATGATTCTCCTATTTCTTTTAATGTAAGGGGGCAAAAACCATATTCCCCAAAAAATTATGATGGAAATTATAGAGGTAAGATCACTGTAAGACTGGCACTGGCAGAATCAAGAAATATTCCTGCAGTTAAAATTTTGGCTTCATATGGAGTCGACAAGATGATTGAATTAGGTAAAAGAATGGGAATAACCACATGGGAAAACAGAAGTAGGTTTGGACTTTCATTAACACTTGGTGGAGGCGAGGTAAAACTATTAGAACTAGCACAAGTTTATTCAGTAATTGCCAATTATGGAGTAAAAAATGAAATTAAATCTATAACAGAGGTTAAAAACTACAAAAACAAAATTTTGTATAGCGAAAATAAATTTAAAGAATCAGACGGAAAAGTTCTTGACCCAAGAGTTGCATATCTTTTAATAGACGTCCTAAAGGATAATATTGCCAGATCAAAAGCATTTGGAACCAATTCAATGTTGGTTATTCCTAATCACCCTGAAGTTGCAGTTAAGACTGGAACAAGTAATGATTTAAAAGACAATCTAACCATCGGGTTTAATAGAAATTATGTAGTAGCTGTTTGGGTTGGAAATAATGATAGTAAGCCAATGAGTAGAATTGCATCTGGTATAACAGGAGCAGCTCCAATCTGGAATAAGATAATGGGATCATTACTTTTAAGTAAACAGGCTGAGGAATGGATTCTACCAGAAGGTCTTGTTTATAAAGAGTGCTACAGCAGAAAAGAGTGGTTTTTGGAAGAAAAACAATTAAACTGTCCTAGAATCCTTGAACCCAGCGCTCAAATCTCGATAGAGTAGATAAACTGGAAGCATAAAAAGAGGTGTTATAAAAATAGCTAATATATCGCCTACATAAGGTATAAGGGCCAAAACAGCTGTAATTATTAGCATCGTTAATGAAAAAATCGCATTTCTTCCCAAAACCTTCCAAAACCTGCCCTTTACCATAACCTTACTCTGTTTCAATGCTTCTCCAATTTTTAGATTCTTATCTAAAACCAAATAAACAGAAAATTGATACCAAGTCATAAACAAGATTGCAGGAATGATAAATAATACCAACCCAAAAAGAACTATTAGCCACACAACAAACATAATCAAAAATAATTTGGCAAGATATTTGAAACTTAGTTTGAACACTTCTTTTTCATCTGAATTCATATTTAAAATAGCCAAAAAAATTGTTGATGACTTATAAAAAAAGAAAATAAAAGAAAGAATAGCAATAACTACATACAAAATTGTTAATGGAATATTACTAAAATTTAAACTTGCGCGGCCAATATCTGGATTTATTACAAATTGAGAGATATAAGTTTGTAAATATGAAATTGCTGTAGCAATTATTGTCAAAACCGCCATTATTCTGGCAAAGAAAATAAAATTTTCTTTTTTGGTATAAATTCTAAAAGCTTCTTTAATATATTCTATTGGACCATTCATATAATTTTTAAAAATTCTTACTTACTTATATGGTTATCATATAATAATTTTGAAAGTTTTGGAAAGAGCTCGTCCGCCTCTTTCTCTATAACACCATCTGTCATAATAACCATAACAAACGGTCTATCACTCTCTACTATTCCTGCATCATTAACCACATGTACTTCCCTACCATATTTATGTACTAATTCAATTTCGGAGGGAATTCCGGGCCTTAACCAGTCCTCAAAAATTGTATCTGTCATAAAATCTTTTAATATATCAGAATCTTTTTCGTTAAGAATTTCGTTTTTGTAAAGCTTTTTAAAAAACATACCAATCTCTTCAGGAGTAGTTTTGTTTTCAGATAATTGTGTATTCGGCATTCCTAAATCGTTTATCTCTTTATTTATTCTTTCTTTACCTAAAACTTTAACCAACTCATTAAAAGAAGTGTTGTCAGAACGTTTACCCATAGCTTCAATTAAGGGTAAATATTTATTTGCATCTAACTTACCATCATTAATTTCCTTGTAAGTGGCTGTCATTACAGGAAGTTTAATTAAAGATGCGGCTTGCATTACTTCCTGATAATTGGTTCCATAATAATAATCTCCATTTAAATCATAAATATAAAAGGCATAAATTCCAGAATAATCGTATGTTGCCTCCTTAAACAATTTCTTTGTATTTTCTATTTTTTCTTGAGAAACGCTACTTCCCTTATTTCCTACAATTATTACTTGTTCTTTAAATGGATTAAGGTTTTTAATACTGGAAATATTTAAATAAGGAAGCTTGGGAAGTTTAAAATTCCTAGCAGAAAGGGCTAAAATTCCTGAAATTAAAACTGTGGCCAAAAGTGTAATTAAAACAATAAGTCTTTCTTTTTTGTCCCAAGGTTTAAGAGGTTCTTTTCTGGAACGTTTGTTTTCAGGTTTTAAATCACGTATTTTACGAGGCTGTTTTTCAAATTCCTCATCATCTGAATAATCATCTTTGGCGTCAAAGTCATCATCCTTTTTTTTATTGAAAAATACCATAATTTAATTTTACTACATATTTAATGATAAGATTTAATCATGGAAGCTGGTGAAAACGGTGGTTTAACAAATAATATTAATGGAGAAAAATCATCTATTCAAAAAATAAGGGAGTTGATTCAAAGAGCTGGTTCACAAAAACAAACACCAGAGCAATTAGCTTGGATAAAACCACCTGAAGTATTTGATTCTTCAATCATAAGGAATCGTGTTTACCCAGAAATATTAAGGAAAATTAGTCAAAGAGATAATACAAAAATAGAAAGTCATGGTATGCCTCCATATATTTATAGCGTCTACCGGATAGCAGCTGTTCCAGCAGATAACGAAGATCCAGAAGACAGAACCTATCCAGACATACCCGAGTCTTCCAAAATTAGTCAATTTATTGATTTTGTAGCCAAAAGCGATGTCCCTGTAGATACTACAAACCAACTTGAAAAACTGTTGGAAATATCTGATGGATCTTTGACAGATGCAGCATTACTAGGTATGCTCGCATCAAGAATGGTGGCTAGAAATATAGATAAAACAATGTATCCTGATATCTCAATTTCAGAGGAAACAAGAGACAAATGGGATCATAATTTGTTACCGTTTGATAGTAGTATAAAACCTCAAGACAAACTGGGCGATAATTATTACTTCTGGACCTCAATATATACGAAGGTCGCATCTGAATCTGCGTCTGATAACGGTCTTTTTTATAAAACCATGGATAAGTATGCAGCCAAAATAATGGGATTTTCTAGAAGACACCTAGCTAAACAATCAACGATTACTGACCATTCAGAAGCGTTTAAGCAGGGAAAGGCAACAGCCAATATTTTACTTAATTCTATACAGAAAAATTCTAACTAACCCTCCATCTTCATTTTTAAATAACCATCTTTTCTTAATTTTTGCATTACCTCTACTGCAAAATCGACTCGTTTTTCATCAAAGGATGGTGCAACTTCTTCTGCCTCATTTTCAACTGAAACATCCAAAGCTCCCTGTATTTTCTTTTGTGTTTCAAATCCCGACCTTCCCCCATAACAACTAGGACACATGTGTAATCTGGCTGCTTGCTCTTGAGTTATTTTTTTCTCCAAGTTTTTTTGTGGTGTTTTAAGAATTTTTATAATTGCTTGAGCATGTTCAATAGAATTACTATCATTTCTCATATCACTAGTGTCTATCTCTCGACCTCTAATTATTAGGGGTGAACCCCTAGACATTCGTGCAAGACTGGAGAAAAATCCATAAGCCTTATAGACAGGTTTTGCCCAACTTGATGCCCATATTTTAGCTAAGCCATAGACTGATGGATCATTATATTGTGTAAAACGAGAATACACTTCATCGGTTTCGTACTGATCACCAATTAGTCGAAATATATCTAATTGCTCTTGGGCTTTAGAATCACCTTTTTTGGCGGCCGCAACGAGATTTACAAAATACTCTGCTGGTGCTTTCTTTTCTTCATCTGTCAAAAGCGTAGCATTTTTTCTTAATACTTTTATTGCAATATCTGCCCCCTCAGGGCTAAGCTCTTTAAGGTCTTTAAGTTCCTGTTCATTTTCTGAAAACCAAGTTTGTGAAGTTATAGCTTCATCAAAAGCTCTTAATTTATCTTTATTTGAAGCTAAATCTGGATTAAAATCTTCTAGAATAACATCAAGTAGTTCGGGACTTATATTAACACTGAAAGTATTACTACGAACCATTGCCTCTCTCGTGACCAGACTTCTTGCTCTTTGAAAAGCAGAATTATTTGAAAACTCATCACCTGCGTCTACGCATGCAACTATTAATTTTTCTGCATTATTCCAATCTTCATCTGTAGCATTTGGAAAATATGTATCTCTTAGATAATCATTTGTAATTCCCCCAACCGTACTTGAGATTTGTCTTCTCTCGTTTTCATTCAAATCTACATTGTTGGTGGCAACGGCCAATATTATAGATAGGTTTGTTTTTAAGCTTTGATCAACTATCGCATCTAAATATTCGTCAGGACCTTTTTTTATACCATCGCCTTCAAATTGTTGGAATACTTCCGCATTTGTTATTTTTACATCAGGATCTTTATCGAAATATTTAAAATCTACATTAGGATGTTTCCTTTTGGTTTCCAAATATAGCGTTTGTACCCTATCTTTCCCTATCTCGTGAATTGGTATGGAAACTTCTTCACCCTGTTTTAATTGATCAACTCTAGCCAAACCATTTTTTATAGGTTCGGGCAATTGACTTGTTGGTCGCTGCTCTAATGCTACTTCCATCCTATCTCCTTCTTGAAGGCCATACGTCTTTATTTACAATATTTATTGGTTCTTTGGAGGTAAGTGTGTCAATAATTCCTGAAACAGCCAACTTTGCCATAGCTTCTCTTGCCTCATAAGTTGCAGATGCAATATGTGGAGTTGTTATAACATTTGGCATACCAATTAACTCTGGATCTATGTTTGGTTCATTATCATAAACATCTAAAGCTGCTCCAGATAAGTGTCCGCTTCTCAAGGATTCTACTAAATCATGTTCATCAACAATTGGACCCCTGGCAGTATTTATTAAAAAACTTCCTTTCTTCATCTTAAGAAGAGTTTCCTTATTTATCATGTGTCTTGTTTCATCAGTTAAAGGAACATGGAGAGTAACAATATCTGAAATTGCTAAGAGTTCATCTAAATTACAAAATTTAAGACCTAATTTTTGTTCGCTTTCAGTGTCTCTTGTCCTTTTATTGTAAATAATATTCATTTTGTAACCTGTTGCACGTCTAGCCACCATTGATCCAATTCCACCAAGACCTACAATCCCCAAGGTTTTTCCAATTAACGATGATCCTAAGAAAATATCTGGTTCCCAACCTTTGTACATTCCTCTTCTTGTTGCTTCATCTGCTTCAACTATTCTTCGAGTTAGTGCAGCCATTAGCGCCCAAGTGTGTTCTGCAACGGCTTCATCAACTTCCTCACAGGGGGTATTACAAACCACAATTCCCCTATCAGTTGCTTCATCAATATTAATGTTGTCAAAACCCACAGCATAATTACTGATAATTTTTAGCTGTGGTCCAATTGCATCCATTACTTCTCCATCAATTTTATCTGTCAGAAGTGACAGAAGCGCATCTACTTCCTTTCCCCTTTCAATTAATTCTTCAGGAGTTAAAGGTCTGTCAAATTCAGAGACAGTTACTTCATTTCCACTTTTAAGTGGTTCTAAATTTCCAGGAATCTTTCTGGTAACAAAAATCTTCATTATTTAAATTTAGCATCTATGATAAGATTAATAAAGTATGGAAGATAGCAATTTAAGTCAACCAACAATAGAAACTCCACAAACTGAAAACAAGAGGAATAGCCCATTAATTTCTCTTCTTTCAATACTACTTTTACTAGCCTGTATCTTTGCTGGTTTTTTTGCATACCAAACGCAAAAATTAGTGAGTGAGATAACAAAGATTAAAAATCAAGCAATACTAAGTCCAACTGCAACTCCAACGATAGATCCATTATCAAACTGGAAAACATACATAAACGACGATTATCATTTTTCAGTAAAATACAATCCTGTTTTTACTCCAAATGAAGTTCCTGATAAAACTACTCAATCAACTTTAATGGGGTTTGGAACATATAAAAATAATGGTTTTGATATTGAGGTTTTGAAGACAAATAAAATTGAATTTTATGAAAACAAAATATTAGGAGATATTACAGAAAGTATTGATAAAAAAGAAACAATTGAAGTTGATGGTCTGGACGCCACCAAACTTACATATAAAGCCATTGTCGTTATTGATAAAATGGATTTTTCAAAAGTTATTATCAAAAAGGATAATCTTGATTATGTAATAACAGCCTTAAGTGAGGACATCAATCAAATTATTTCAACCTTTAAATTTACTGAATCAAAATCAAGTTCTCCAACAGTTACTTGTACGGAAGATGCAAAGATTTGTCCCGATGGAAGTAGTGTTGGAAGAATTGGTCCCAAATGTGAATTTGCTCCCTGTCCAACTACATCTCCTCGACCTTAACTCCTGAGGATTTAAAGCGCTCAATCCAAGTGTCGATATCTTCCTCTTTTAGAAGTCCTCTTTGCGCACCAACATAGCCAATAACTGAAGCTGAGTTAACAGTTCCCCAAACCAGTGCTTCTTCTACTGTTTTTCCTTTAATTATTGCAGAAAGAAATCCTGATCCAAAAGCATCTCCAGCCCCTGTTCTTTCATAGGCATCAACCGGAAGAACTCCGCAGTGAAAACATTTAACACCATCAAAAACATATGAACCATTACCACCATCTGTTATGACAGCAATTTTCGGGCCTAAGTTTGAAAGCGCCACCAATAATTCTTTAGTAACAGAATCTTTGGCATCATAACCAATTAGTTTTTCTGCCTCCTGTTTGTTGACAAATACAAGTTTGGTTAATTTAAAAATACTACTAATTGCTTCAATTCCTGACCTTAATTGCCAACTTCCAGGATTAAAGGCCAGGTTTGTTTCAGGATTTTTAACAAGCCATTCGGTTATGTGATTATAAAAAGGTCTAAAAGATTCGCCCATTGATGTAAGGTATACCCATGGAACTTTTGGTAATTGAACAGGAAATTCATATGAACGTGGCGCATGATACGTAAAAATCGTTCTTTCCCCTGTATAGGTAACTACTATATTGAAATTTGAAAGAGTTGAGGGTTGTTGAATGACATAGGTTAGATCAACATCTTCTTGTTTTAATCTATCAATAATTTGAATTCCTGTACTATCATCTCCCAAGGTTAAAACAGCCCCGGAATTAACACCCAACCTTTTGGTTCCAACTGCGTTATTACCTGCATTTCCACCTATTGAGAATTCTAGATTTTTAACAGGAATCTTATCAGCATATGAAAAAGCAATTAAACATTCTTTTGTGTCAACATTACATAGTGACTCGGATTCTGACGGGGCAATAAATACATCTAAATTTGCATCTCCCACAGATAATAAATCTAAATTACTCATATTTGTTTACTGCGAAGCAGCAATCTCCGCTTATAATTCCCCCATTCTAGCTTTTGACACCAACATCATTCTTTTCAAAAATACTTCTTGAGCTAATTTTATATTTTCATCTTTACCGGCCCAAGTCGCCCTTGCCTCGCTCTGTAAGGCTCTTAAATAGGAAAATGATATATTCCAACTCCCAAATTTGTTGTCTTTATTTAACTTCACAATCTCATTTAAATTACTCGTTGCCTGGTCCGGTGTTTGTCCACCTGAGAGTAAGACTATTCCACTTATTTCGTTTGGAACAGAATTTTTAAAAGTACGAAGAGTTGCGTTGGAAACTTCTAAAGCTGTCGCAGTTACCCCACTATCTTTCCCAGGAAGGACCATGCTACTTTTTAGTATCACGTTCCCCAAATCAACATTATCATTTTTAAGTATTTCAAAAAGCTTTTTTAAGGTCTTGGTCATTATTTCCTCACATCTTGTGGTTGTATGATTGCCATCAAGAAGTACCTCTGGCTCAACAATTGGAGTCATGCCCTTTTCTTGAACAAGCTTTGCGTATTTTGACATCCTTCCCAAAGTATCACTAAGCAAACCTTCGGTTGGAAAAATATCAGAAATCTTAATAACCGCTCTCCATTTTGTGAAAGTGGCTCCTAACTGTTTATATTCATCAAGTCTTTCTGATAGACCTTCAAGTCCTTTTGTAACTTGTTCTTCTGTATCGTTAAAATTTTCCAAGCCTTCATCAACCTTAATACCAATTAAGACTCCTTTATCCCCTAGAATTTTCCCCAACCCTTGTTTTATAGTTTCATCAAATAAAATCACGCCACTTATGTACTTTTCAAAATCAGGTGTCGTAAAGAGCATTTCTCTATACTTTTTGTTTAATTCTGGGGTTGATACTAAACCAAGCGATGCAAATCTTTTAGTAATGGTATTTGTCGATTCATCTGCAGCCAAAACACCTTTATAAGGAGTAAAAAGAGATTGGACAGTTTGATTCATATCATATACATTATATGTAGAATATGACCAAAAAGAAAAGCCCTATTATAAATATAAAAAATAAAAATCTCGTTATTATACCGATAATTGTTTTTATACTCGCTTCAATAGGTTTCCTTGTCAATTCTAAATACAGAAAAACAAATTTTTCAAATCCCAGTCTCATTGAAACACCATCTTCATTGAATTCCACTCTACCAACACCTGTTTTTGAAAACAAAAAAACTAACCCACCATCACAAACTCCAAAAAACATTAAAAAAATCAGCTACTTCGTACCCACAGGATGGATAACAGATGCCCTTGATACATTCCAAATATCGTATGATCCCTCTAAACTGCACAAATGTTACAACGGAGAACACGGAATTGTTTTATGTTCAGCCTATAACACTTATTTTTCAATAGATATCCTACCTTATGACGGAGGATCAAGGCATTTGTTTATTTACAATAACGGCTTGGGAACACCCAAAAAAAGTGAGCTATTTTCTGATTATTACGAAAAAGAATACAATATGGATGGTAAGTCCTGCTTGATATTAAATGGTATTAGCGTTTCCCAATTTCCTGTAATTTGGGGGGTGTGTGCTATAGATTCGTCACGTGCACTACTATTTTATTCTTATGACAGAGACGAAGATTCCTATCTTTCAATTCTAAAAACATTCAATTTGTTAAAATAATTAGGAGTTTTTTCTAGCAATGACTTTTTTGACAGCTTTAATAATATTTTCTTTTGTTAGTCCATATTCTTCAAACAATTCTTTTGGTTTTCCTGACTGTCCAAACCTGTCCTGAACCCCTAATATTTCCATCGGTACAGGAAAGTTTTTGGCTAAAGTTTCTGAAATTGCCGACCCTAATCCACCTGTTACTTGATGTTCTTCAATTGAGACAACAGCACCAGTTAATTTTGCTTGTTTTACAACTGTTTCTTCGTCCAAAGGTTTAATTGTATGCATATTAACAACAATTGTTTCTATGCCATTTTTATAAAGCTCTTTGTATGCTAAAAGCGCTTTGTATACCATCAATCCTGATGCGAAGATTACCACTTCAGGATTTTTACTCTCAGTTAAAATGTTTGCTTTGCCTATTTTAAAAGGAGTTTTACTGGTTGTATAAACAGGACTATCTACCCTAGGAAGTCTCATGTAAAAAGGTTTGTCAATTTTAGCAATCTCAAGTGTTGCCTTTTTTGCTTCTTCATAATCACTTGGTACAACTACATTCATGTTTGGAATAACACGCATCAAACTAATATCTTCAATTCCCTGATGTGTTACACCATAATGTCCAATATTTAATCCTGACTGGGCTCCAATTATTTTTACAGGGTAACTGTCAATTCCAATTGTTGTTCTTATTTGTTCCCAATTCCTTCCGGGGCTAAAAATTGCATAGGATGTACAAAATGGAATTTTTCCATAATTTGCCATACCTGAGGCAATTGTTACTAATGCTTGTTCAGCAACTCCCACTTCAATAAATCTTTCTGGAAACTTTTCTGCAAAAAAGTTTGCTCTGGTTGATTCTTTCAAGTCTGCGGAAAGAACAACAATTCTAGGATCTTTCTCCCCCGCTTCAAGAAGCCCTTCACCAAATCCATCTCTCATGAGTTTCACTTCAATATCTTTTTTAAAAATTTTATCTGATAGAAATAATTTTTTGTTTAACATCTTATTGTCCGTTTGTTATTGCTGGCATTTCCTTATAATCAAAATTTTTTCCAGTGATATAAAAAAGAATTATTTTCCAGTTTGGTTGGAAATCACACCTTTTTATACATGGCATATTGTTTGCTCTATTGTTATAGGTATAGCTGCAAGGGGCACATACTTCTACCGATAAAAAATAGGCGGTAATTAAAAAAACCACCAACCCGATTATTAAATAGGAAGTTTTTTTACAAACTGATTTACTATACCAGCATGTTTCTTTTTTATTCACCATATTCTTTGATTTTTCCTTGCATTGTTCTTATTTCTTTAAGTGCTGATTTTGCCTCTTCACTTTTAATTGCTTTTGAATGCCAATTTGGATTATTTTCCATGAAATCAACTCCTTTACCTGGAATAGTTCTTGCAATAATTACGGTTGGGTTTTCATAAATTGCACGAGCTTTGTTACAAGCATCAACAATCTCTTCAATATTATGTCCATCAACTTCTAATGTGGCCCAGTTGAAAGCTTTGTATTTATCAGCCAAGGGTTCAAGGGGCATTACTTCTTCAGTAAAACCATCTATTTGAATATTATTTCTGTCAACAATCATTGTTAGGTTAGAAAGATTGTTCTTTCCAGCAAAAGCCACAGCCTCCCAATGATTTCCCTCATCGTGCTCTCCGTCTGATGTAATTACAAAAGTTCTAAATCTCATGTGGTCCATTTTTGCAGAAAGGGCAATTCCTGAAGCTTGGGCTAGACCAGAACCTAGTGGTCCAGAAGTTGTTTCAAGAGCAGGAAGAAATCTTTTGTCAGGATGTCCTTGTAAAATGCCCCCAAATTCCCCAAATTTCATCAGATTTTTATGTTCAAAATAACCCACATGACTCATCACAGCATAACGAGCAGGACAGATGTGGCCATTTGAAAGAATAAGTCTATCTCTTTCTTCCCAATCAGGTTTGGTTGGATCATGCCTTAATACTCCATAATAAAGTGCAACCAAGACATCAACTATACCGAGTGAACCCGCAGGATGACCCGCTTCTGCTTTTAAAATCATTTTGACTACATCCTGTCTTACTTCTTTAGAAATTTCTTGAAGTTCTTCAAGTGAGTATTTTTTCATATTTTTTAATTTCTATTTTGTAAATGCACCGTCAAATTTATCATTCTTGTTAATAGCACAATAAGGCCGTGAGGCTATACTTTTTTCAAATTTGTTAATTATTGGTAAAACATCTTCAACTTTGCTGGCTATTTCAAAAACAGACATTTCTTTTGAATCAATGTTTAAATTTTTCTTCATTACATCAATTATCTCTATCCAGAAATCACCAAATAAAATAAAGGGTTTGTGACAACCAAAATAGAGTTTTGCCAAAACCCAAGCTGTCCCAAATTCCGAAATTGTCCCCGTTCCTCCTTTAAACATAATGAAGATATCTCCCATTTCCATTAACTTAAACATTCTTTCAATGTAGTTGGTGGTTACTATTTCCTGATCTGGAATATTACCTACATACTTTCCCTCAAATCCTGGTGCATTAGTAGGATCAAAAGTCACCGTTATGGTTTTTCCGCTTCCCTGTTTTGCACCATTAGTTGCGGCCTCCATTACACCGGGCCCTCCTCCGTCAACTATCACATAACCCTCACGAGCCAAAATTTCTGCAATTTTAAAAGCGTCGGTATATGTTTCGTTTGTTTCAGTAATGTCAGCATCGCCGAAGAAGGCAACGTTTTTAATAAACCCATCTTTATTTGAGTATTTCTTTTCTTCCATTTTATTTTAACTATTGTGAGCTAGTGTCAATGGATCACTTGGAGCCACACCACTTTCAAGATTTCTCCCAACTCTTATCACTTGTTCGATTAATCTATTGGCATATCCCCATTCATTGTCATACCATGCAAAAACCTTTACCATATTTCCCGCAACTACCTGCGTTAATGGCAAATCAACTATTGCCGACTCACTTCTCCCAATAATATCACTTGATACCAAAAAACCTTCAGAAACTGCCAATATTCCCTTATATAAGGGGTTTTTAACAGCTTCAATAAATGCATTATTTACCTCTTCCACTGTCACATCTTTCTTTAATAAGAACGTGAAGTCGGTTAACGACCCGGTTGCAACTGGAACACGAAGTGCCATTCCGTCAAACAATCCTTTTAATTCTGGCATGGTTTCAGTAACTGCAATTGCAGCCCCCGTAGTTGTTGGAACTATGTTAACAGAAGCTGCCCTTGCACGTCTTAAGTCTTTGTGACTTCCGTCCTGCAAATTTTGATCATCTGTGTAACTATGAACCGTTGTCATCATTGCTTTTTCAATTCCAAAGGCGGCATGCATGACTGCAGCAACTGGTGCAACACAATTTGTTGTACAACTAGCATTTGAAAGAACCATGGCATCTTTTTTAACTTCATTAACTCCAATTACATATGTTCCCACATTTCCCCCCTTGCTTGGAGCAGAGATAATAACTCTTTTAGCTCCTCCTATTGCATGTTTTTTGGCTTCTTCCTCTGAAGTAAATTTTCCGGTTGATTCAATTACAACATCAACTCCATACTTTCCCCAAGGAATAAGGCTTGGGTCTTTTTGAGCAAGAAGTGGAACATTAACATTTCTTTCCGAAATTTTAAGGTTTCCAATAACTTCCTCGTTCTTGCCAGACTCATCGGCAACTACCTCGTTCTCAAATTTTCTATACATTGTGTCGTAATTAACAAGGTGTGCCCAACCTGAAGCAGGCATAGAACCTGAAGTATTAATAGCGCCAAAGGAAATATCGCCAGCGTGTTTGGATACCCCTATTCTGAAAGCTAGTCTTCCAATCCTCCCAAATCCATTTATTCCAACTTTTACCATGGCAGTGATAACTTAAGTATAGATTTAATTAGACATTGCTTCAATAGCAGGAAGTGTTTTATTGGTTAAAAATTCTAAACAAGCACCCCCGCCTACTGAAACCCAATTAAATTTGTCTGTTAAATTGTAATTTTGTAAACAAGTTTCAGTATCTCCACCACCTGCAATTTTAAATGCAGTAAGTTTACTAATATACTCAAATATTTCTTTAGTCCCCTGAGAATGACCTTCATCTTCATATTTTCCCAAGGCTCCTGCAAGTATTACTGTTCCGGCTGTTTTTAATTCGTCTTTAAATTTTTCAATTGTGTTTAGGGTGATATCTTCCTTGTCTTGAACCAAGTTTCCAATAATTAAATTGCTTTTTTGATTTCTAACAGATTCTAAAGATTCATCTCCAAAGTACTCAGGAAGTCTTCCCCCAACTAAAACTTTGTCATAGATATTGCTTAGTTTCTTAGCCATTTCTACTTTATCTTCTTTAATTCCACTGATAACAACAGTTACAGGTTTCTCAAATTCCCTTCCTAGATTTTCAATTTCTTCTAAAAAATGAAAACCAAAACAAGAAGACATAAGTTTAGGAAGGCCTACAATTGAAGCGTGATTTCTGTGAGAACTGGCAAAAGCATCATTTATAAATACCTCACCAAGTGAAGCTAATTTTTTTGCAAATTCTGAATCGTTTTTTTCTTCTCCTTCATCAAACCTTAAATTTTCTTCTACTTTTGCCCCCCATTTATCAAAATAGGGTTGAAATTCTTTTAAACTTAATTCGGGAACATTCTTGCCTTCAGGCCTTCCCCTGTGAGCAATTATAATTATTTCTGAAGCTTTATCTTTTAAATAATCTAATGTTTTAACTGAAGCTTTAAGTCTTAAGTCTTCTTCATTAAATTTTTTGATATCCAAATCCAGCCTTACTAAGACTTTCTTGTTTGTTACATCTAAATCTGTAATTTTAGGTAAATTAAGCATAAGCAAATCTTGGCAAGTGGAACTGGTAATTAATAATACCATTTCCAAAATTGACATTAATAGACTAAAAATGTAGAATTGCGCCAACATGACACCTGACGTTATAATTCGAGGCAAGGATGGGTTAGTTACTAAAATAGAATTGACCCAAGAAGAAGCAGAAAGAGTGTCTGCAGATCTTGTAATGGGGAATGCTCTCCACAGAGATCGTCCTGAGCAACTAGCAGATAAAGCTGCAGATATTATAGTAGCACTTGTAACTTCCGATCTGCCCCAAAAAATTAAAAAACCATAGACTCTCAGTAATTTTTAATTATTGGCTTCTATTTTTTGTATATCATCAAGTCTTCTTTTATATCTTTCTTTTGCTGAAAATCTGCTTTCTAAAAATGCAATTAGCATGGCTTTTGCTTCTTTTTCACTTGTATAGTCAGATGCTAAAGCCAAAACATTCATATTGTCATCAATTCTTCCCTTTTTAACTTGCATGGCATCTACCCCAATTCCTGCCCTAACACCATCAAATTTATTGGCAATTACTTCAACTCCTACGCCACTTCCACAAATTAAAATGCCGAGGGATTCTTTATCGTTAGAAACAAGAGAAGCAACTTCTGTTGCATATTTTGTGTAATCGTCCTTAGGATTTAGACTTGTTGCCCCAAGATCTGTAAATTCATACTCTAACTCAAAAAGCCACTTAGTAATTTTTTCTTTTAACTCATATCCTCTATGATCTGCTCCAATATAAATTTTCATACTACGCGGTAAAACCCTCCACTAAATCTAAAAGTTCTTTTTTAGGATCAGATGAGTTCATCACATCTGAAGCGACAGCTATTCCAACAGCTCCCAGACTTAAACATTTCTTAACGTCTTCTTTTGAGTGAACTCCTGCTCCAACTATTAAAGGAGTTCCTGATTTTCTTGAAATTTCAGCTGCCTTAGTAATTATTTCAGGTTTGGCTGTTGCCACCGAAACATCACGATTTCCAATTAACTCTGGAGGTTCATATGATATGTAGTCAGGTTTTAGTGAAGCTACTTTTTCCAATTCTTCCGTATCTTTGGCAAAGATCAATGTTTTTAAACCAACTTCTCTGGCTCTATCATGTGCTTTTGATAAACTTTCAAAATCAGTTAATCTATTTTCTGAATGGTTCAGAAACGTCCCAACAGCACCATCATCAACAACAGCTTCGGGTAATATGCTTCCAGTGTTTGCTCCAAACTCCACAGGGTCAATTTTTTGAGACCAAACTTCAGTAGAAACCTCTAAAACTACTTCTCTAACATCCGTAGGTTGCACTACAGAGATAATTTTAATTCCTGATGTGTGAGACGCCTCTTCAATAATTTTTGCCATTTTAACAGCCTCACCACCTGTACCACTTTGATAAGTTTTGAAATTAATAAAGATCATTTTTCAAATGTAAAAATCATATTTTTAAGATGATAACTATTATTCTTTAAGAACATAAACATAGTTTATAATATCTTATCAAGTTTTCCTTTATCAAATCCCACTACTGTCTCTTTTGTCCCATCATCTTTAATAATTACACTAAAAGGAACTCCCAAAAATCCTCCTGACTCAACGGCCATTTCATCTCTGGATGTTTCATCTTGATCAACCAACTTTTCAACAAAAACAACATTTTTGGATATAAGATAGTCTTTGAGCATCTTACAATACGGACATGACATTGTAGAATAAATTATGTACTTCATTTAGGTATCACCTCGCTTCCAATATTTTCTGCTTTAACAAATCTTTGTCTAGACTTCCTGTATATTTAAAGAAAACTGCACCATTTTTATCAAGTATTACAAACGATTGTTCTTTTGTAACATCAAATTTTTTAGCCAAAGCATCTGTTTCAATTGTTGTTTCTGAATCTAAGATGTGAATTTTTAAACCCACAGCTCCTTCCTTGTCCAATTCGTTAAAACTCACCGTGTTAATTACATCTTGATCAATACATATCTGACACCAATTAGAAGTAAAATATAAAACTAGGACTCTTTTTTCATTTAATGCCTTATCATAATCTTCTTTCAAATAATTTTTGTAATATGAAGGTGTTTCTATAACCTCTACAGTATTTTGGTTAGCCTCTTTTTCTGCATTTTCGTTGTTTTTAATTGAATTTTTTTTCATCAAAACAGCATTGATTAAAAAAACAGCAAGGGAAAGAAAAATAAGAGTAAGAACAAAGATCAAAATACCCTTTCGCATTCTAATTAATATTAGCTCAAAAGAAGAAATTTAGAAAGACCCCTCAAGAATTCTTTTCTCAAGTGTTGAATCTAACTTTTTTTCAAGAGAAATAATTATTTTCTTGTAACTTGGATATTTACTGCCATCATATTCTAAAAGCCAACCGCCTTTTGCAATCTGCAGTTTTCCTAAAGAAATTAATTTACCCCCATCTTCAAGCCAGCCTTGATAAAAATAACCATTCTCAGGATCCTCAATATCTACTAAAACTTCTGAACTGGTTGCTATTCCCCTAGCATTACCACCTGAAACATCTTTTAAGTTTATGGTATTAGTATTTTCTGGAATATCTAAATTAAAAATATTTTCCAATTCTTCTTTATAATTTACCGTTTGAGGAGCAGGAGAAGGAATAACTTTTGGTGCTTTTAATCTTTTATAAAGTATGGCACCAAGAACAACTACAACAATAATAACGAGGCCAATAAACACATCTTTTCTATTAAAATTCATAGTTAGCCGAAGAATACTACCATGAATCCAAATTGTCAAGAAAATTTAAATTCTCCGCATATTTTCCGCACAATTACCGCCAGCCTCAATTAAGTTTTAAGTAAACTCCAAATAGGGCAAGAACGGCAGAAACAAGTAACCATTGGGTTGATGCCAACCACAGATCAAAGCCAAAATAACCTATTCCTGAAAGGATTATTGCAATTAAAGACCCAGTCATTAAAATTTGAGAATATTTTTTTGATTCCTTTTTTAACACTTTAATCACCTCCCTTTTTAAATTAAGTATCTTTGGACCAAATTTCCTACAGCATAGGCAACAACGGCCGAAACACCACCTATTAATATATTTTCAATTACTGTTCTGACTAAACTTTTCTTGGAAAATAAACCTCTGAAGATTCCAATAACAAGAAGTGCTGAAAAAACAAGAAAACTTGAGATAAGAAATTGATTTTTAAACTTAAAAAGATACGGTATTAATGGGATTAGGCCAGCAATTACAAATGAGATAAAAGTTGTCAAGCCGTTCATTAAAGGCTGAGTGCCTACTTTTATTTTTTCACCCGAATTATTCTCAAATTCTATCTCAGACTTAACACCAAGATAAGCACCAGTTGACATTGAAAGCCCGTCTGCAAAGAGATTAGCAAAACCTAAAATTAGGACAACGGATGGGGAAAGAGAAGCCCCAAGAGACCCCGCAACAACAGCAAAAGTTGTGACAACACCATCATTACCAGCAGTTACCACATCCCTAATTAGACTTGCTCTATCGTGAATTTTTTCTGTAATTCCCACTTTAAAAAGTTTATCACAAATGGTAGTATGGGGACCATGAAAAAATATTGGTATCTAATAGTTATTGCTATTATTGGAATATTATTTTTAATTTTTAAAAATAACCCAAACCTAAATCAACCCCAAACAACTCCGGAGATAAAAATTCAAGGATTTAAAACAACTCTGACTTTGGATTATGGAAACGGAAACATAAATTCATATGAAGTTGCAGCAAAGGAAGGAGATACCGCCTTCTCAATACTTAAATCAGAGGCAGAAAAACAAGGTATATACCTAGAAACCCAACAGTATGATTTTGGAGTATTTGTCAAAAAAATAGGAGATCTTGAAAGTACAGCCAAAAAGGCCTGGATTTACTATGTAAATGAAGTTTCAGGAGATAAAGCGGC
>Ga0208245_1000864_pt1 | contig 21245 bp, 25 predicted proteins | sample RifOxyC1_FD_184035 | JGI IMG/M metagenome (GOLD analysis project Ga0208245, IMG submission 184035) | Soil microbial communities from Rifle, Colorado - Rifle Oxygen_injection C1 (SPAdes) | ecosystem: Environmental > Terrestrial > Deep subsurface > Rock core/Sediment | place: Rifle, Colorado... | reverse complement strand
TAAAAAATTAAAATCCCCTTTCAGCATTTTCTTTCCAAGGTCTTCAGCTGTATTTTCATCAATGGCTTCTCTTGCTTTCTCAAGCAAAGCTTCAAGATCCCCCATTCCTAATAATCTTCCAACAAACCCTTTCGGATTAAACACTTCAATATCTTCAGGTTTCTCTCCAATTCCAATGAACTTAATCGGCGCTTTGGTAACTGCACATGCACTTAATGCACCTCCACCTTTAGCAGTTCCATCTAATTTACTAACGACAACTCCATTAACACCACAAGAATTATGAAAACTTTCTGCTTGCTTCTGTGCAGCTTGTCCGATGTCTGCCGAGATTACAAGTAAATTTTCATCTGCTTTGATATAATTATTCAACTCAGTAATTTCTTTAACTAAATCCTCTGACAACGCATCCCGTCCAGCAGTATCGATAATCAATAAATCATAATCCTTGAAATCTTTTTCAAATTTTTTATAAATTTTTAATGCATTCTTTTCTTTTTCATCAATAAAACATTGAACTTTGATTTTATCACAAATTTGTTGTAATTGTAATGGTGCTGCAGGTCTATGAACATCTAATCCAATGGCTGCAACTTTGAATCCTCTATTAGAATAATATCTTGCAATTTTTCCAATTGAAGTTGTATTATGAACAATGATATTATCTGCAATAAAACTATGATTTTCTTCGACTGTTAAATCATAAACAAATTCTTCATAACCATGATTCTCTATTTTTCTTACTTTCATCCAATTTATATCTGAATTAACAATTAATTCAAAAAAATCTAATAGATTTCTACTCTCTGTTCGTAAAACTAAATAGTCTCTTGCTTTTTCTGTCAAAATTAATTGTCCATTACTTACATAAACTAATTCTTTATTTATTAAATAATCTAAAAATCCATTTACAAAATAATTATCTAATTGTAAAGTTGTATTTTCTCTTATAGCTTCAAGTATTTTTTTTAGATTCCCTTTTTTATTCATTTGATAAACTGCAACCAATTTCATTAAACTTTCTCTTGAAATCCACCCTGTTTTTTCATAAATTCCATAGCTAGAAACATTTTTTTGAATTTCTCCAATAGTAAATCCTAATGCAAATCTTAATTCTCTAAGACAATTCCCTAAAGGAATCATATCTTGTTTGCCACAACCTTGAATACTACCAATTAATTTATATTTTTCACTTCTTTCTTTTTTATGTTTTATTATAAACCCAATTTTTTCTTGATAAATTTCAGCATATCTAGCTGTAATATGAATTCTCCAATAAGGTATTTTATTTATGTACTTTTTTGATAAAGATGATGCAATTCCAAATCTTTGTAATAAACTCGCTATTTGCAAAGCTATTATTCTACTTTCAGAAGAGAATTCTATTTCTCTATGATCCAAAGCTGCATATGCATCACAATCAAAATAAGCTTTAAGAAATTTCTGTATTATCGAATTTTTTGATTCAAAAATAACTTTAGATATAGATAATAATTTCCCTTTTTTTCCTAGAGGAATCCCAAATATTTTATGGATTATTTCTATTAAAGTTGTAGAACTTATAATCAAATGTTCAGTTTTCTTAGTTCTAGGATCCTTTTTTACATAAACTTCCAGTCCAAATATTTTTTTTGAAAGTTCAATGACTCTATTTTTTATTTCAGGGTTTTCTGTTGTAATTTCAACATATTTCCCCTCTTTATCCAAATGTCCATCTCCCATTACATATCCTAAGAACTCAGCTAGATCATCCGTTAGATATGTTGGAAAATTAATAAATTTAGTAGCTTTTATTTTTTTAATCATTAATTCTTTCTCAGAATAATTATCAATTAAAGATATTGGAGTAATACCTTTTTTCAAATTCTGTGTTAGTTTACAATAGTCTCTTTTGAATGTGAGTTTTGGCAATATTTTATTTTGAACATCACCTTTAACATAGTCAAGTTTATATTTAATGTCCAAATTTAATATCTTTAAATCCTCAAATAAATACTGCTCTTTTCCTTCAATTAGATAATTTTTTGGGACTGCAATGTAGTCATCTTCCGTCAATTGTTCAGCTCTGATTTGAACAACTTCGTTTCCTCTTAAGACAAAGAATGGATGCTCAGGAGTAACTTTAACATTAAAATCATTTCCATTATCTAAATAAACTTGTAATAGTTCCTTCCCATCTAATTTCCATAAATGTGTAATTTTTTTGGTTTCAATTTTCATTGTTTTTGGATTAAAAGATGGAACAAAAACATTTTCCTTCTCTAAATCAACAATCCACCCATCATCAATCTTTTCTTGTTTAGTTTTATATTTCTCATAAAAGTCTTCTATTCGAGATATATTGCCATCTGAAAGAACAATTCTACTATCCTTATGGACACATTTACCACTACCATACAAACCAACCATCATTATTTTAAAAGGTTTTTTTGTCTTATCAATAACAATCTCATTCTTTTCTCCACCTAAAAATTTAACCAATTCTTCATACACAATTTTAATCAAATACTCTCTTTGAGAAACACCGGCAGGAGTTTTTTCTGCTAATGCTCTTTTTTTAATGGAATTAGTTAACTCAAATACTAGCTTAACATTAACATCTGCTTGTAACAGAGCTTTTTGGATATCTTTGACTAGTTCATTGATTATTCTTTCATCAACAAACATACTTTTAGCTATCTTAGCTAATGTATTCTTCAACGAGCTTCCAAGTTTGTCTAAAACCATAAAAATGATGTATTTAGTGTATTTTTAAAGGTTTTTAATGCAAAATCTTATATCTTTAAGAGACATTATTAGATTTATGAAATCTAAAACTTCACTGTTAAAGAAATTTTTATTATCTTCTAAGAACACTATTTCTATTGATAAAGCAATTAAAAAAGCAAAACAACAATGGTTAAAATAAAATTTTGTTTCTTCTTTAAGTTTTACTATTCATTATATCTTCTTCAAATATAAATTTCCATCTTAAATTAAAAAAATAAATAAAAAATTTATCTTCTTTTTTTATGTGCTCTGTATCTTTTAGCTGCACCAGGAGCCAATTTTAATAATTTAGCCAAAACTAATTTTCTTAAATGAAGTGTAGACATACCTTGTTTGACTTTTATTGTTTTAACAATTGTATTTGCTACTGAACTATTTGCACCTGCTTTCAAAATTGAAGCTTTTAATTTAGCTGGCTTATATTTGTCTCCTCTTTTAATCAACTTTACCATCATTTCACCTCCAATGATAATAATATTCATAAGAATAAATCATATTTAAAACTATTGGATAGAAAATAGAAATAAAAAAATCTATTTTAGAAAATAAAAAAAGTTTATTCAACCCACTTTATATCTTTGAATGGATATTTTTGTGCAATTAAAATTATATCAATTAACCACCAGATCCATCCAGCTAATCCTAAAGTTACTACAGTAATTAATAATTTTAATACACCTGTACCAACTTTTCCTAGAATAAATCTATCGACGCCTAATGCACCAAATAAAATCGACATTAACAAAACTAAAAGCCAACTTACTTCTTTTTTTGCCATTTTTATTTCCAAGCCTCTATAATAATTTTTATAGAACTAATTAAAGCCCAAATCCATGCTATTAATACAATTAATGCTGCTGCAGGCATGACATACATTAATGCTAATCCCACTAATGATAAAATTATTTGCATAATCCCCACATTAAACTTTTTTGAGATTAAAGTTCCTAATCCTGGCAATACTATTATATTCAGCAATGAATACAGAATTGCTAAACCTTTATTCGACTTCTTTTTTTTATGATTTTTTTTCATATCAATTTAATAGAGAATATATTTTATAAACTTTTTGAAAAAATAAAAAAAATTAAATTGTTATCTTATCAGCAAGATCACTCAATATTGGGAATCTTTTTTCTTTACCAGACAGAGCAGAGATAAATGAAATCACCCATACTATCAATAAGATAATTCCCCCGACTATATACACTAGCCAACCAATAATTGGAAGCATACCTACCAATAAAACAACTACCCATGCAATGGATAATATCAAACCATACTTCGCATAGAACATTGCAAATTTGTCTTCCTTTCTGGTTAATAGAATTATTAAAAATCCAATCCACCCCAAGAATACTCCTAAAAATGCCCAAATGTTACTATCATTTTTTACTTTCTTTGTAGCCATAATACCACCTCTTGATTTTAAAAGTTAATTTACTTTATTAAATTTTCTAAAAAACTAATAGAAACCTATTTAAACAAATTAAAAACAAAAAATTGTATGTTAATTAAGAAATATTTAGACTTTGTAAAACTTTCTGGTAGTTAGTTATCATTTTATATTCTTCGGCACAAAGCTTTCGCAGCTTCAAATAAATTTATTAATCCTAAAGGATGGTAAAATAATATGGCTAAAAAAATAAAACAATATAGTGATCAAAAACCGTATCAGATTGCACCAACACCTGATGTTGCACATCTTCCTAAAGTTAAAGGGTATAATTTCGACGATGAATTTGATTTTAAAAAGTTTTTAAATAGTTATGCAACTACAGGTTTTCAAGCTTCAAATATTTCTAGAGGAATAGATATATGTAAAGAAATGCAAAAAAGTAATTCAACCATTTTTTTGGGTTATACATCCAATATGGTCACTTCTGGTGTAAGAGATATAATTCGTTTCTTAGTTCAACATAAATTAGTACATGCACTTGTAACAACAGGTGGTGGAATTGAAGAAGATATAATCAAAGTTTTGAAACCTTTCCATATTGGAGTTTTCAATGTTAGTGGTCGTAGTTTGTTTGAAAAAGGAATTAATCGTGCAGGAAATGTTTTTATTCCAAATGACCGTTATCTATATTTTGAAAAATTCATAAACCCTTTTTTAGATAGATTATACAAAGAACAAAAGAAAGATATAGTTCATAGTTCTTTAGATATAACTAGGGAGCTTGGAAAAGAGATTAGCAAAGAAAAAAATTTTGATGAATCAATTCTTTATTGGGCATATAAGAATAATATTCCAGTATTTTGTCCTGCGATTATGGATGGTTCTTTTGGTGATTTAGTTTATTTTATGAAACAAAGAAATCCTGATTTTATGATTGATATAACCAAAGATTCAAAGGTAATTATTGATTTAGCATTGAATGCAGAAAAGTCTAGTGCTATTATTTTGGGTGCAGGAGTTATAAAACATTTCATTTTAAATGCAAATATTTTCAGAGAAGGTTTAGATTATGCCGTTTATATCAATACTTCAGAAGAGTATGATGGTTCTGATTCTGGTGCGACAGCTGAAGAAGCAATGTCTTGGGGAAAAGTAAATATCAAAGCTGATTATGTGAAAATTCATGCAGATGCAACTATAGTATTCCCATTGATTGTTGCTGGTGCATTTGAAAAAAATTAATTTTTATTTTTTTAACTAGTAAGCTATTTAAATCTTCTTTCTATAAATTATATCATGCTTTCATATGTAAAAAAGAGATCTGGTGAACTTAGGCCATTTGATGCTCACAAATTAAGAATTTCAATTCTTCGTGCTATGAAAGATGTTTCTCATAAGGATGAATCTGAAAAAGTATTGAATCATATACTAAATAAAATATCTTCTCACAAATTAATTTTCTCAACTTCTGATTTAAGGGATATAGTTGAAGATTCACTTATTGAATTAAATATGAAAGACATTGCGAAATCTTATGCTATTTTTAAAAAATTAAATTTAGAACTAAAAGAATTTATTAAAACTCCCACAAATAATATTTCTCATAATGCTTTAATCATCTTAAGTTCTCGTTATTTAAAGAGAAATAAAGAAGGGAAAATTATTGAAAATCCGGATCAATTATTTCATCGTGTTGCTAATTATATAGCTTCTGCAGAAAAGAAAAATTTACGAAAAAAATACTCTGAAGAATTTTATAAATTATTGAATAATTTAGATTTCCTTCCTAATACTCCTTGTTTAGCAAATTCAGGAACATTAAACCAACTTGCAGCTTGTTTTGTTTTAGATATTCCTGATTCATTGGAAGGTATTTATGATTCATTAAAAAAATCTGCACAAATTTTCCAGAGTGGTGGGGGTGTAGGTTATTCATTTTCTCATATTCGTCCTAAAAATTCAATAATTTCTTCAACAGGCAGATTTGCTTCAGGTCCAGTTTCATTCATGCATTTATTTGACAAGTCTTGTGATGTGATAAAACAAGGTGGTATTCGTCGTGGTGCAAACATGGGTATTCTGAATATTAATCATCCAGATATTTTCGAATTTATCTCGGAAAAATCTCATGGCTCTTTACAGAACTTTAATTTATCTATTGCAATTACTGATGATTTTATGCATTCAGTTATTAATAATTCTTATTCTAAAATTGGAAAAAACAAACTTCGTTCTCGAGAGATATTTGACTACATTTGTACAAATGCTTGGCAGTCTGGAGATCCAGGTTTAATTTTTATTGATGAAATAAATAAAAAACATTCATTAAATAAACTTGGAAAAATAGAATCTACAAATCCTTGTGGTGAAATCCCATTACTTTCTAATGAATCTTGTGTTCTAGGATCGATTAATCTTTCACATATGATTCACAATAAACATATCGATTGGCCAAAGCTAGCAAATACTATAGAATTATCTATTAGGTTCTTAGACAATGTGGTTACGATTAACAAATATCCTACAAAAGAAATTGAAATAATTTCTCATGCAAATAGAAAAATAGGTTTAGGAGTTATGGGTTGGGCTGATATGCTCTTAGAATTAGGAATCAAATATGATTCTGAAGAAGCTATTGACCAAGCAAAAGAATTAATGTCTTTCATAAAAAAACATGCTGAATTAACCTCAGAAAAACTTGCTAAAGAAAAAGGAGTCTTCCCTAATTTTCATAAATCTAATTTAAAGAAAAAAAGAAGAAATGCAACATTACTTTCTATTGCACCAACAGGTAGTATTAGTTTAATTGCAAATTGCTCTTCAGGTATTGAACCTTTGTTTGCAATTTCTTATGTTAGAAAAGCTTTAGGGGGTCTAGAATTATTTGAATCTAATAAAAGTTTTGAAAATATTGCAAGATATCATGGTTTTTATTCAAAAGAATTAATGTTAAAAATTTCTCAAACAGGTTCAATTAAAGAATTCAAAGAAATTCCTAAAGATATAAAAAATCTTTTTGTTACTGCATTAGATATTTCTTTAGAATGGCATATTAAAATTCAATCTGTTTTCCAGGCATATGTTGATAATGCTGTTTCAAAAACAATTAATCTTCCAAACAATGCAACAATTGGTGATATAAAAAGAGCTTATATGCTTGCATGGAAATCTAAATGTAAAGGGATTACAGTTTACCGTTATGGATCTAAAGATTCTCAAATTTTAAACATTCAAAAACAAACAAATATTTCTAATGATTGTAATAATAAAGAATGTAATTTTTAAAAAAAAAATTAAAAAAGAAGATTAATTTCTTTTCTTAGCTTTCTTAACTGTTTTTTTAGTGGTTTTTTTCTTTCTGCCGCCTCTAGCCATTGCAACACAAGCTACATTACCTTGTTTGTCAATAAAATACAGCATACCTGATTCTCTTTTAATACCACATTTTTCTAATACTTCTTGTTTGAATCCACCTTTCATACCAGGTCTTTTCATTTTAACTCTTGCAGCATGTCCTTGTTTGTTAACAAAGTATAAATATCCTGATTCTCTTTTAATGCCGCACTTACATAAAACTTTTGCCATTTTTTTAGTCACCTCAATTTTTGATAATATTTTATAGACGATATAAGTATATAAACCTTATGTTTCCTCGAGGATAATTTTATATACTCCAGTATAATAATCAAATTATGCTAAATTTTAGTATTGATCCAGTATTATTTTCCCTCGGTCCCATCGAAATTAGGTATTATGGTTTAGTCTATGTTTTAGGGTTTATTTTGGTAACTTTTCTTCTTTTGAAGTATAGGGATAAACTTTCACTTTCTAAGGATGGTGTTTATGACTTAATCTATTTTTTAATGCTCGGAGTTTTAATTGGTTCTAGATTATTCCATATTATATTTTGGGAACCTTCATATTACTTATCTCAACCCTGGAAGATATTTTTTATTTGGGAGGGTGGAATGTCTTTTCATGGTGGTTTAGTTGGAACAATCCTTGCAGGTTATTTATTCTCTAAAAAAAATAAAATTTCCTTCTATAAACTAGCAGATTTTCTTATAATCCCTAGTCTAATTGCTTTAGCTTTTGGTAGAATTGCAAATTTCATTAATGGCGAGTTGGTTGGCACAATTACTTCTGTACCTTGGTGTTTTAATTTTGGTGATGGATTTTGTAGGCATCCTTACCAATTATACTCTGCAATTAAAAGATTCACATTTGTTGGAATATTAATTTATCTGCAGAAAAATTATAATTTTAAGGAAGGTTTTATTTTTTGGTTGGCAATTTTACTTATGGGTTTAGGTCGTTTTAGTATAGATTTTTTTAGGGATGAAATGGTTTATTTAAGTTTAACAATGGGTCAATGGCTTTCTTTGGTTATGGTAGTTGTTTCAGCAATTATAATTCTCAAGTATTACTCAAAAAATATTCTTCTTGAAAGAAACCTTTAAAAGTTTAGCTTGTTATAAGTCGTATGTGAAAAAGAAATATACATTTATTCAAGATCCTAAAACACTCTTAAAAAAGTCTGAAATTAGTTTAATTTTAGATGATTATGATGATATATTCTCTGACTTTGATCCAAGACCTTATTCTCATCGTGCACTCTCTGATGATTTTTTATTAGAAGCAAGAAGAGCTAGTTATGATAAGGTTATTGAAGACTTAGAATTAAAGTTTTTACTCCCTGCTAAAGAAAGAAAATTACCTTTAGAAAAAATAATACGAAAACGTCTTAGAGACCATTTTATTCACCATTATAATATTCAACTTCATGAAAAATTTAAAATTCTTCGTAAGGGGTTTATGTTTACTTTTACAGGGATTATAATCATGTTAGTAACTACTTTTATACTATTTAAATTTCAAGGAAGTACATTAACCCTAAGTTTTTTAATAGTTCTTCTTGAACCAGCTGGTTGGTTTTCTTTTTGGGAAGGTTTGAATATTTTGCTTTTTGAAACTAAAAATATTTATCCAGAATTAGATTTTTATAAAAAGATGAGTAAGTCAAGAATCTCTTTTTGGACATACTAAATTATTTAAACTCTTAATTTTTTAATAGCACAAATATGGCTACTTGTAATGAATGTAATGGTGCATGTTGTAAAGAAATATGCGTTGGAATTGACGAACCCAAAACTATTGAAGATTGGGATGAAATTAGATGGATGGTTGCTCATGAAAATATTGCAGTCTACGTAGATGACGAAGATGATTGGTTGGTTGAAATTCAAACAAATTGTTCTAAGTTAGATAAAGATAACAAATGTATTATTTATGGAAAAAGGCCTTTGATTTGTAAAGACCATAAGCTTGATACTTGTGTTAAAAATGCTGATGAAGAAGGTGAAAAACTTCGATTCAACACAATTGAAGAAGTTGAAGCTCATATTGAGAAAGTTGTAAAACCCAAATTTCAAAAGGATTTAGAAGGTTGGAATTTCTAAGCATAATAATATTTATTTTTCTTTTTTTGTTCAATATCTAATTGTGATCCTAATTGATTGATTCTTGGTCTTCCAGATTCTTTATCCATTCTATAAGTAATATCCAACATTTTTAGAACTTCATTCATACCTTCTTTCTTAGATAAAGGCCCAATAACATGCCCTTCAACACCTGGAATTCCTTTGAACACTAACATTGCATCCCCAACATAATCTAAAAACTGCACATCGTGATCAACAACGATTGCACATTTTTCATTTACTAGCATAAAATCTTTAATTACTTCTGCAACAGTCAACCTATCTTCTACATCAATGAATGCAGACGGTTCGTCGAATGCATAAACATCCGCATTTTGCGATAATGTTATTGCAATGTAAACTTTTTGAAGTTCTCCTCCAGAAAGTTCAGAAATATAATTATTCAATATCTTTTTCAAATTTAATTTTTCTAAAATATTCTGTTTAAACCATCCACTTTCATTGTTCTTAGAAAATTTATTCAACCATTCAATAACTGTTCCTGCATCTGAAGTCAAGTCTTGTGGTTTGTAAGCAATTTTAATTTTTTTCTCGATAGTTCCTTTGTCTGGTTTTATCATTCCTGCAATCATCTTCAAAAATGTAGTCTTTCCAAGTCCGTTTGGCCCTGTTATTGTTAATACGTCCGTTCGTTGAATGCTTCCTTCATTTATTTTAATTTTAAAGCTTCCAAAATCTTTTTCTAAATTATTCCATGAAAAATGCACTGGTTGTTTTGTATGTTTCTCAATTCCTTTGTTAAAAATAATCTTATAATTTCTAAATTTAACATTATCATCTGGTAAATATCCATCTAAATATTCATTTATTCCTCGACGAACTTGTTTCAATTGTGAAATTATTCCATAAACAGCAGGCTCCCCATAGAGAATTTGCATTTGATCAGAAATAAAATCTAATGTTGCTAAATCATGTTCAATTACTATTACTGCTTTATCATCATCTGCTAATGTTTTAATCATCCTTGCAGCTTTTATTCTAAAAGTAATATCTAAGAATGATGCCGGTTCATCAAATATATACAGGTCTGCTTCTTTCAAAATTGTTGCAGCAATAGCAACTCTTTGCATTTCTCCACCTGATAATTGGCTTAATTCTCTATCTAGAATACTTTCCATTGTTAATTCCTTGACAATAATATCCAATTTATTTCTTTGATCCACTTTCCTAAGCATATCAATAACTTTTCCTTCGGATTTATTTACGATTAAATCAACTGCTTGCGGTTTATATGCAACTTTGATTTGTCCATTTTTTATTTTCTCTAATAATTTGTAAACTTCAGTACCCTTGTATAATTTTATTAAATCTTCCCAGCTTCTTTCAACTTCAGCTTCTCCTAAATTTGGTTTCAGATTTCCAGCTAAAATTTTAATTGCAGTACTTTTTCCAATACCATTTCTTCCAAGTATTCCTAAGATAGACCCAAAAGCAGGATAAGGCAAATTATAAAGCATGAACCCATCTTTTCCATATCTGTGTACAGGTTTTTGTGTTAATTGGTCTGGTAACTTAACCATATGTATTGCATTCATTGGGCAAATATTAACACAGACTTGCAATGCATCAGTTGCTAGATCTTCATTGATATGTGCTTTCCCATTGCTCCCTTTATAGATTGCTTCAATCCCATTTCTATTTAGAGGCGACATCCGGATACACAAATAGTCTCCGCAATGTATTGGATTACATTTCTCTTGATCAATTACAGCTAGCCTTTTCATGCATTATAATTTCCAATAAGTTTTTATAAAGTTAATTGTTCCATTTTTTAATGGAAAAATGTGCAATTTGTAAATCTAAAATTGAAGATACTTTCTTAGGCAAGATTCATGGCACGATTATTAAAGGTAAATATGTTTGTAGTGCCTGCCAAAAAAAGTTTGGTTCTGATTTAGCAAAACAACTTTAGATTTTGCCCTGATAGCTTAATGGTAGAGCAATTGTTTCGTAAGCAATAGGTTGAGGGTTCAATCCCCTTTCAGGGCTCTATTAACTATTTTATAGTGCCGTAAAGTTTATATACTTACTATATGTTTTTACTACTTACAAAGAAAGACTTTGGAGGATAAATAAAATGGTATACAGAGTATTAATAATTGATAACGATCAGAAAGTTAGAACTGATATTTATGCTGCTTTAGAAAGAGCAAATAGAATACATAAAGATGTACATAATACTAAAGAAAACAAATTTGTTCCTTATACAGCTGCAAGTGCAAATTCTGCTGAAGCTAAAGTTGGATTAGCATTATTTAATGATTGGCAAATTGGTGATGAAGTTTATGTTCTTCAAGATATTATCATGAATGAAGGTAGTGAAGAAGGCTTAAGAGAAATTACTGCTTGGGATTCTTTAACAAAATCTGGTGAAAAGTTAGAAGGTCGTCTATCTGGTTTAATTGTTTATAGTTCCGTTGCAAATGCTGTTAGTGATAGACCAGAAGTTACTGAAGTTAGAAATTTCCCGGTTTTTATTTGTAATAAAAGATTAACTATGGGTTCATATGGACCAAAAGCTGTTGAGTTAATAGAATCTGTAATCCATAATGAGGCTGAAGCTGTTAATCCTAAAATTAGTTCTTTTTAATTATTTATTATATTATTCTATGTCTTGGTATCCTTGCAGTATGTGTTACAATATTTTCTCCTCTAGAATATTTACTTACTCCTCCATATAATGCAAGAATTCTACTTACTGCCATTGTCCCATATCCTCCTTGCTCTCCTCTTTTTGTTGAAAACCTATCTACTCTTCCAGCAAGATTTAGTTTTTCTAAGTTTGTATCTGAAATACTACCTGTATTTTCAGTAATAATCTCAATACCAGAATCATAATTTCGAACTTTAATATTTACTTCAGGGTTTGCTTCAATACTTGCAGCTTCACAAGCATTATCTAAAACATTAAAAGCAATAACTCTAAAATCATCTGATGTTCCTTTGATTTTTATATCTGGAATATCCCATCCTATTTTTACATTTGGATATGCTAATTTGATATGGCTATCTAATGTTTCTCTTATAATAGCTTTATAATCTACAGCTTCAGTTGTTGTTTGGCCTTTTATTGAATCTAATCTTTCTTGAATATTTGTAGAACCAGTTTCTCCTATTTCAACTAATGCATCTAATGAATAACTAAAATTAATAAATTGTTTAAAGAATATTCCCTCTTTTTCATCTTCTTTTCTTTCTTCTGCCAATTCTCTAATCTTATTATAAATCTCAAATAAATCAATTGTATCTATTCTTTGATTCTCAATTGTTCCTTTTGACCAATATTGCTTTCGTAAATCTTCAGAAGAATTTATTCCTCTATCCCCTAATGTTTGCTTACAAATATCTTCTAATTCTCCTCTATGAAGGTATTCTTCAGCCATCTCTATCATATTAATCATAAATCCTAAAGCCTGTCCATACAAATCTGCAAATTCATGTTTACTATCATGAAGTCCTCTATACATCCTACTTTTGAGTTCTTCTTTCTCTTCTAAAGCAATCATTCTTTCTCTAGTAATTGTACTCATTTGTAATCTTAGTTGTTGAGTTTGTTGTTGTGCAAGTTCTAATTCTTTTTCTTTGAGTGCATTTTCAAGTGTCTCTTTTCTCGCAATCTCATGCATAACATCCCTTGAGGTTCCACTTCTCCACCATTCTGTAATATTAACAACTAATTTTGAAATCCAATTCAAAGGTCTTTCTTCCCATTCTAATTCATAGACTGAGAATGGTCCTCCAAAATAAGTTCCTCCCTTTGCAACTAATACTTGATTTCCATTTTCATCAGTTCCAAAAATATCTTCGTAAACTTTATGCATAGGTTGTGTTTCATAATCTACTTCTTCATAATCCTCTTTTTTAAGTCTTAAGAATCGTCCTGGATCACCAACAAATAATTTATTAGATTCTTTAATTCTATAAGTTTTATGTTTATTTGGAACATTTGTGTATGGAGTTTCATTCAAGCTTATTCTTCCAGCAATAGTTCTACCAAGATTATCTAACCAATTTCCTTTATCGTCTCTTGTAAAATCTATTCTAACCCCAGTAAATTCATTTTGTATAATATCTTCTAATCCTTGGTCAACCATTCTAACTTGAACATTCATAGGATTAAATCCCCAAAGAGTTGGAATCCCGCTAAGATATCCTGCTGATGTAGTCGGTGCAGTTAGATATTTTTCGTCAACAAACCCTAAGTTATCATGTGCAATTAAAGCTCTTCCAATTCTTTTTCCATCAACTTCTTCTACACTTACAGTTAATGGCCTTATTTCAGAATCAATATTTAATTTAGGATTTGATTTCATCCCAGATAAAGTTACGACTGCTGCTGTTGACCCTAATTTTTTTGCAGTACTTACTGCTGGATTATCAGTTTTAGTAATATATCTCCCAACTTCAACAAATCTCCAAGGATCTATTTTTCCCCAAATATCATAAACTAATCCTTGTAATTTTAAAAATTCAGTATGTGATATTGAAACTGTTCTTTCCCATTCATCTTCATTCTTTCCAGTATCTTTTAAAAAACCTTCAAATCTTTCTGGATGTTCATGTCTAACAAACTCTAGCACAACTTTTCCTGCTACTGCATCCAATTCCGGGGTTTTTCTATCAAAAGGCATAACTACTGCTCAATGACACCTAATTTATAAGCTTTATGTCACTAAATCTAGATAAAAAGGTTTATAATCCTTTATTGACTAGAAACTTTTGATGGTAAAAAGGGGTATATTAATTAATTCAATAGACTTTTTTGAAAGAATTATATTAAACAATTATACTATTTCTAAATTTTTGATTGAGCATTCAAACCCAAATATGTTAGAATATCTTTCTAAATTTAAAGCTATAAATATCTACAAGTTTGCTCAGAGAAATGTTCCGGCTTACAAAAAATTTACGAAAGATAAAAAATATTATAGTATTTCAAAAGTACCAGTAACTGATAAATCTAATTATATTAAAAAATATTCTTATGAGTCTCGTTGTATTAATAATAAATTCCCTAAAAAGGGTAATATTGAAGAATCTTCAGGTTCTTCAGGGCAGCCTACAAATTGGATTCGTTCTATTGAGGAAGAAAGTTTACTTTTTAAAATGGCAAAGTTTGAATTTTTTTATACTTTTAGTGCCCATAATAAAGATTATATTGTTATGAGTGCTTGGTCTTCTGGACCTTGGGCTACAGGTTTAAAATTCTGTGAAATTGTAGAACATTACTGCCTTGTAAAGAATACTACTGCTGATCCAGAAAATATTATTCGTACATTAGAACAACTTGGAAAGAATCATAAATATATCATTGCAGGTTACCCTCCATTTTTAAAAAATCTTTTTGATAAAAATGAAATAAAATGGAAAGACTATAAAATTGACATAATTACAGGTGGTGAATCAACATCCCTTGAATGGAAAAAATATATTAGAAAAAAACTTCAAAATCCTAATTCAATAATCATCTCTTCTTATGGTGCCTCTGATATTGATATAGGTGTTGGTTTTGAAACTCCTTTTTCTGAATTTATTCGAAAGTTAGCATTAAATAATACTAAATTAAACCAAGATTTGTTTCATACTTCTGAAAATGCAATTATTTTTCAATATAATCCTCTAACACATTATATCGAGAACACAAAAGAAAATGATTTTTCGATTACTATTTTAGATCCATCAACTGTTTCTCCTAAGATAAAATATAATCTTCACGATTTTGGTGGAAGAATCTCTTATAATGAAATGCTTTCAATATTAAATAAACATGAACCTCAAAAATTAAAAGATTTCTTGAAAAAGAATAAAACTTTAAAGTTACCTTTTTTATATGTTGCAGGTAGAGTTGATGGTACAATTTCAATTGGTGGAAATAATATTTATCCTGAACAAATAAGTAATACTCTACAAAAATCTGTTTATGCTGAAAAAATAAATAGATTTATGTTAAGTTGTGGTAATGATAACAATCAAAATGTTTCTTTTGATATTCATATTGAATTAAAAAAGGGCATTACTATTTCTAATCAAATAAAAAATGAATTAGAAAAAGACATATTAAATGAATTATTAGCTATAAATTTAGAATACAAAGAATATTACAATAATCATAGAGATAATCAAAAAAATTTGCAACCTCAAGTTAAACTTTATTTATTTGATCAAAACCCCATATTTAAAAATCAAGACTCAGCTATAAAAAATAAATACATTTTAGATTATCGTCATTAAAAAATTAAATAATTTTAGATTAAAGTTCTTTGGGTCTTCTAAAGGTAATAAGTGCCCTCCATCAAAAATTTCTAGTTTAGAATTTGGTATCAATTTTCTCATATCCCTTACTTTTTGAAGAGGGATGGTATTATCTGTTTTTCCGCCTATAATTAATATTGGTCCCTTATAACTTTTTAATGCTGTTTCTACTTCTTTATTTCTTTCATCAGAGAATTTTTTTGTTGCATCTAATGAATCAAAGATAACTTTGAATGCAGTATGATAAATCTCATCATAAATTTTAAATATAATATTTTCTGTTAAAACCTGATTAGCATCAAATGTTCTTCTTTTTTCAGAAAATACTTTATTCGTTATAATCCCATAATATACTAAATGTCTTAGTACCCAACAAAATATTGGATTAACATTAAGTTCTCTATTTTTTTTATAAGGATATTTATATGTAGTTTCAATTAAGACTAATCCTTTAGGTTGTAAATCTTTGTATATGGTACAATAAATTATTGCAATAACTCCCCCAAAGCTATGACCTACAATTGCATAGTTCTTTATTTTTTCTTTCTCAAGGATTCCTCGTAAATCTTTTGCATAACATTCTAGTGTATATTTATTCGCTTCTTCTGGTATATCTGAAAATCCATGGCCCCTTAAATCTATTAACAATGTACTAAAATTTCTCTTTTTAGCTTCTTCTAGAGTATATTTCCATTCTGTACTATTCCCTCCAAGTCCATGTAAGAAAACAAGTAATGGTCTCTTTTTATTCCTAAAACTCAGATCATAAGAGATTTTTACTTTATCAGAACTAAAATACTTCTTCTTCATAGATGCTTTAATAGGGTTTAAGTTTTTAATGTTTTCTAATCAAAAACTATTTTAATCTATACTAATTAATCATAAGTATGTTTAATCCTTCAATGCAAACAAAGTTTTCTGGAAAAAAATTTGGTTTATTTATAGCATTAGGTATAGGAGTAATATTCGGAATTAGTTTTTTTTCTGATTATTCAATTACAGGCGCATTAATGATGGAATCTGGTGAAGTAGCAACTTTTGAACCAATTTTTATTGTCTTAGCTTCAATTATTATTTTTATTATTTTAAGTATACTTTGGTGGTGGTTAAAAAAGAAATAGTCATTTGTTGTTTAGCCAACCATAATTCCATTTTCTCAAATACTTTAAAGTATTCTTAGTTGAAGTTCCAGATTGGATATATGCTTCATATTCCCAGTTAAATCTATATTTATTCCAAAATAAAGGTAAGATAAAGATATACAAAAATAAATATTTCAAAATACCAGTCTCTCTCTGTTGTTTAAGATGAATTTCTTCATGTTTCAATATTCTTTTTTTCCCAATTAAGTTAGAATTATAATAATTTTTTCCCAAATAAATATTAGGATATAAGGTTGTAGTTACATTTGAATTCGCAAAGATAGTTAACCACCAAATCCAACTTTTTTTCTTTAGCATATCATTTACTAAGACTAAAAAATTAATAAACTTTTAGAATCCAAAACTATCCGTGAATTCTTTGATTTGTTTGTAATCGGATAAAAACTTCAATCCTTTATCTGTAATCCCATATTTTTTTTCTTTGGTTTTTTGGTCTTCGTTTTCTAGGACCATTTCTTTTTCCATTAGCTCAGAAACATACTTTTTCATAGAATCATGGGATAGATTGGACTTATACAATAAATGTGTAGGTTTAATACTTCCACCTTTATCTCTAATCGCTTCTAATATATCCTTGATAATATCAAGCTTTTCTCTTCTCTCGCCCATTGTTCAAAATCCTCAATAACATATAGAATAATACTAAAAATCCGACTAATTGCATTATAACTGCAACAACATAAAATAATCCATTATAAATTTCCGCTAAGTAAAATAATTGTGCGCAGGTTAATAAAAAGAATGATATAAATACTAACTTTGCATTAAAGTTTTTCTTTTCTAAATAATTATCATAAAAGTTATATGTTAATAAAAATAAAACTGCAAACATAGCTATATGAAACTTCAAATAATATTGGTATGCAACGACAGTTAAGGTAAACATTAATGTCAAAATTAAAGTTCTAATTTTATGGTCTTCAATCTTTAATGTAGTAATAAATAGTAACGCATACGCCATCATTGTAAAAAATACATACACCAAGAAAGCATAATCAAATCCAGTAAGTATACTTGTTACATTACTAGAGATATGTGTTGTCAATAAAATTGTAGATGTAAAATAAACAAAGAATGCAATACTCATTAATCCAAATGCAACTGCAAAATATTTGTATTTTCTTTCTTCGGTTAATTTATATGCTTTGTAACTTAATCCTCCAATGAGTAAAGTTATTAACACATAAACTAAATTAAATAAAGAATCTAAACTCATAAACCAATAAGGTCCATTCAGCAATACCATTATTCAGTCGTTAAATCAAATATTTATAAGTGTTGTGTAAGATTTTTCTATTTTTCATCCATAATTTAGATAACAACTTATTTATCTTCACTTTCAAGAGATTTCATTTAAAAGCTTTATGTATAGTGTGTTCTTTTTCTTTATAAACTCCATGCGTATCATACTTAATATTACACAACAAATACTCATAGAGCGGGACACCTCCCCAAACACCCCGTTCCGCTCTCTTATTTTTTCTTACAAAACATTTATAAGTAATCTTTTTTTCTCAAATCATGGCTCAGGCCTTATGCAGGGATATGCTAAAAGGTTCGCTTTTTAGCTCTCTAGAGCAAAGCCTGGTCAAATGCGCAGGACTTAAGAACTGATTCCACAGAGACAGACTAAGAAGGCTTAGTCAAGTAAGATATCCTGTCCCTTAGTGGGTTCGAGATCAAAAAGGTTAACGCCTTTTGACGAGAAGGTTCGAATCCCTTTCCCTGCATTATATTTTTTATTTCTTGAATTTTTTTCAGCTTTTTCTAGTCAACTTTCTTAAAGCCATTTTTTCAATAATAATTATGAGAAAGCTTTATAAGGTGGTATGCACATAATATTATGGTGATATAAACATGATAAATAAAGAAAAAGATATAATCAAAGTTTTACTTGAAAACAAAACCAAGGAATTAAACATAAGTAACATTGCAGAAATAATAAAACTGGATTATAAAACTGTACACAATATTATTCAAAGACTAAAGCAAAAGAAAATTATTGAATTAAAAAGCTTTGGAAAGTCTTGCAAAATAGAATTAATCAATCAATTTCATCCAATAATATTTGAAGCAGAATATGCTAGAAGAGAAGAAATACTCAGAAACAAAAATCTCAATCTAATCTTAGATTATTTCAAAGGTTTGCAAACTAAATTATATATTTTACTTTTATTTGGTAGTTATGCAAAAAAAACACAAACTAAGGAATCAGATATTGATTTATTATTTATAGTCCCTGATAATGATGAAAAATTTGAATCTAGAATTATTAATATTTCCAGAACAATTCCATTAAAACTTCATATTAACATATTCAAAGAAAGCGAATTTATTGCCATGAAAAATTCTAAAAAAATTACAGTTGGTCAAGAAGCAATTAACAATAATATAATCCTTTATGGAATAGAAAACTATTACGAGATTATCAAATGATAGACAAAATCAGAAAAATTGAAGCTAAGAAAAATTTTGATCAGTATTTACTAGATGGTTTAATAGAAAAAAGAAAAGATGATTTAGCTCAAACAAAATATTTAGAAAATGCTGAGCTTTCATTAAAAGTTGCTAACGAGTTATTAGAAAGTTCCAACAAACCTTATCTTTGGATTATTGTAATTTCTTATTATGCAATGTTTTATTCAGCAAATGCTGTTTTACTTAAACTTGGCTATAAAATTCAAGATAAAATTGCTCATAAAGTTACTAATGAAGCATTAATAGTTTTAATTCTTGACAAATTAAAAAAAGAATTATTAGAAGATTATGAAGTCATCAAAGCCGATGCTATGGAAATCGTCTCAATAAAAGCAGAAAATTTAATCGAAGATTATGAATTAGAACTAAGTAAAAGATCCAGATTTCAATATAATATGCTTGAAGAAACAAAAGAAGCTAAAGCAAAGACTTCTATAAGTAGAGCTAATAAATTTGTATTTGAAATGAAAAAATTATTGAAATAAATTATTTCTTAAACCCAAACAAAGACTTCTTCTGTTGTTGTACTGGCTCTTGTGGCAACAACCATCTAAAATCATTAACTATTTTTCTTTTTAATTCATCTAGACTTCTTTCAATCTCTTTGATTTTGTCTGCAGCCGCACCTTGCTTTGAAGCATTTATTTCAATTCTCAATTGTTCAAACAAAGGGCTTATTTTGGAATATTCTTCTTTCAATTCTTGTATAGGGTCTTTTGCCATATAGAATTATCATTATTTCTTCTATATAAATTTTTATGCTCTATATTATATTAGAACTCACTTCGTTCGCAGCAGTTCAATCGCCACTGGGGCTTCCGAAAAGATTAAAAACAATTGTTTATCTCTTCACTACAAATAATGCCTCTGTGGCTTAGCCTGGTATAGCACAGAAGAAATTCGCTAAGTTGCTTGGTAAGCTAACCCAAAGAGCAAGAGGTCCCGCGTTCAAATCGCGGCAGAGGCTTATTATTGTTTTTGCCACCATTCAGAATAAGGCAGTAATTCCTTTAGTTTTACAACTTTATTTTTATCTAATATTATTTCAGTATCCAGATTGCTTTCATCCATATCATGAATTAATTGCCTACAACTTCCACATGGAGGAATAATAAATAAATTTCCTTTTTCATCTTTCCATACTGCAACTAATTTCTTAATTTTGTATTCTCCTTCAGTAAGCATTGCTCCAATTGCAGCCTTTTCAGCGCAAAATGTATTTGATCCTGGTGCAGCACAAACACCTAGGTAAACTTTATTGTTTTTAGCAAGTAATGCACAACCTACATCCGCAAATAAATTCCCCTTTATTGTTTTTGATTTAACAACAGATGTTGCCTTTTTGATTAGTTCTTGATTTGAAGATTCTTTCATAATTCTATTGTCTTTTAAATCCTAATAAACCTTTCTACAATAATCCTTAAATAGAAATTCTTCTTTAATTAATCTATGCGTGGAACTTCAGAAAGAAACATTTTAGACCAATTTTGTATTGATTTCTGTAAGATTGTTGAACAGCATTGTAAATATATTATTGTTTCTGGGTTTGTAGCAATAAGCTCTGGTAGAACTAGGGCTACAGAAGACATCGATATGATTATAGAAAAACTTTCAATAGAAAAATATAAAAGATTGCATGAAGATTTAATTCAAGCAGGTTTTATTTGTGTCCAAGAAGATTCT
>Ga0208245_1000851_pt1 | contig 21484 bp, 14 predicted proteins | sample RifOxyC1_FD_184035 | JGI IMG/M metagenome (GOLD analysis project Ga0208245, IMG submission 184035) | Soil microbial communities from Rifle, Colorado - Rifle Oxygen_injection C1 (SPAdes) | ecosystem: Environmental > Terrestrial > Deep subsurface > Rock core/Sediment | place: Rifle, Colorado... | reverse complement strand
AATATTTAAAATTGTTTGCATATACTAAAGTATATATAACGGTATATTATTGTCAATATATTACGGCGTTGACACCGACTCTGGAGTTGGCTCAGAAGCGGGTTCGGCCTCGATGTTATCGGTCGGGGTCCCTGCCTCGCCGACAGGCAGGCCGACAGAATCGTCGGAAACGACAGGCTCTTCAATAACAGGCCGTTCAGGCTCTGAAGAGCCTTCAGGTCGTTCCGACTCTGAAGAGTCCTCAGACTCGATGAGCTCGATGAGTTCGCTCGGGGCAGGCGCCACAGATTCTTCTACAACTGACTCCTCGACAATGGATTCTTCAGACTCACTCAATATAACACTCCCAAGAAGCGCATCTAGTTTGGCTTTAGTAATACACGTCTCCGCCCCTGATTCGTCGCTGACGCAAAGTTCTTTGGTACGTACGCGATTGGCGAAGAAGTCGCCGATACCGTTGGCCGCGCTCGCGAACCATGCCGTGATGCGAGTGAAAAGATTTTTGAAGAAATTACCGGCAAACGAGTTCGCTTGCGGTGAGCTTGTCGAAGCCGGGGTAGAAGTAGCGGTCGAAGTAGAGGCAAAAATAGATTCTATATCGTCTAGACGGGAACTAAGAGATAGAGTAGTAGAGGCAAAGGCCGTAATCTTCGGATCCAAATCCAAACTATCAACCGATTGTTGAATCATCTGGCTTACCTTGTCTTCTATTTTCATACCGGCAACCCTCTCCACTACTAAGGCCTCAACTTCCTCTACCACCAATGACTTATTGCGGCGAGAAATCAAAACTTTAATTTTGCCCGTACTCGAGGCCATTGGTCCTAGAGCAATACCCACGGTAGAGTCGCCACCACTCGCGCGCATGGCAAAACCCGGAGTAGTTGACGCCGAGGTTAGAGAGTCACCGATATTAATCGGACCGTTTTCTGTCGAGACAAAGGCATCAACTTGTCCGAGCATTCCAATAATAGTGTAATGAGACGGGTCGGCTTCGGCGGCCTTAATATAATTGCCAATAACCGCAGGCTTGGTGGAGACAATACCCATGACGTTATTGTCTGCGCCGCGCTCGCATCTCTTGACCGCATTGTTTTCCAAAACATCAACACAGACAACTTCGCCGGATTTCAAATCAACACTATTAGTGTAGAAATATTCGGCGTAGTCGGCCGCCGGCGAGGCGTAAGCGCCATCGCCATAGGTTCGGCCGTACGAATCAACTTTGAAAACAATGCCGGAAGTGGAAGTCGAGATGGCGAACAGGTCTATTAGTTGATTGGTTGTAGTGGCCAAAGATAAGAGCGCGTAAGGCGAAGTTGTCCCGATGCCGATACGGCCGTTTTTAATACCGCCGCCCGTTCCCTTCGATTCGCTATACACAGTGAGAATCGAAGTGCCGCCTATTTGCGCGGAGTAACTCATGACAATATCCGCTGTCGTGGTGGAAACCGGCATATCCATCCACGAAAGTATCCCCGCGTTATCATCAAACGCCATCGGACCGGTTGAAAGAGAATCAACCGAAGCGATTCCCGCGTATGAATCATAGTTAAATGCCCCGTCATCCAGAACGAAGCCTCCTCTGATTGAAGTAGTGGCGGAGACCGAGCCGGCACCGCTTGAGGTTGTATCAATTCTGAAAATCGGAGTTGCTGTAGTCGAGGTCGCGATCGTCCACGCGTAGAGTTTGTTATTTGGAATAGTGGAGGTGGCAGATGCCAAATAATTGAGAGTTAGAGTTGAAGCTGATGTTGAAGCGAAGTTAATTATGTTTGAGTCTAGCCATGTACTTCCGGAAACAGAGAGAGTTGAAAACGGCGAAGTTGTTCCGAGACCCAAGTTACCAACCGCGCCGTCGTAGAAGAATGGGGAGATACCAGCGTTGCCAAAGCGAACTGTTGAGGAAGCATAGAGTCCGCCCTTGAGTTGGAGCGCGGTAGAGGTTGCATTAACAATCGTGGCTCCATAAGTACCGGGAGTCCAAGAGAATGTTCCTCCGCCAGTACCGCAGGCGGTGCCTGTATTGGAGAGCAAACCGGCGGTGCTAAATTGAGCGCAACCAGTTGAACCGCCAGCTGAAGAGACTATGAGATTAGTAGTGGAAGCGGTAGTTATTGAAAGAGTCGTCGTAGTGGCATTGGTCGTGGTGGAATTGCCGGTGATGAGTAAGTTACCCACGATGGTGGAGGAAGCGGCGGTGTTGAGGAAGCCACCGGATAAAGTGAGTAAGGAAGTGGTGGCACTACCGCCGTAAGCCGGATGAGTCCAGGCGTCGTAAGAAGATAGCTTGTTGTTGAATGTTGTCCAATCGGCCGAAGCCAAACAGCCGAAGGTGGTGGAGTTGGCGGTGTCGCAGGCGAAGTCATTGGCGGTGAGAGTGAGACCCAAGCCCCCGGTGGCGTTGGTGTCATCGGAGATGTCCAGTTTATTTCTGGTGATGGTCTGGCCGGAGATGGTTAGGTAATCGGGTGTGCCGGAGAGCGTCACATCTCCGGTGTTGGTGCCGCCGATCGTGCCGTTGGCGGTGGAGCTTAGAGTGAAGCCGTTCAAAGTAAAGAGTTGGGTGAAGAGATTGGTGGAAGAAGCGGTGGTGGAGAAAAGATTGGTGGTGGTGGCAGCAGTACCGGTGGCATTTTGGAAAGTGAAATTCTGGAGAGTAGTGGAGCCAACCACCAACAAATCTCCTGATGAATTAATGGTGGAGGTGGCCGAACCGCCGATTCCCAATTGATTGCCGGTAATTTGTCCGCCAAAGAACGAAGTGGAAGTGGCGGCCGTGCCGGTAGCATTGGTGAAAGAAAAATCGGTTAGACCCAAAGTTACACCAGTAAGATTAGTAAAGGTAGCATTGGTAGAAAAAAGATTGGTAGTAGTGGCGGAAGTACCAGTAGCATTACCGAAAGAAAGAGAGCTCGCGGACACCAGAGAACCGGAGAATGTTGAATTGGAGATGGAAGCATTGGTGAAGGTTCCACCGTCGGTGATGTTGGAAAGATTGATAGAGTTACGTTCCGCGTCGCTATTACTCTGATTGGTTACATGGTAATGAATTTCAGGCACCACTGAATTAGTTCTGAAAGATTCAAAATCCGCCGTCGCGAGAGCGGGCGCGGATGTGTAAACTACAATCGGTGAGTTCGTCCCGCCTTGACGTGGCAAAATAGAATCAATTTGAAGACGGATATAATTTTCCAATTCTGTCTTGAGTTCAGATTTCAAGGATCCGAGATTGATTGAAGGGGTGGGGGTCGTTAGAGCTTGTGACGGTGGGAGTGAAGTGGCGGGAATAGTATAAGTTAATTGCGGCGGAGTGGAAGAGAAAAAGAATTTATCCAAAGCAATTTGTTTGAGATGGCGGAAACTCATTCGCATTGCTTCAAATAAATTATTTATAGTGAGCATGGTCGAACTACCGAGTGAGTCGGGTACAGAAACTGCGGCAAGTTGCGTACTGACTTCATCCGCGAACTTCAATGTGGCGTGCGCATAAATTTGTGCTGATTCAATCAGAAACTCTTTTGGGATATTATAAATATGTTCCAACTTGCTTCTTGTCTCAATAGCAACTCGAGGATTTGTCTTTTCAAGAGTAAAGAAGACTGTACTTATAACAATGAGAAGCGCCATGGAGAACGCGACAGCTTGTCCGACAAGAGTAGAAGTCCAGATAGGTTCAATATAACGATCTTTTTTAGAAAGTTTGGGTAGCCACGGCCTATTATCATTTTCATAAGTAAAGAACAGTTTTTTAGTAAATTCGGCATTAGGCGTTAAAGTTAAAATTGACTTCTCTATAGAAGCTGATTCAACTAATTTTTTAACCACGAGTTTTTTTACTTTCCCCAGTTGACGATTCTTCTTATGTTCGGTCAACAAAGCAAAATCGACATACCAAGTTCTGCCTATAAGTCTCCCTGGAATTTTTTTTGCCCGACAAAGCTGACCAATATAATCACTCGCGTAACCAATTTTTTTTGATGCTCGGCTAGCCGAGATATATTCTTTGCCTTCAAGAAAAATAGATAGAGCCATCAACATAAATTATATATCTCGGCAGTGGAGAAACCTATGGATAAAGTGTTAAAAACTGGGGATAAGAAAACTAGCTTTTAGGTTTTAGCTTCTTGCTTCTAGCTTTTGAAATTTATTATGAATTTATTAACTAAATAGCTAGTACCTAGTAGCTAGGAGCTAATTTGATTTATCCACACTTAAGAGCCAGATAAATAATACAAATTAATGTAATAGTACTTATGAGTGATTAGTAATGTTTATATAAGATAACTTTAAACCTTCTATAGAAAAGGCATATTCTAGAAACTAACCGCCATATGCCATTAGCCATACTTCCACCCCCGATTGTGATAGCAAAGACAAAGTGTGGTTGGAGATCGCAAAATCAATATCAGTACCTAACTAAAAATAGCGCAGAGAAATCGGAGAGGAAATAGCAATTTTTTTAATATTGTGATGTTCTAAATAAATTTGATGTAGAATGTTATTTAGATAATTCAGTAGCCGAGATATATTATTTACTGCTTGGAAAATAAGCTTTATTATCAACATAAAGTATAAATCTCGGCAGAAATATTTACTAAAATAGATACCGAATTGTGGATATTAATATACTTATCCCTAGACAACATAAGCTACTTAGAATAAGCTGGTTTTATGATTAGAAAAGATAAATACACTATAAGAGATTTAAGGGAGGACTTCCCCTCGGAAGAAGCCTGTATAAAGTTTGTCTTTAACGCCCTTCATGACAGGAAGTGCTCTTGTGGAGGCAGATACAGGCCTTTATTCTGGACAGAGAAGAACAAACTGAAGGGTAGAAAGCAATTTCAGTGCTCCAAATGCCGCTACCAACTCTCTCCTTTGGCTAATACTATATTCCATAAATCCTCTACACCTCTAAGCCTGTGGTTCCAAGCCTTATTCATCTTTTCGAATGCCAGAAACAACATTTCAGCCAAAGAGATAGAAAGACAGCTTGGTGTTACCTATAAGTGTGCCTATCGTATCTTGACTCAAATCAGGAGGGTCATGGCTCTAGCTCAAGAAAGACTAAATAGCAAAGTTGGCCGGCATAAAAAAGGATTCAATGCTCTATTTAACTTACTATCCACATATAGACATTGATATATTATATTAATTTATGTAAGATCTATTACAAGTGATTAGTAATGTTTATATAAGATAGATATATGAAAGAAATATATTTTTCCATTAAAGAAGCCGCTGAGATTTTAGGCGTATCTACCCTTACCCTCCGTAATTGGGATAAATCGGGTAAATTCCCGGCCCAAAGACATCCCATGAACAATTATCGAGTTTATAAGCTTTCAACTTTAGAAGATGTAATTAACGACATTGAAGGAGGTACTAACAAAAGCAACGCTGAAAAGAAAATAAAAAAACTAACGATCAAGCATCTCGAGGAATAATTCCTGAAGGATAATCGGGTTAGCTCGGCTACCTGATTTCTTCATCGCCTGGCCAACTAAAAACTGAATCGGGGCGGCAACATTTTCTTCCAAAACTTCTTTCACTAATGTTTTCAAAACTTCCCTATCGCTTTCTTGTATCAAATTTTTCTCTACCGCAATAATATGCGGCTCTCCGCCTTCCGACTCTATAACTTTCAAAATCTCTTTTGCGCCACGCGAGGAAATTTCTCCCGCCGAAATCATTTTAATAATATCAACTAAGTCATGGGACGGAATGGGCTTTTTTAGATCAACTATAATATAATTAGAAGCTAAAGTTATTAAACTTTCAAACTTGCCGGCTTTTGAATTTCTTAACTTTTCCGCAACCTCTTCGAGTAACCTCCCCCACTTCGGTTCTCGAACATAGATTTCTATATCACTCTCTTTTAACCCGAAGTCTTTTTTGTATCTCTCTCTCTTTTCCCATGGCAATTCCGGCAAACTTTTAGCAAGAACCGTTCTTGCTAATTCCGGAACTTCTTTCAAAAAAAGTTTTGGCAAATCGGGCTCCGGGAAATAACGATAGTCGTGAGCCGACTCTTTTAATCTTTGCGAGAAAGTAACTTCCTTGCTCTCGTCCCATCCTCTGGTCTCTTGCACTACTTTGTCCCCTTTCTCCAATATTTCTATCTGACGTTCCATTTCAAACTTAATGGCCCTTTCGACAATCTTGAAGGAATTTAAATTCTTAATCTCGACCTTTGTGCCAAGGTCAGACCTTGGGAATTCTGAATCTAAAGGTCTGACCTTGGCAACGGAAACGTTAGCTTCCACTCTCATTTCTCCCTTTTCCATATTAGCCCCACTTATATCTAAATACCTTAAAAGAAGTTGCAATTCGCGGGCAAAGTTAGCCGCCGCTTCAGGGGTCTTGATTACCGGTTCTGTTACCAGCTCCATCAAAGGTATCCCCGCTCGATTGAAATCGAGTAAACTTTCTTCGTTTTTATCATGAGTGGATTTCGCCGTATCTTCTTCCAGATGAACACGGGTAAGTTTGACACCAGCAAGCTCCCCGCCTTTAACCAAGGGATTTGCATATTGACTAATCTGATATCCTTTGGGAATGTCCGGATAGAAATAGTTTTTGCGATCAAACTCTGTATAATCGGCGATTTCTCCGCCAACGGCTACTCCGAGACGTAAAACTTTCCGCACCGCCTCGAAGTTTATTACCGGTAGAGTGCCGGGGTACCCGAGACAGATCGGACAGGCATTAATATTGGGACGCGATTCATCAGTATCATTTTTGGAATCACAAAACATTTTTGTTTTAGTTGAAAGCTCTGCATGTATTTCAAGTCCAACAGTTAGAAAATAATCGTTCATGATTTAAATTTTTTCGTAAGATATTTACCAAATTCTTTTACTAATCTATCGTCTAATATTGAAAGTGGAAATACATCTGAGCCGACGTTTCTTAAAAGTTCAAGCTTTTTCTCTCTTTCTTCATCAGTCAGAAGATCCACTTTTGTCAGCACAATCACCTCCTGCTTCTTTTTCATGGCTTTATTATAAAGCTCAAGTTCATTTCGTACTACTCTGTATGCTCCAGGAGAATTTTCAACTTCGGAGGAAATACAATGAACAAGCGCCTTGGTGCGTTCAATATGACGCAAGAATTTGTGACCCAAGCCCTTGCCCTTAGTCGCCCCCTCTATGAGACCAGGAATGTCTGCCATGACAAGTCCATAAAAGTCTCCTAAAGCCGGTTCAAGTGTGGTAAATGGGAAATTTCCCACTCTGGATTGAGCGTTGGTAAGCGCGTTTAAAAGACTTGATTTACCTGCATTTGGCAGGCCGATAATACCAACATCTACCACCAGAAGAAGTTCAATATGAAAATCCGCTTCTTCCCCTTCGACTCCCGGAGTTGATTGTTTCGGGCGGATATTGATGGAACCCTTAAAATGTTCATTTCCTAACCCTCCTCTACCTCCACGAAGAAGCAGGATTCTTTCTGTGTCTTTTAAAAGTTCTATCGAATATCCAGTAGAAAGATTAGTTAAACGTGAGCCAACAGGCAGTTTTATTAGAACATCCTTTCCAGTTGCACCCTGTTTCAGGTTTTTTGCCCCATCTTCCCCACGCCCTGCCTCAAACTCTTTTACATTACGATAAGCAGAAAGAATGCCAATATCTCGCACTGCAACGGCATAAACATCTCCTCCCTTACCTCCGTTCCCACCGGAAGGACCGGCGTGATCCTTGCCCTTTTCATGTCGCCAACGTACCACGCCGTCACCGCCACGGCCGGCCTTCAAATGAATGGTCAATTCATCTATGAACATTTGTATACCTTATGCATCTAAGGCAAGCTTTGCAAGTTTAATCGCGCCTTCCTTACTCTCGGCTAATGCCATAAAAAGCCCTCTGTGACAAAATACGGCGTCTGTCACTCCAGTGATTTCTTGTAAATCTTGATCAGTTTTTCCTGCCCATTCAGCCGGAAGAGATCGGCGCGAAGTGTAACCGATGTCTGGAATCGCCCTAACGCCCCATCGACCATCATTCCTAGGATAGACAACGAACATTACCTCCAATTTCTCTGATAAAACACGCCTCCACGGTAATTCTTCTGGCAAAATAATTATTCTTTTATCAATACTCATTTCAAACGCCTCCTTAACCTTAGTTTCACTTTTAATTACCATCTTTGCTTTATTCATCTCACGGACCAAAAGATCCTTGGCAAACGTGACTAGTTCCATGAATATTTTATAAAGTTCCTCCTCACTTTCGTGAAGACTCGGTAAGAATGAATAAAAAAAATCAACGATGCTATACGCTCTAACACCCTTAAAACGGTAATCGGCGATAGCCACTCCGTTGTCGTGTGCATCCAAAGGTTGCATAAGATTAGTGTCTATTAAATCCGCTTCTTCTTTGCCGCCAGCGAGCATCTCTCCAAACTCTTTCCAAACAAGTCCGCACGAAGCGTAGGAAATACCGTTCGGCCTTTCTCCGGCGCCTCCCGGCTGATGATGATCAAAACGATTTTGGGCCGGATCGTAAACCATGCCAACATCGACAACGTAATCAGCCGCGGCAATTTGGTCTTTATCACGAGTCCGAATAACTTCAGACTCACCAACCGCCAGAAGTAAAATCGCCACAGCAAAAATGTCATCAGCTTGAAAAGAGCCGCTATGCGTTATGATTTTCATCCCGATAAATTTTATTAGCCCAAGCGAGAAGTAAAATGTAGAGTGAAATAGTGAGTGACATCAAGGGAATGGTGATGTAGCCAAAAGCCATGACATAAATCTTGGAACAGGCGCCTTCTGCGCTAGTACAGGTCAAAAAAGAGGAACCGCCTAAATAAACGTAGGATTGATAAATAGCGATGATGCCAGCCAAAACGACCGGTAGCACGATGTAGTAATAAGCTGATAATTCTTTGCGCCACAAGGCCACGGCAAAAATAAAAACGGTTGGATAAATAAATATTCTCTGCCACCAACAAAGGATACACGCCTCAAATCCCATGATTTCGGAATAAAAAAGACTACCCGCTACGGCCGTGAGAGAAACTAGAAATCCGAGAACCAAACTGTGTTTGCCTATAAATAAAACCGTCTTCCTTCCCCACGATTCACGAAAAATAAATAATACAAACAATGCAACAAATGCGATATGAGAAACCAGAGCCAACGCTGGCAACAGAGATGCGATAGTATCAATCATTATTTTCCGGCAATAAACAGCCCGTCGCTTCGCTTAAGCGTTCTAAAGGAAGCGTCCCGCTCTCACGCGTTCCATTGGCGAAATCCCAAGTTGGATACCCTTTAATATCCGCATCCTGACACACCTTAAGTTGTCCACTGCCGTCGGGAGTTGAACACTCAACGCGCGGCAAAAGTCTGGCTGAACGACCAAACAAGGCCTCTTGATTCTTGCAATTGGGACACCAGAACGCGCCGTAATAAGTCGCCCCGCTCTCTTTAATACAGGAAGCAAACGCGTCTAGCCTACCCGGTTTGCCCGGTGCCCTAATGAGCCAAACTAGACCACCAATGACTACCGCGACTACAAGTACCCAAATCCAAAGCTTATTCATTCCGTCATTATATGCTATTTACCTATTCCAGCAACAATTCCTCCACATCCCGCCTTCCTCTTACTTCTCTGACAGTCTCTAAAGCCATCTTCTGATAATCCTTCGTGTCGCGAAGCTGCTCTTTGACTAAGGATTTACTACAAAACTTAACTTTCGGCATACCAATATACTCCTCCCAACTCGACTTGGACACGCCGTGTCCAAGTCCATGGACCAAGTAGTTTAAATTCACATAAGCGCTTAGGTACAGGAGTTGTTCGTTAGATCTTACATGAACACTTCTAAATGGGCCTTGGAAAAGGACACCGCTTCTTTTGTATTTCTCATTAAAATACTTTGCGTAGCCCATATTTAATTTATGTATAAACTTTTCAATACCGTTCGCAACAACTGGACACAATATGAAATGATAGTGATTCGGATTTAGGCAATAAGCAACAAATTCAACTAATGGCTTGTCACTTTCTTTGGGGCTCTTAGATTTCCTAAAAGAGTTTTCATAAATACTGCCAATAGGTTTGACCACATTGAATTCTCTCATTGATTTCAAAAACCGCTGGAAATCACTTTCATCTGAAAAGATTGTTCGTTTATCCACTCCTCTATTAAATACATGATAGTATTCCCCCTCCACTAGAGGTGTCTTTCTCATACCTATATCCTATCACTTGGACACGCCGTGTCCAAGTGATTAATTATTTCCCATGACACTTTTTATATTTTTTACCGCTACCGCACGGACAGGGGTCATTTCTGCCCACTTCGGCTTTTGGAGAAATTACCGGACGCGATGTGTCAGAAACTTCCTTTGCCTCAACCGTTACAGGAAAAGTTTTAAAAGACGCAATGGCTTCCACATTCAGGACGATAACAAATTCGGCAATTTGTCTGGCGATTGACACCTCCATATCTTTAAAAAATCTTAAACCGTCTTTCTTGTACTCAACCAGTGGCTCGCGTTGGCCGTAAGCGCGCAAATTTACACTCCCTCGCAGGTATTCCATCATTTCCAAATGATCAACCCAGAATAAGTCCACGGTTTGAAGAATGACTCGCCGCAAAACTTCAAGTATTTCCGGAATGTCAAGGACCGTCTGTGACAACTTTTCATTCATCTTACTTTTCATATCCGGATCTAAGCGTTCCACCACTTCGGCTAAGTACTCTTCGATTTGAGATTTACTTCCAACCAGGATCCTGTGGCGGCGTTCATATATAATCCTTCTCTGAAAATTAAGCACGTCGTCAAACTCTAAGACATGTTTTCTTGCATCAAAATTAAAGCCCTCTATTTTCTCTTGCGCCTTCTCAAGAGAATTGGTGATGAGCTTGTTTTCTATCGGCTCGTCTTCAGGGATATTGAAGCGCCCCATCATTTTCTTGATAGTATCCACCGCGAAGATGCGCATGAGTGAATCCTCAAGAGAAACAAAAAACTGCGTCGCGCCGGGATCCCCCTGTCTGCCGGAACGCCCACGCAATTGGTTGTCTATACGCCGGGCATCGTGTCGCTCGGTACCAAGAACAAATAAGCCGCCAAGGGCCTTAACCTCCTCATACGAATCCTTGGTGCTGGGGTTACCGCCAAGTTTAATATCCACTCCTCGGCCGGCCATGTTGGTAGCAATGGTCACTGCGCCATACTTCCCCGCTTGAGCGATAATTTCACCTTCCCGTTCATGATTCTTGGCATTAAGAATTTCATGTTTGATGCCCTCATTTTTGAGATAGGCGGAGAGCAATTCATTGTGTTCTATAGAAACAGTACCGATGAGAACCGGCTGGCCTTTTTGGTTCAACTCTTTGACCTTTCTTGATACCGCTTTCATCTTACCGGCATGTGTTTGAAAAATAAGATCGCCATGGTCAACACGGATTACCGGTTGATGCGTTGGAATGACAAAAGTCTCAAGGCCATAAACTTTATAAAATTCTTCTTTGGAAGTAACGGCCGTGCCTGTCATACCGCTTAATTTCTGATACATTCGAAAATAATTTTGGAAAGTGACAGAAGCGTACGTGCGGCTTTCTTCTTTGATCCGCACGCCTTCCTTCGCCTCCACGGCTTGATGCAAACCTTCAGACCAGCGTCTGCCCGGCTGAAGCCGGCCGGTAAATGCGTCAACAATGATTACCTCGTCATCCCCGCCCGAATGACCGGAGCCATCCGGTCGGGCGGGCTTTACGACATACTCTTTGTCTTTGTGGTATAAAGCTTTGGCCCTGACGGCCGTTTCCAGATGATGCACATATTTGACTCCCCCCTCGGCATAAATATTTTCGATGCCCAAAAGTTTTTCGGCCTTATTGATACCGTTGTCAGTCAAAGAAATCGTACGAAGTTTTTCATCCACACTAAAATCCGCGCCCTCGTTCAGTGTCAGGGCAATTTTAGCGAACTGTTCATACAGCCCTCCGGCAGCGCCCGTCTGTCCGGAGATAATGAGAGGCGTTCGCGCTTCGTCAATAAGGATAGAGTCCACTTCATCAACGATGGCGTAGTAGTGCTCTCGTTGAGAGAGATCCGTTTTATTGTAGAGCAGATTGTCACGCAAATAATCGAAGCCGAACTCATTATTGGTGCCGTAAGTGATATCAGCTTGATAGGCCTCCTTTTTAGTGGCTGGCCTTAAGAATTCATGGACCACATGAAAAGAGCCGAGTTCATCACGTTCTTCGTCTTTTTCGGAATGCGCCGGATCGTAAAGAAAAGATTCCGCGTGATTGAGCACCCCGACGGAAAGACCAAGATAATTGTAAATCTCTCCCATCCAGGCCGCATCCCGACGTGAAAGATAATCATTGACCGTTACCACATGCACCCCCTTACCAGAGAGCGCCACAAGATAGGCAGGCAAGGTCGCCACCAAAGTCTTGCCTTCTCCGGTTTTCATCTCGGCAATGCCGCCCTGGTAGAGAGCAATGCCGCCAAGAAGTTGAACGTCAAAATGTCTTTGGCCCAGAGCGCGTTTCGCCGCTTCGCGCACCACGGCGTAAGCTTCGGGTAAAAGGTCGTCTAGTTTTTCTCCTTTGCCAATGCGAATTTTAAATTCGACAGTTTTCGCCTTCAATTCTGTTGGTGACAGATTTTCTAACGAAGGTTCAAACGCGTTAATGCGCCCAATCAGAGGTTTCCAAGATTTCAATAATTTTTCTTCCGGATTACCGAAAAGACTCGCCAAAAACGCCATGAGAAACTTATTTTAGCACATTTTTCAAAAAAATTTCCGTCCGCGCGCGGAGAGCGGGGCTAGCTCCAAACGAATATCTTTGTGAGTGCGGCCGCTCCCCACGCACAGAAAGAAACTACAATAATTATACATTAAAAAAACGCAAAGCCCGCCAGAGGCGGGACTTACGCAGACATTCGTTCGTTTGGTGCCAAGTTTCAGCACCCACCCCCGCAGTGTAGCATATCTGGAAAATAAAACAAGTTATCCCTTTACCTGCTTTATCAATTCTTTGTATCTGTCGGTATTGGCCGGATCAAGTTTGATACGGTCGTTAAGCAAGCTCACGACCTTATCGAATCGCCCGTTTGAATGATAGGCGTTGATAATTCGGTCATCAAAAACTATTTCTCTCCCTGTCAGCTGGCTAAGCACTTCGTTCTCGACCTTTCTGTCGCCAGCATAGATCGCGCCAATCAGATAAATCACTTTGGCTTCCGTATATTCCGGCGCCAACTCATATGCTTCCCTGAAAACCTCTAGCGCCTTGAGTGGTTCTTTCTTGTTTATATAAGCGGCGCCGATTTCAAAATACACTTGTTGTTTGCCGGGTATAAGCTCCCGAGCGCGCTCAAGACTGACAAGAGCTTCATCAAGAAAACCTGTGGAAGAAAGAAAGGACCCCGTTATCAGCTGATAGCGGGCATCTTCTTTCAATTCTTCGTTCTGTGTCAGCGCGGCATCTTTGACAAAACTAAAGAACAAATTCTTTTCTTCCATCGAAATATCGCTTTGTAAAATATTGGTCGCATTGGCCAACATGTGTTCCAACACTTCCGGTCGACCAAGACGTGAAGTATTGTAGGCCTTTTGAAAATATTGAGTGGCGGCGGCCATCTTCCCGGGTGTTTGTAAGGATTTTAGAGCCTCAATCAGAAAAACGTTGGCCATAATCGGTTTAACATTGACGAAATACAGGGAGGACACAAGCAAGATGGAGACTGCCGGCAGAGCAATCATAAATCGCGAACCCGCCTCTTGGACTGGGACGGGCAGGTTTCCCGATGCCTGTCTGTGAGCAGACAATAGTACCTCACGTCGCGAGTGTATATAAGCGAGAAGAGAGAAAAAGAGAATATAACTAATGAGATGATCAAAAACGAAGAAATTGTGGAAAAAGTACGCGGCCACCAAACCGGTGAGAATAGATTTTTCGGCATAGGACCAGTTCGTCGTTTTTTTCCAAATAGAGAATAGAAGCGCCACATAGAGAAAAAGATAGGATAAAAGTCCGAGTAGCCCACCTGCTACCATCCAGTCTAAGAAAATGTTGTGCGCGCGGTCAAACCACGGCTCCAGATGAAACATTTCCGGATTGTAATGCTCTTGGAAAACATAGGTGAAATTCTCTTGCCCCCAACCAAATATTGGACGCTCTTTCAGTCCCTGAAGTGCCATAGGCCAGACATAATATCTACCTTGTCTCTTGAGATTCTCCGTACTGAGAGAAGTCAGAGAAGAAAAGCGGGAAAGAACAGGATTATTGAGTACAAAATTTGTGTTTCTCATAAAGAAGAACCCTCCAACTAAAACCACGAGTCCGATCAAAATGGCCACACTCGACTTTCTAGCGAAATCATCTTCTTTGTTCCTAATGTTGAGCACCGCTATAGTTAAAAGACCGCCAAGTAGACCGAGAATGGCTCCGCGGGTGGCGGTGTAGTATAGAACAAAGACTTGCGAGAGAATAAGCAAACCATAGACCCATCTCAAAGCAACATTTTTCCACTCCCGCCACAGGAATAGAAACGCGATAAAAATATGAAAGAGCATATAGACCGCAAGATAGATAGCGTTGCCGAGCGTGCCATCCACTCGCACCCCACCCTGATTGATCGTTTTCAACCCGATAATTTGCAGAACAGAATATAAGACCATTACAAATGAGGCCGCTAGCGAAACATTCCACCATCGCTTCCAGTCAATTTCTTTGAAGACCGATGAGACAACTACAAAGAACATCCCCAAATGCAATAAAGTAATAAAACCTTCCATGCGCTCAAAATTGGACCAAAAGCTCTTGAGAGGAGCAACGCCAAAAATATCAGCCAAACCTATTATGGCTAGAAAGCCGAGTATTGAATAAAGAATAAGTGATTTCTTGGGACGGTAAGCAGTATCCAAAAAAGCCAGAAGCAACCAAGCGGCAAAGACAATCTCAACAATAATCCTCCAAGCGAAGGCTTTGGTAGTAATGAAAGGAAAGAAAAAAGCGCTAGAAACAAGAAATGGAACGAACGGGACCAGGAAGAGCCCGACGAGAATGGTGTTCTTGAGTATTTGTTTATTCATTCTGACTATCTTATCATGGTAGCAATATATGTGGAATTTGCGAAATAAGGCTTACGATACCTTGCGATGGAGTGAGCAATATACCCGAGCTGATATGGTTTATCTAGCCAAAGGTAATTTTTGGCAAGTTTTGGGGCAAGTGGTAAGTAGTGCTCTTTCTCTTGCGCTCATTTTTGTCTTTGCTAATTATTTACCAAAAGAGACTTACGGTCTTTATCGTTACATTCTCTCTTTGGCTGGCATATTAGGTATCTTTACATTAAGTGAGATGAATCAAGCCATCGGCCAAGCCGTTGCCTCAGGTGATGGTGGCGTCTTGAGAGCATCTGTTAGATATCAGCTCAAATGGAATACCCTGCAGATTGTTGCTTTCTTTGCGCTAGGTACATATTATTTTTATAACGGCAATACACCTGTGGCTCTTTCCCTTTTTGTAATGGGTATTTTTTCACCGCTAGCTCAAGCTTTTAATACCTACGGCGCCTACCTGAATGGCAAGAGAGAATTTCGCCTTAACAATATCTTCAGCATTATTTCGACCGGCATATATGTCATCAGTATGATAACGGTAATTATCATAAGCGGTGATATCGTCTGGTTGGTTGTGACTTATTCAATCGTCACCTTTGTGACCACTATCGCCCTCTACATTACGACTCTACGTACTTTCAAACCACCTGCCACAGAAGCTTATGATGCTCTGAAATACGGCCGGGAGTTAACGTTTATAAGTTTGATCGGTCCTGTTGTCTCTCAAATAGACAAAATTATTTTAACCCACTTTTGGGGAGCCACCCAGTTAGCTCTATATTCTCTAAGCATGGCCATACCTGGCAGGGCCACATCCCTCATCAAAAGCTTGGCCGATATTGGATTTGTAAAATTTTCCACAAAAACTTCAGAGGAACTGAACAAGGTATTTTACCTAAGAATTTTTCAAGGTCTATTGATCGGAGCTATTTGCACTACTGGGTATATCATTTTAGCTCCTTATTTGTTTCAGTATCTGATACCAAAATATCTTGATGCCTTATTTTATTCGCAGTTACTTTCTGTTAGTTTTCTTGTCGCTATGCCTAATCGCTATGTCAGCCTATTATTAGCTTCGCAGAAACTGTCCCGAGTAATCTTTGTCAATAATGTAATTCAAAATGCCATCAGAATCTGTTTTTATATTGTCCTCGGTATCTGGGGAGGACTCTTCGGCCTCATCATCGCGCAAATATCCAATTCTCTCATTTCCCTATTAACCAATATTATTGTATGGCGAATAAATAGTAGGGTCTAAAGAGTTTACCGTAAAGCCTGTTCCAGTTGATCTACAACCCATTTGCTGCCGTTCTTGTATGGATCACCGAAGTACTTCTCTTGTAATTTTTTGAGGTCTTCTTTAGATACAGTACGCGCGTTTTTTATCTTCGCTATAAGCTCGGCTGGATTTTCCGCGAAAAAAGAGTGCTCTTCATCGTATTCCTTAAGACTATAATAATCTCCCCATTTTTTCGTTCGGAAAAAAATCGGAACTCTAAACTGCAACAACCCTTCTAGAACTGCCGTACTGTAGGCCCCTACGATAACATCACATTGAGCAATGGCATCGTGGATGTCGCCACGAAGAATCTTTTCTTCGCCGATTTTCTCAAGTGTTTCTGGATAATGCCCCCTCAACCATTTTTCAAAGTCATCACGATAGGGACGAAATGTTATATGGACGGACAAACCCTTAGCCTCAACAAGCGCCCGTAAGTACGGTATCGCTTCTATAGGCGCTGTCAACTGTCCCGCGACAAAAAGAACTTTAATAGGGCCTGACTTTAAGGTCGGACCTTTGGAATCAGTATTAAGGTCCGACCTTTCTTTTCTTTCAAGTGGTCGCATAAGACCTGAAACATAGAGCTGTTTCGGAAGATACACTTTGCTATTTTCCAGATAATACTTTTTCCACCATTCGCTCCAGAGACCATATTTGTCAACGGACATCATTCCTATGTTTTTAAAGTCTGGCAAGAAGTTTCCATGCTTTTTTAGGTTGGAAGCAACTCCGTGCAAGATACCGACTGTTGGTATGAGATTTAACTTACAACCTAAAAAAGCATGGAAATTCCGCTCCGCAGCTGCGGTAATAAATGCTGTCTTAACACCGATTGCGCGTAAAATCCACTTCATTATCCGTATCGCCCAAACATCATCATATACATTGAGGAGATATTGAGTTGCGACCATCAATTTAAAGCGCCTCTCGACTGGCTCTTCCATGAATAGATGCGAACCGAATTGATGTTTGGCACGCCCAGACCCGCCGGAAAGAAAACTTAGGAATCGTCCAAAAAAGGCTACGGCTTCAGAATAGATAACCGGACGTCTTCTCACAATAAAAGCATGACTCAAAACCTTTTTCCAAGATTCCAGACTGCGGATAAATTCCACAAAAGGAATTTTTCTTTGGCGCAACTCTTCATAGATAAACTTCATCCTGAAATCATAGTCCTTGTACTTTGCAAATTTATCGCCGACAAATACCATGAGGCCATACCTTTTTACCATTAGTATGGATAAGCACAAAAGCGTAATAATAATTTGGAGAAAGATACCAAAAGGGAGGAGGGATGGACTTTTGAATCCAGATTCTCGCAAAATGTGCGCTTCGCATCCGTATGCTACTAGATAAGAGCAGAAGAGACTTTTGTATGATGGTTGGTATAAATATATACTCTCAAAATCTTTTAAATACTCGAGCAACTTTTTATACTGTGTCCATGGCAAACAAAAATAAAGGAAGAGACTGGTGTAATATATCCACCACAACTCGTATCCTTTATAGGTAAACGATTCTGCAAGGCGAGAACCATCCGGAAGTGTTAAGCGAGACAATTCTTCGGCAAAAGCGCTGGCCTCATGGACACTCCCGGCCTCGACAAGCGGTTCGATTGAAACAAATTTAAAACCCATCGCCTCAATGTCATGCCGCAACGATTCCTTGGCTACAATAATATTTATAATGTGCTTCGATTTTAGCCACTTCTCCGGAAGTTCTTCGCCAAAGACCACTAGAACTCGTTGTTTCCTGCTCATTTGAGATTAAGACATAGTATCACTAAAAAGAAACGACCGTCCACCTGTGTGGACGGCCTCGCAGTCACGAACTCGAGCTTACATTTAGCCATTAAAAGAACTTGTGGGTAGCCCCTGAATACCAGTTTTTATTTTAAAAAGCGCCCCTGCTAATTGCTCCTTTTTAAGTAAATCAGCTTTAGCAGTTGTAATATAAAGTTCGTCTAGATTTTCCCCTCCGAAGGCGCAGGAGCTGACTTGAGAAACGGGTAAATCTATTTTATATAAAAATTTATTGCTTTTTGGATCATAGCAAATCACAGCTCCACCACCCCACAATGCTATCCAGAGACATCCATTCGCATCAATAGTCATTCCGTCCGGAGAACCACCATCCTTATCGATAGTAACAAGAGCTTTTGAATTTCTTATTTCTCCGTTGAGTAAGTCGAAGTCAAACACTAAGATTTGTTGAGTAGGAGTGTCTATGTAATACATCTGTTTATTATCAAGACTCCAACAAATCCCATTTGAAATAGTAACTGGAGAATATTTTTTGTGGATTTGGCAACTAGTATCGAGCATATAGAGTGTGCCCTGACCTGGAGATGCATCTAAAGCCATTGTCCCTGCCCAAAATCTCCCAGCATGGTCACACTTTCCATCATTAAAACGATTACGGGGTTTGTCAGCTTCAGGATCGATAATCCCAGTGACAGTACCATTGAATCCAGATAAAAACGAGAAGCCATTTTTCATGGCCAAAATAAAACCTCCTTTTTTTCTTGGAGCAATTGCCGACACATAGTAGTCTAATTGCATTTCTTCAACTCTATCTCCTTGAAGAAAATGGCGATAGATTTTTTTCTCTAATATATCAACCCAATAAAGCGCGCCATCGTACCAGAAAGGTCCTTCTCCTAATTGTGCTCGGACTGAATTAACTATGGAGATTTCAGGATTCATGGCTTCAAAAGAATCTTTAGATGCTTAAGTGATTTATGAGCTTTCCATGCTTTTTCAAAATTTTGTAACGGCATAACGACTTGAACAAAAGGTATCATATCAAGATCAGAAAGAAGCTCTAAGGCCTTCCGGAAATCTTGGCTTTCCGCGCCGACAGAACCGATAATTACTTTTTCTTTTCCCACAATATCTTCAAAGTTATATTCCATATCACCATAAGGAAACCCCAGGAGTAAAATTGTGCTATCGACCGAACTTTCCTTTAGCACTCTTTCTAAAACATCCTTTGATCCTGTTGCTTCTATGATCACATCAAAACTATCTAAGTCACCCATCACAGCATTCGTACTATTCGCAATGTTTGGCAGAATACTCAACCGTTTGGCATCACTATCAAACAAATCAACCTTATATCCTCGAAAAACCAATGTTTGAGTACATAAATTACCGATCTGACCAGCGCCAATTACCGCAATCTTTGAACTTGATGATAACCTAGATTCAAGTCTTCTCAATGCACGCAAAACAACCGCCAAGGGTTCTGTAAGAACGGCTGTTTTTGAATCAACACTATCAGGAATCCCATGTATGGCATCTCCGGGCATCACAATAAATTTACTGTAAGCTCCGTTGAAATTAATCACACCGACCTCTTTTCTCTCCGAATCTTTTCCTCTGGAAAGAACACATTCTCCGACCACTCGCTGGCCTAATTTGAACCGCTCTTGAAATTTATTATTCGATCCGATTTTTACTATCGTTCCTGAAAACTCGTGACCCGGAACAATCGGATGGCTGGCTACACCATCGCGATAATAACCTAAGGTACCCTCATAAACCTCTATATCAGTACGGCAGACACCCACGTAATCAACTTTAATTAATATGTCTCCCGGCTTCATTTCAGGAATAGATATTCCTTCAATCTTTGCCCTGCTCTTTCCCTTAATAACGACCGCTTGATTCTCATCCAATTGGGATACATTATTATTCTGCATCTTGAAGTTGATGTCTTTACCTTGCTTCCATCCTAGGTTGCTACCCTTCCACTGGTAATAGCGAAAGCGAAGAATTTCCTCCAGACGGGCGAAGGACCAGTCCGAGGAACCGAATATGTCTGCCAAAATCCGCAACAGAAACCACCATACGTCTAAATGCACCTGCGGTGGATGGGGAAGACCGATTCGGACAGCGGCAATCGCTTCCCGACGATAACGATTAAAAATCTGTGACCATGTTTCGCGATGGATATGATACACCGGCGCGTTCGGTTCATAGCGAATCAGTAAACCCTTTGACGTCACTCTGCGTGTCCAATCGATATCTTCAAGTCCGAATAAATATTCATCAAATCTTTCTTCTTCCCAGAGACTCTTCCTAATAGCGGCATTTGCGTTATTGGCGTAATGCAACGGAACTTTAGAATTGACAGCGGTCTTGCTAAAAAACCGCCACAAATCTTTTTGCTCGGAATATTTTGAATCCGCGTTTCCTTTTTGCCTCCCGTATACCATTGCCACCGCCGGGTCTTTAAATGAAGCAATGAGTTGTGATAGCCAGAAGTTTGTCGCAGGAAGAACATGGGCTGAAGCAAAAACAAGATATCTACCGCGTGCCGCCTTACAGCCGACATTGAGTGCATAGCCAAATGTGAAGTCGCGTTTTTCTATTTTTATGATCCTTACTGGATGTTTCTCTGCTATTTCCAGCGTTTTGTCGGTCGAGCCAGAGTCAACAATAATAATTTCATAATCTTTATAATCCTGTGTTTCAATAGCGCGAAGAAGATTGCCAATATGTTTTTCCTCGTTATAGGTGCGAATGACGATGCTTGTTTCTGGCATAACTTTTAATCAATTACCTAACCTAAGTTGAAACAGAGAGACTTGACAAATTAGGTTATATATATTAGACTCATAAGAGACAGTTCTTGTATATTCTACACTAAAAACAGGAGGGAAAATATGTATCAGATATTGATAGACGAACCCTTTCCGCCATACTTACAAGAAGCAATCAATCAGAGCGCATATCAGCTCCACGTGTGGCGCGACACACAAGAGTTTGCGACAGAAATCCTTCCCAACATCGAGGCAGTGCTCCTCCATAGCCACTTCAAGGTGGACGGCGCGCTCCTTGATCGGTTGCCGAAGGTTCGCATCATCGTGTGCTTCGGCCGGGGAACCGACCACATCAAGCACGAGGATGCGCGCGAGCGCGGAATCCCCGTGGCCAGTCTTCCGCCAAACATTTTGGACGAAACGGTGGCCGATATGGCCATAGGCCTGATGCTTGCGGTCGCCCGTAACATCGTTACCAGCGACCGCTATGCCCGGGGACATGACTTCACCACCTTCGATCCAAGCCTTTTTGTCGGCCGCAATATCTCG
>Ga0208245_1000846_pt1 | contig 21600 bp, 31 predicted proteins | sample RifOxyC1_FD_184035 | JGI IMG/M metagenome (GOLD analysis project Ga0208245, IMG submission 184035) | Soil microbial communities from Rifle, Colorado - Rifle Oxygen_injection C1 (SPAdes) | ecosystem: Environmental > Terrestrial > Deep subsurface > Rock core/Sediment | place: Rifle, Colorado... | reverse complement strand
GTTTTGTGATAAAACAAAATATCAATAAACAAACTTAAAATAAGGCAAAAGTATGGGATGTTAGAGAAATGGATTCTCCTTGCATGTTTATTTTAAAATCTTTAATTCACTAAAAATCGGCAAATAACAACCTTTAAAAGCGCTTTTTTATATCCTAAATTATGAAAAAGCTAAAGTCATCCAAAAAAGAGAATGCAGGAAAACAGGATTATGAAAAATATAGGTGGTTCTTTACTTCAGGAAATAAACTTGTTATTGGCGGAAAAAATGCAGAGCAGAATGAAGAAGTTGTGAGAAAGGCAATAAAAGAAAACGGAAAATTAATTGTAATGCATACAAGCTCTCCTGGAAGCCCGTTTTCAGTGATAATGTCAGAAAATCCGAGTGAAAGCGACTTGGAAGAAACAGCAATATTCACGGGATGTTTCAGCAGGGTATGGAGAGAGAGAAAAGAAAAAGCAGCTATTGATATATTTCTCGCAGAACAGCTTATAAAAAAGAATTCAATGAAAACAGGAACTTTTGGGGTTGTTGGAGAGATTGATAGAAAATTAATAAAGCCAAAGTTATATCTTATCAAACAAAAATCAAAATTGCGCGCAGTTCCATTTAAAACAGATAAAGCAATTTCTATAATCCCTGGAAACATTAATAAAGAAGAATTTGCTGAACAAATTGCAATAAAAATGGAAATCCCTGTTGAAGAAGTGCTTCAGGCATTGCCAACAGGCGGATTTCAAATATCAAAATGAGGCTTATAACAACAGTGCAGATTGGAAAAAATGGAATATCAGAATCTTTGCTGAATACAATTGAAAACAATTTTAAAACTCACCAAAATGTCAAGGTTGTTTTTCTAAAAAATTTTTCAAGAGACAGAAAAAAAATAAAAGAAGGTGCAGAAGAAATTGTTGCGCATCTTGGAAAAAATTACAGCTACAGGGTGCTTGGTTTCACAGTTTTCATAAAAAAATGGCGCAAGGCGCAGAGATAATAAGATTTTTATTCCTTATCAGTAATTTCTCTTTTTATGTTTACTATCTTTGCTTTTAATTCTGGCAGATTAACTTTTATAATATTCCAGACAATATCTAAATCAACGCCAAAATAATGATGAATCATCTTGTCTCTTGTTCCTGCAATTTCTCTCCATTCTATTTTTTTATGTGTATTTTTAAGATTATCAGAAATATTTTTAACTGCTTCACCGATAATCTCAATTTCCCTTACAATTGCACTTTGTTTTAGCCTGTTTAAGGATAATTCTTCTCTATTCAGATTTTCAGAAAAACCCCCTATTGCATTAATGCTCTCCAAAATATGTTCAATAAATACCAAATCAGATTTATCCGTCATATTAGTCTAACCTCTTGTTTTAGGATTCTATTTTTTAGATAGGGACTTAATCCATTATAACTTACTAAATCCACTTTTCTGCCTAATTTTTCAGACAGCTCTATTTCTAATCCTGCAAATTTAAATCCCATATTTTTTGTCGGCTGAATTAAAATATCCACATCGCTATTTTTCTTTTCTTTGCCTTCGGCATAGCTCCCAAAAATTCCTGCCTTTTTTATCTTGTTTTTCTTTAAAATTTCTATAATCTTTGGTTTGATTTTTTTTAAACCTTTTAATTCCTTCCTAACCGTCAACTGATTATCTGCCTCATTCCCTTTGATGCACAATTCTTCTTTAGAGAGATTTTTTCCAAGATAAATTCTTTTTTTCTTAAATTTATCTCCATTTCTTATACTTCTGACTCTGTAATAATATTTCTTTCCATTCTTTTCCTTGATTTCACTATAAACCATTAAATCTATACGGGCACATTCTTTATAAATCTTATTACGTGGACGTAAATCAAAGTCAAAATCTTTATAAACCCATTTCTCAATCCAATATCAGCTAAACTGCACAGCAGTTCTATTGCCGAAAGGCAAGGCTATGTAAAAACCAGAACATGAAAGTACAAACAGTAATTTATACAATAGAGCCAAGAGAATTTAATGATAAATTAGCAGAAGCTCTTAAAAAAATTACTGAATTTGAAGCACCTGAATGGAGTTATTTTGTAAAATCAAGTGTGGCAAGATTAAGGCCTCCTTATAACGAGGATTTTTGGCATAAAAGAGCTGCAAGCATACTTCGGCAATTGTACATAAGAAAGAATGTCGGAGTTAATAGGTTAAAAGCAAGATATGGAGGCAAAAAAAACAGAGGTGCAAAACCATCAGAACAAAGAGATGGTTCTGGGAAAATAATAAGAGTTATACTGCAGCAGGCAGAAAAAGCAGGGCTTGTTGAAAAAGGAAAAGGCAAAAAAGCAGGAAGAAAACTTACAGAAAAAGGGAAACAATTATTGGAGGGAATGAAATGACAGTGTCAAAAAAACAACATCAGAAAAAAATAAAGCTTTCAAAAGCAGCAAAAAGAACAAAGTGGGCTCCATTTTGGGTGATTGTAAGAAAATTCGGCGCTGGAAAAAGGGTTCATCCATCAGCAACAACAAGGACAAGAAGAAGCTGGAGAGGAATAAAACTAAAAATCAAGCCGAGAAGAGTGAAAAAGAGGCACTTAGGTTAAATGGCAAAGAAAAAAGAAACACCTGCTGAAAGAGAATATGTAATCTCCTTAAGAAAGGAAATAGCGAAAGTTCCAAGATATAAAAGAACTCCAAAAGCAATTAAAGCAATAAAACAATTCGTAGCAAAACATATGCGGATTGAATACAGGGATGTTTCAAAAGTAAAAATTGATAAATGGCTTAATCATGAGATGTGGTTCAGAGGAATTCAAAATCCATTAACAAGGATAAAAGTTAAAGCAAAAAAAGACGGCGAATTTGTAAGAGTCGAACTTGCAGAAATTCCTGAAAAAATAAAATATCTTGTTGAAAGAGAAAAAAAGAAAAAGGAAAGTTCAGAAAAGGCAAAAAAATCAAAGAAAGAGGAAAAACCAAAAGAAGAAATCAAGCCCGAAGAAACAGAAGAGAAGAAAAAAGAAGAAAAGGAGAAAATAGAAGCAGGAAAAGAAGCTGCTGAACAGCACGCAGAAATGACTGCAAAAGAGCACAAGCACGCGCAGGTTCAAAAAGTCAAAAAAACACAGCCAAGACGAATGGCTCTGCAGAAATAGTTTTATAGAATATCGGCTCGCTACGCTCATCTTAAGCGGAATTAGTGGTTCATTTTATTCACCTTTTTATTCTTTTGCAAATCTGACGACATTTGTACATTGGCTTTTTATGGACTTTAATTTGATATTAAATAAGGTTAATTGAAAAATAAAAACTCTAATGTGCTCACTTTAAATAAGGAAAAGGAATGGGGTGTTAGAAAAACTCTTTTTAAGAAAAATCTAAACTTCCCTGTCTATCTTCATGTTCAACACCAGAATAATCCGTAATTAGTCTGCATTCAATGCCATAAACTTGTTCAATTTGCTCTGCAAGAGTTCTTGCTTTATCAAGATATTCTGGGCTATAAACTCTGACAAAAGGCGTAGAAACAATATCTGAAACAGCCACTTCTATGCGCTCATTAAGATTATCTTTCTGAGGGTATACCACCATTACATCTGGATGTCCAAGAGAAACTCTTTGAGTGCCAAAAATTTCTCTTGCTTCATCAATAATTTTCTCTAATTTCGCTTTTTCAGCTTTTCTTTTAATTGTTGTATCTACAATTGTTACCATTATTTTTTTATTAGAATAGGATTTATAAATTATTATATCTTGGAAGAGATATGTTGAACGAATTAAAAAAAGAATTAAATTCTATTGCAAATCCTGAAAAAGCGCAGATTCTCCAAAGATTCTTCAAAACAGGAAAAGGCGAGTATGGTGAAGGAGATATTTTTCTTGGGATTATTGTTCCTGAACAGAGAAAAATAGCAAAAAAATATTCCGATTTGACATTAAATGCTCTTAAAGAATTGCTAAACAGCGAAATTCATGAGCATAGATTAATTTCTTTGTTTATTTTGATTAATAAATATAAAAAATCAGATGAAGCTGAAAAAAAGAAAATATTTGATTTTTATCTATTAAATACGAGGAAAATAAATAACTGGGATTTGGTTGATTTAAGCGCACCAAACATTGTTGGAGAATATCTTGCAAACAAAAACAAAGATATCTTATATTCTCTTGCAAAATCAGATAATTTATGGGAAAAAAGAATTGCAGTACTTTCGACTTTTTCTTTTATAAAAGAAAAAAATTTCAATAATTCTTTGAAAATATCAGAAATGTTGCTGAATGACAAACACGACTTGATTCACAAAGCAGTCGGCTGGATGCTGAGAGAAATAGGCAAAAGAAATGTTAATTCAGAAAAAGAATTCTTAGATAAGCATTACAAAGTAATGCCGAGAACAATGCTTCGTTATGCGATTGAGAAATTCCCGGAAGAAGAAAGGAAGAGATACATGGATAAAAATAATTAATATCTATTTTATTTTAAAAATTACGCATTCTTGAATTCAGAAGCCAATTTTTCTGCGTCTTTGTTTATCTGCTCAATTGACTCCTGAATTGCTTTTTTAGGAGTTTTACCCGAGGTTTCAACTCTAAGAATTGCCGGCTTGTCAGGATGCTCTCTTTTCCATGCAGCGAATTTAACAGCTTGTTCTTTATTAAGATAAACCCTAAGTATTTCTGCAATTGTAACACTTCCTATTTGAAGTTCAATCGCGTCTTTTTCATCAGTTAATATTTTGACATCCATAATCTTATACTAAAAAAAGTACTTATAAAGCTTTTGATTGTTGCGGCTCTGTCTGAAAAGAACAGGCAAAATAAATGGTGCAAAGCTTTATAAATGAACTCCCTTTATAAAGGGTATGAGCGCAAACCTTTCTGTTCAAAATATCGTCGCAACAGCTTCTCTTGGCAAGCCGGTTCAGCTTACAAGACTTGCGAGAGTGCAGAGCAATACAGAGTATAATCCAGAGCAGTTTCCAGGGCTTGTTTTAAGAATTAAAAAGCCGAAATCAGCGGTTCTTGTTTTTAGTTCAGGAAATTTAGTATGCACTGGCACAAAATCAATTGCACAGGTAAGGGAAGTTATAAATCAGGTAATCAAGCAATTAAGGAAGATTAATGTAAAAGTAACTGATAAGCCAAAAATAACTGTTCAGAATATAGTTGCGAGCGGAAGCATTGATTTAAAGCTTAATCTTAATTTTCTTGCACTTGCTCTTGAAAATACAGAATACGAGCCAGAGCAATTCCCCGGACTTGTGTATAAATTAATAGAGCCAAACGCAACTTTTTTGTTATTCAGCAATGGGAAGCTTGTATGCACTGGAACAAAGAACAAGGCGCAGTTAGATGAAAGCATGGTAATACTCAACAAGAACATAAAAGCAGCAACTGAAGGGAAGAAATAACCCTCTTTCTTATATATTCTCCAATAGAAATCCATATAAATGATTGTCACTTTTGTTCAATATGGATAAAGTTAAAACAGAGGAGATGATAACAGAAGCGAAGGAATTCTTCAATTCTTATAAAAAGCAGATAGGTGAAGCTGTAAGAAGCGCAGATAATACTGTTTATGTCAGTTTTGATGACTTGGCGAGTTTTTCACCAAAACTTTCTGAATTATTTCTTGAGCGTCCTGAAGAGATATTGGGAATTTTAGAAATTTCTCTTGCAGAAACAGAGCTGATAAAAAATCCGCGCATAAGATTTACCGACATCCCAAAGAATAATTTTGTAAAAATACGAAATATAAGGGCTAAGCATCTTAATAAATTAGTCTGGGTTGAGGGAATTGTGAGGCAGGCGAGTGATGTAAGGCCTCAGGTGGTAAGCGCGAGATTTGAATGCCCTTCATGCGGGACAATTATTTCTGTGTTGCAATTGGAAAAAAAATTTAAAGAGCCGACAAGATGCTCTTGCGGAAGAAAAGGATTTTTCAAGCTCGTAAGCAAGCAGATGGTTGATGCGCAAAGATTAGTGGTGGAAGAAAGTCCTGAAGCACTTATAGGTGGAGAACAACCGAGACGAATAAATATTTTTCTTAAAGAAGATTTAGTAGAGCCAAAAATGGAAGAGAGGACAACTCCTGGAAGCAAGATAAAAGTTTTTGGAGTTCTTAATGAAGTTCCTGTTCCTCTGCCTATGGGAGTTTCAACGAGATTTGATTTGGCAATTGATGCAAATAATATTATTCCTCTTGAAGAAACTTATGAGGATTTGAGAATTTCAGAAGAAGATGAATTACAAATAAAAGAACTATCGCTTGATCCAAAAGTTTTTAAAAAACTTTCAGACAGCATTGCTCCGAGCATTTACGGATATGATGAAATAAAGCAGTCGCTTGTTCTGCAGCTTTTTGGCGGTGTTAAAAAAGAAAAAGTAGATGGCACTGTTTCAAGAGGGGATATTCATATACTCCTTGTAGGAGATCCTGGAGTTGCGAAAAGTATAACCCTGAAATTCATTGCAAAAATCGCCCCAAAAGGGCGTTATGTCGTCGGAAAAAGCACTTCTGGAGCAGGATTGACTGCAACAGTTGTAAGAGATGAATTTTTAAGAGGATGGAGTTTGGAAGCAGGTGCGATGGTATTAAGTAATAAAGGAATTGTTTGTATCGATGAAATAGAGAAGATGGATCCACAGGACAGAAGCGCAATGCACGAAGCGATGGAGCAGCAATCGGTCACAATCTCCAAGGCAAATGTGCAGGCATCTTTGAGAGCAGAGACAAGTGTTCTTGCAGCAGGAAATCCGAAATTCGGAAGATTTGACCCTTATCAGGCGATTGCACAGCAAGTTGATATTCAGCCGACTTTGCTTAACAGGTTTGATGTGATTTTTATGCTGCGCGACATACCTGAAAAATCAAAAGATGAAGCAATTGCCTCGCATGTTCTTTTAGAACATCAGAAATCCCATTCAAGGGGACCTATTGAACCTGATTTATTTAGAAAATATATAGCATATGCCAAGCAAAAAGTCAGTCCTAAACTTACAGATGATGCAGTTGATGAAATAAAACAATTTTATGTTGGACTTAGAAACAGCCCGACTTCTTCTGACTCTCCTGTAAAACCAATTCCTATTACTGCACGACAGCTTGAGGCGCTTATTAGATTAAGCGAGGCCTCTGCACGCTCACGGCTTTCTGAAACAGTTGATAAAGCAGATGCGATAAGGTCAATTAATCTAATGAAATTTTATCTTATGCAGGCAGGTTATGATTATGAAAGCAAGAGTTTTGACATTGACAAAATTGTTACAGGAATTACAAGTTCAAAAAGAGGAAAGATAATAGAAGTGAAAGATGCGATTCTGCGCCTTGAATCAAGAATTGGAAAATTAATTCCTGTTGAAGAAATTGAAAAAGAACTTGAGGGAAAAATCGCAAGAAATGAAATTGATGAGGCGCTTGAAAAACTTTCAATTTCAGGAGACATCTTCCATCCAAAAAAAGGATATGTGCAGAAGCTGTAATTTTTGATTTATAGCGAGAGACCAAAATATCCCCCCATAGTTTTTTGTTCTCTCGAATATATCAACTGACAATTTGGGGAATTATTTAAGTCAGTTGCTATAGTTTGTGAAAATTTAGGCAACATAAAATTATTTAAAGATAAATAACCTAATCTATTTATGAATTCATTAAGCGACATATTAGGTATGATAGCAACCGAAGCTGCTGAAGCTATTGAAGAAAGGGCAGGCATTCGTTATTATAAAACTGATAGACCCATTACGCCTATCCATTTTGGGCTTGAAATTATCGAAGAAGAAAACGGAACTTATACTTGGGTTGAATAATAATTCTTTTTGGAAAGAAGAATTTTAGCATAAATCTTACTCACAGCCTCGCTCCGCTCGGCTGTATTTGGCTCGCCCTGCTACTCGCGATTGTACTCACCTCGCCCTGCTACTCGCGATTGTACTCACCTCGTTTATAACTTTAATTGCGTTCGTCCAATCGCTCGGGCTCGCCTTAATTTGTGCGCTTCGCACCTATTTTATTCTGCAAATCTGCTACCATCCATACATTGAAATTTATATTTTAAAATATTAAAGAAAGATAAAAATAATAACCTTCCAATGAAAAGATGTTAGATAAGGAAAAAGAATGGTGTGATAGAAGAATAAACTCAAAATCCCTTGGCAGATTTTTCCGAAGTTATTAATCTTAAACCTCTCTTAATTTAAAGAAAACAATTTAAGGTATTACACATACATTAAAATTAGATTTCAGATTTTAGAAAATTTATATAACATTAATTTAAGGATATATTTATGTGAAAATCTATTTATAATCCATCATTTCTAACGCGCTCAACTATGGTGTCAGGATTTCCGCGTGATATTTTTGAAGCATCGATGACTAATTCAGGATGTCTTTGATAATACCTCGCGGATCGTTCAACACTTTTTATTGCTTCTTCTCTTGTTCCGCTTGCTAGAAAATATTGTTCTATAGAATAATCCAATTCTGCTCTTCTACTTACTTCACTTGGGGGTAAATGAGGTACATCCATATCCCTTCCTTTATCTTTGTCAGTCATAAAATCTTTTGCTCTTTTAAGTTTATATATTTATTTATTGTCCAATACAACTATTATCTTTATGCGCTTCACTGAATAAACCTTTAAATAAGGTGTTTTATTTTAATTAAAATGGCTGATTTTAAGAGGGCAACAGCATACAAATTGAGAATAGGCGACTTGTTCAAGGCAAAGAAAATAACTGATGGTGAAAAATTATCTTATCTTGAACTTGGAGAGAAGAGGATAAACCGAGCTAATCTTATCGCAAATATTGTAGAAAAATATGAATCTGGAGAAAAGCAGTATGTTAGTTTCACGCTTGATGATGCTTCTGGACAGATAAGAGTCAAGGTTTTTGGAGATGATGTTGCAAGATTTGCAGCAATTGGGCAGGGCGATACTGTTGCAGTTATAGGTGTTTTAAGGGAATATAATGGCGAGATTTATATTACTCCTGAAATAATAAGGAAACAGGATCCAAAATATCTTTTAGTAAGAAAAATTGAGCTTGAAAAAATGAACTATGTAAAAATAGAGGCAATTGAAAATATGGCATTTTCAGACAAGATTAAAAAATTAATCAAAGATTCAGAGCCAGAGGGCATAAGCTCTGAAAAACTTATTCTTGAATTGCATGAATCTCCTGACTTAATAAATCAGGAAATAAAAAGAGCATTGGAAGGCGGAATTATTTATGAGCCGCGCCCGGGAATTTTGAGATATCTGGGGATGTGAGGAGAAACTAAATTATTTTTTTAATCATAACATAACTTTCCTAAATTCCTCTCTTTTCATTTAAATTATTATCTTGATATCTTTCAATTGAAAATCAGGAAAATTAACATATAATCGGCGTAGGATTTGAAGAATAAATTAAATCGCGCAAAGCACACAAATTTTACCCAATCATTTTACCCAACCATCAATAGTCCGGCCATAATTAATATTCCCAGTACAAATAACATTACCTGTATAATTGAATTTTTTAATTTCACGTCTTTATGTAATTCTGGGATTAAATCTGCGCAGGCAATATAAATAAAGTTTCCGGCTGCAAAGGGAATTAAGAACATTAAGAAAGATTCGCTTGAGGCACCTATTAATAGCACAATTATTAATCCAATAAATGCTGTCAATGCAGTTAAGAAATTAGCTAATAATGCTTTTGTTTTTGAAAATCCTGCATAGAGTAATATCCCATAATCTCCTATTTCCTGAGGTATTTCATGAAAGATTACTGCAAGAGTTGTTGCTATTCCAACTGGAATTGATGCAAGATAGCTTGCGCCGATTATTATTCCGTCGATAAAATTATGCACGCTGTCCCCTATTAGGTTCATTGCTGACAAATGATGAGGATGAGATTTTGAAGTTAGATGATGGCAGTGGCGCCAGTGGATTATTTTTTCTGTAATCAATGAAAAACCAATTCCTGAAAGAACATAAAACGAAATTATAAGAGTAAACCCCGTTTTTTCAACTGCTTCTGGGATTAAATGTATAAATGCATCTCCTAAAAGTGCTCCTGCAGAAAAGGCAATTGCATAAACTAAGAGTTTTTCAAGCTTGTCTGATTTTATTGAAATTGCTATAATTCCGACTATTGAGATTAAACTAATTATTGCAATACTTAAAAAAGAGTATAGGTATATATCAATCATTTTAATAAAAGCACTATTTAATTATTAAATTTATCTTTTCCTTTTATTGAGCCAGTAGGCTATTGCAATTACAATTGCTAATCCAATTAAAGAAATAATAAATCTGAATGCACTCCCTGCATTTGGCCAGTAATTTGCTGCTCCATAAATTAATGTTATCACTCCTCCGAGCATTATGCCTGCGCCAACTGACTCAAGTGCAAATAATGCTGCTCCAATTAGAATTAATATAATTCCTACTGGGACAGTTATTAAAAAAAGTGTTTTTGAAAATGTTTTTTGCGCGTTCTCTAATTCTTTATTGCACTGATAATACAAGTCACAATATCCGCTCGGAGTGGTTTTTGCAGGCATTTCCCCATAAGTAGGATTCCATTTTCCTCCTGCTGTTTCACATTCTGCAGGAGTATTAATGTTATATGATGAAGTGCTTATATTTCCACAATAGGTATTCCAGTCAGGAGCTTCCATATAGAAGGTTTGTATGCCATATATAGCAACAAAACTTGATAGTATCATAATTGCCAGCCCGATTATTATGTTCTTGATTTGCATATAATATTTAAGTTATTCAGTATTATAAACCTTTTTAAACCCGGAGACAATTGATAAATTATGGAAAATTATGAATTACTTTTGGAAAAGGCATTTGGCGGTTTAAAGCCAGTTGTTTTTAGCAAGGGCTGTGATAGATTTGAAATTCCAAAGGCCGATTCGAGGGTTATTGGAAATAAAACTGTTTTAAACAACTTTATGCATATATGCTCATGCTTCAGAAGAGCACCAGAGCATCTGTGTAAATTTCTTTCAAAAGAACTTGCGGCATTTTCAAGAATAGAGGGAGAGAGAATTGTTTTTAATAGAAAGATAAGCCAGTCACTTATCAATGAGAAAATAGCACTTTATACTGAAAGATATGTTTTTTGCAAAGAGTGCAGAAAACCCGATACAGAACTTATAAAGCAAGACGGGCTTTTTTTCATACACTGCCTTGCATGCGGAGCAAAGCACAGCTTAGGAAAGGCGTAGTTTCTATTTCTCAAATCATTAATTCGCTTGGGGCATTGATTTTTTATGTTAATTATAGCGAGAGACCAAAATATCCCCCCATAGTTTTTTGTTCTCTCGAATATATCAACTGACAATTTTGGGAATTATTTAAGTCAGTTGCTATAAGATTAAAAAGGAAAAACACCAATGAACAAATCTAAAATAAGGGAAAGATATGAGGTGTTAGAAAAATAGTTATTCGCTCACACTTTATAATGGCGCTTCGCGCCTGTTTTATTCTGCAAACACTTAATCCATTTATACATTGGTTCTTAGAATTTTTTTAATTTATATTAAGAATAAAAGAAAAATAGAGGAATTTAAAAGATACAAGGCGGGGGAAAATTATGGGATATTAACAGAATTATCTGAAGGTTCAATTGTCAAAAATTGTATGCCTGAAAATATTGGGGATATCACAGGATAAAAGAATTTAAAAATGCCCATTTCTATTAGGATAAATAAATATTGCTTAAAGGAGGTAAAAATGGTTGAAGCTTATTGTGTAAAATGCAAGAAAAAAGGACAAAAGATGAAAGACGCTGTAGTAGCACAAACATCCCGCGGAGGATATATTGCAAAAGGAAAATGCCCTATTTGCAGCACAACAATGTGCGCTATGCTCTCTAAGGAAAATGCAGATAAAGCTGTTAAAGAAGGCGCAAAAAAGTCTTTTTGATAAACCGAAAGGTTTTTTAGCATTGCTTTTGATTTTCTATAATGGATAATTCTAAATTCCAAACAAATCCAGAAGGCAGCGAAGAGTTTATAAGAATCAGGATTCCAAGAAGAAACGAACTTGTTGGAATTGTTGACCAGAGAGTTGGTGCAGGAAGAATGATTGTAAAATGCAATGATGGAAAGACACGAAACTGCAGAGTACCTGGAAGACTGAAAAGGGCTTTATGGATTAGAGAAGGAGATTACGTTATAATTGAGCCGTGGGAATTTGACAATGAAAAAGGGGATGTTTTATTTAAGTATCCTTCTAATCACGCAAGCGTGCTAAGAGAAAAAGGATTTTTGAAAAATATTGATGCTGGTTTTTAATATGAGAGAGATTTATATAAAAAGTATAAGAAAACTTCGTCAAAATAAAGAAGAGATTGAATCAAGACTTAAAATCAAGATAACTATCAAAGGAACAAATGTTTTTATAAAAGGCAATTCAGCTGACGAGTATTTTGCTGAAAGAATTATTCTCGCGCTTGATTTTCCATTTCTTCCTGAAGACGCTTTTTTATTGATGAAAGAAGATTATTTGTTTGAAGTGATAAATATAAAATCTCATACAAAAAGAACAGATTTTGAGGTTATTAAAGGCAGGATAATAGGAACAAAAAGAAAGACATTAAAAGTTCTTGAAACTTTGACAAACGCGGTTTTTGCAGTCAAAGATAACGATGTTGCAATAATTGCGCCGGCTTATGAAATGCATAAGGCGTATCAAGCGATTATTTCGCTTATTCACGGAAGCAAGCAGGGGAATGTTTATGCGCGCCTTGAAAAGGCGCGGAAGGCGCAACTAGGTGAATAATTTTCTTTAAGCACATCATAACTTTACCTTATTTTAGGTGAGCACATTGGAGTTTTTATTTTATTCAATATTAAATTAAAGTATTTGAAGAACCCATGAACAAATGGCGTAGGATTTGAAAAAGGAAAACATGCGCGAAGCGCACAAATATTACCCTTCAGGCGAGCGAGGCGAAGCCGAGCGATTGCACGAACTAAAGAGGTTTATACAATGAGTGCAATTGTGAGCAGAGCGAGCACATTCCGAGCCCAGCCAATACTTTAGTTATATTTATAAACATCCTAATTTTTTGTTTATCATGCCTCGGTAGCTAAATAGGATTGGTAAAGTATTTAAACTATTGCCTGTTTATTTTTGTATGTTTTATAAATTACACAATCAGAGGGCATTAGTAGGTAAGGCAATTAAAAAAGCGGGTTCATCTAGAAAATTATCCCTCCAAATTGACATTCCTAGTTCTTCAATTGATAGATATCTTATTGGAGCATTCATGCCCCAATATAGGGTTGATAGGGTATTGGATTTTATTGGAATTAAAAATAGTAAAAGATATATAGAAAAAATATTTGAAGACAATTTTAGGCAACGTTTGGGAGGATTAAAATGTGTCAAGGTTAAGAAAGAACAAGGAATTTTTGATAGAGATATGAAGAAGATTCATGAGATTCAATCAATAAAATTAAAAAAATGGCATAAAGATATGAAGAAAAATAACCCTAAAGAATATTATTTATTGCAGTATAATCGATTTAAGAAAATTGGGGGATATAAATTTATAACCAATAAAGGAGAGTTTGTAAGAAATAAACTTGAGAAAGATGCTGCTGACTTATTATATGCCCTAAATATCCCTTATGAATATGAACCATTAATTAAATCTGAAAATAGGTATTTTTTCCCAGATTTTGTGATTAAAAATAAGATTATATTGGAGTGTACTTCTTGGAGGGGAGAGATTAAAGCTTATAAGTTAAGAGATAAGACAAAATTTCTTAAAAAGAGATATAGTGTATTTGTCCTAATCCCAAAAGATTTATATAGCTACTATCGGATTTTAGATAATCATTTAATCTTAGGATTAGATGAACTTGCCTCGGTAGCTCAGACTTTTTTAGCTGAAAATGGCAAAAGAAAGGAGCAACAGGTAGAGCATGCGACTGTTAGAAGTCGCCCTACATCGGTAGGCCCATACGGAAATCGCAGGGTCAGAGGTTCGAGTCCTCTCCGAGGCGTTTTATGATTAAAGTATATTTTTTTAAACAACCTTTAAATAATTCGTTCAATTAGAGAAAATATGAAAAGAAGAAGTGTGAAGAAAAAGAGAGATAACAACCTGCACCACAAATTTGTTAAAATTCTTTTGAAATACCCTGTTAGTAATATTAAATTTTCTAAAAACCGGATATCCCTCAATTTTTTTGGGCGCAGAATTTCAGACAAAATCACCCTCAAAAGAGAGGATCATGTTGCAGAATGGAGCAGAAAGAGAAGGGAAATTTTTATAGACAAGAATTTTGGCAATAAAGAAAAGGAAAAATCATTCCGGGCTTTATGCATTCACGAATTAATTGAGAGATTTTTAGTCAAGGAATTTGGACTTAAAGTTGATGAAGAAGCGCATATTGTCGCCACGCAGAAAGAAAAGGAATATTTAGAAAGTGTAAAAGGCAATTGGAGAGCACATGAATTAAAAGTATTCTGGGATTGGCATAAACTTGGAGAGCACTAATGAAATTTGAAAAAGTAAAACTCAATAAAAAACTTTTTTACTGGGCATGGAAAGATTTGCCTTTTTTGCCTTATGCTTGGCTTGAAGAAAAAGAGCTGAAAACTTTGCCAACGCCTTTTTTTCTTACTGAAATACACCCTAACTGCCATATTGGCTTTGAATCAAAAGAAAAAGACGAACTGACAAACATAATAAAACTTCCAGACAGCTTTGAGAAATTAGAATTAGACAAAAATTTAAGAAAGGACTTGAAGAGAGTTGAAAAGAAGAATGCTGGTGTAAGAATTGTATATAATGAAAAAAATGCTCTTGATAAAAGCAAAAAATGGTTTTTGGAACTGTGGAAAGAAGACAAAAAAGATTTTCAAAGGAGAATTAAATTATGGAAAGGAAAATGTTATACTCTTAGTGCATATATTGGGAAAGAATTAATCGCTGTACATATTGCAATGAAAGAAAAAGATACAATTTTTTATTTGGGCTGTTGGTGGAATAGGAAACATAAATCCTTATCTGCTCCAATTTTCCTGCTTAAAAGAGACATAGAAAGCGCGATAAAAGATAAAATGGAATATTATGATTTAGAAATTGGCGATCAGCCATATAAGAAAAAATGGGGAGTTATTGAAAAGCCTACAAAATATTATGCAGTTCTCACAAAAGAGCTTGCGGATTATCTTGAGATAGAAAAGTATATTAGAATAAAAAAGTGATTAAGAACAAGAGTATTCCATAAATCCCTTGGAATGCTGTCAAATTAATAGGATATACCTTTTTGAAATTTTAATCTTTAAACACCCCCATTCCTTTGCCTTATTTTTAGCGAGTTCATCAGTGTTTTTCCTTTTTACACTTAATATAAATTAAAACAATTAAGCAACCAATGTATGAAATGGACGACAGATTAGCAGAATAATTTGTTTTTCTAACACCCCATAATTTCCCCCTAATTTAACATATTTTCATTTTCAATTTGTTTAATATTATATAAATCCCAATGTATAAGGGGGTTAGCAAATTTGCAGAATTAAATAAGTATAGTTAATACTCGTGAAAAATCTCCAATCTTTAAATTGAAATTAAAGTGTATAGATTTTTCTCGGTTCTCCCAAAACCCAAGCACAAATTCCACACTTTAGTGTGGAGTATACTCAAGGGGTTTTGTGATTAAATAAATCGTGTGCTGATTATTCTTATGTTCCTTTAAGTTGGCAATATCAATGTTTGATAATATTTATATAGTTGGGATATTTATTGTTATTATGGAGCTTGACAAGGCAATTAATCTAAGGAGCAGTGTCAGAAAATTCAAGTCGAAAATGCCTGACTGGAGGGATATTATTGAAGCAGTTGATTATGCGCGCAAAGCACCGCTTGCAGGAAATATACCTTCTGTACAATTTATACTTGTTGACAAGCCAGAAATTATAGCAAAGCTTGCAGAGGCTTCACAGCAGGATTTTGTTGCAGATGCACATTTTGCAGTTGTTGTTTGTTCTGATAGAAAAAATGTTGTAAGAAGTTATGACGAGCGCGGAGAAATTTATTCAAGACAGCAGGCAGGAGCTGCAATTGAAAATTTTCTTCTCAAAATAACTGAGTCAGGATTAAGCACTTGCTGGGTTGGAGATTTTGTTGATGAACAGGTAAAAAATATTTTAAGAATACCTGAAAATATTGATGTTGAGGGAATTTTTCCAATTGGATATCCTTTTTTGAAAACAGCGCAAAAAAGAAAGCCCTCACTTGACAGATGTCTGTATTTCAATAAGTATGGAAATAACAGGATGAAGCCGTTTGTGGAAGTTGAGGCGCATTAGTTTAGTGCTTTTATTTTCAAAGAGATTTCTTTTAAACTATTATCAATATTTTTATACCATAAATAGTCAATTATTAAAATTGTCGTTACAATGATAACACCTATTTTAAGATTTTCTTTATTCCAGATAAATGTGCCAATAAAAGATAAAATTCCTATTGTTCCTAAAGCTATCACTCCATTTAGATAGTGAAGTTGTTTTTGATAAGCCAAATCCAACCTATTTTTCTCAAATGATTTGGACATTTTAGTTTGTATTTGAAATTATTAAATAAGAACCAACTCCAATAATGCATAATCCCAAAATTAAAGGCAATATATTTTTATCTGATTGCATAAGAACAAAAAATCCAGACAATAAAATCAAAATTCCAAGAATTATGGATTTATCTTTTTTCATTATTTTTTAAGCGAAACCTCTTATTTAAGCTTTTTCGCTCAAACAGCAAACCTCAGCAACGCACCAATTCCCGACAAATTCAAAAACTGCTGTCCTTCGCCTGTTTCATCAGAAACTATTTCAATATTTGTTCCCATCTGTCCTGCAATCAGAGAAAGTTCTTTCATAATTACTTTTTGTGTTTTTGAAGATAAAATAAGAGTGTCAACTGCACCCTTTTCAAGTGCATTTTTTACATTTTGATATCCATAAGCCGCCTTGTCAGGATTTTTTCCAAGAGTGTTAAAAAATCTCTCAAGTAATTTTTTTTCTTTTATTATGTCCTGCTGTGCAAGCTCTTCTTGCGCTGCTTCAACAAGAAGCTGCAATCCATGCTCGTCTGCATAGCCAATATCTTTTACAGCCATAATCTTATTTTTCAGTGCAGTCACAAGCTCGCCCTCTTCAATAAATTCTTCTTTTGTAGGGATAGGACCTCCAATTAATATTCCTTTAAGATTTGGCATTTCAAAAAAAGCGCTTTTCATTGTTTCTGCTACTCTTCTATAAAATTCTTTGGCCAGTCCTTCTGTTATTCTTGCAAAGCGCTGAGAGCTCTGACCCCCGGCTCTTATTTTTCCAGGAACTCCTGAAGTCATTTTATGCAGGACTTTTATTCTTGTGCCTTCTAACATTCCAATAGTTGCTTCTTTTCTTTCTATTACCAGCAATCCATAAATATCTCTTGATTCACTCATCTCTTTGAGAGGTTCTGTAACAAAAGTTTGGTCGCAACGATAAGTTCTGACATTTAATGGTTTTATTGGTGTTACTGCAAAGAATTGTATATCTGTCTGCCCATCAACCTGAGAAACATTTCCGCAAAAAATTGCAATTCCTTTTTCATATTTTTGAGGGCCTGTTCTTAATTCACGAATTATCTTTTCAAGGGCTTCAATAACATTATTTCTTGTTGTCCTGCTTTTTATGTTGCTTGCAGTTGATTTTTCACCCTCAAGCTGTTTTACAACAGCATTTACATTATATTCTGCAGGAATTAAAACACTAACCAGTTCTGTATGCCTGCCTCTGAAACCAGATATTTTTTCAACAATTTCCTTAAATTCAATGTCTTTTGCGTCCATGTTAAAACTATTCTCTATAAAATAATTAGCCAGGTAGTTTAATAAATCTATGCAGAATCTAATTTATATTAAGCCATTAAGGGTATCATAAATTCAAATTAATTTATCACTCATAAAATTATTGTGTTACTACTATATAATTTCTATAGATAGTAAGATTTATAAACCAGGGGGTTATATAAAGAAATGGCAAGTAATACTTTTCCAGTAAATGAAGTTAGATGTTTAATGGATATTCCTAAAATTATTCCTTTAATTGGTTTTTTAGGGGGAGAAGCAGGAAAAGAAATTGCAAAATCAATTAGAATGGATTATAAAGATATTCCTGCATTACAAATTGGAAAATATTCTAATGGAGTTGTTATGGGTTCAAATCCTTTTTGGGTTTCTGCAGTTCAAGATAAACTGCCTTCAGGGATTAGAGTTGCTTCACAAGCAGATTTAGAAAAAGCGATGCGAGTTAATGCTTTAGACTTTAATGGAACGTATGAAGATACTGGTTTAGTTTTAAGGACGACTGGAAATCCGAATTTTTATTTATCTTGTAAATTATTTAGTCAAATTAATACAAGATTTGGTAAAAGAAAAAGAATCCCTGCAATGATTCCTTTTTTTGGAACAGCATTGGAAAGAGACCAAGATTCGCCAGAGGGTTTATCGTTTAAATTAAAAGAAGATGCAGAAGCTATATATGCTCCAATTTTAAATAAGCCTTCAGGACCTTTTTCTTCAGGGGATATTAATCCTAAAACAGGACTTCCAAAAAGATTAAATAATGGGGATAGAAAAGTTTATACTATAAATTCAGGTTTGTCCAGGTTGTTCCTTTACAGGTACTTGGATCTTTACTCGAACTACGTTAGTTTGGCTTATTCCAATGATACTGGTCGGGTGGTTTTAGTTTCAACTGCCGAAGGCAGTTCGCAAGAATATTTCCAAGAATATGCTCAAAGAAAGCATGAGGAACTCAGGAGAGAAAGAGATGCGCAAATTGAACCAATTAATAAAAGATATGCTATAGCAGAAAAGATTTTAAAAGGAAATTAAAATGGCAGAAATTCCAACTTTAAATATTGCATGGCAAAGTCCGGATAGAGTTTCAGGTTTGATTTGTGGAGATGATGCTTTAATGGTTTATAATTCTCTTTCAGAGCAGGCAAGAACAGGATTAAAATATGATGAACCAACTAAAACAATGATTGGATCAACACCATTTGCCGTTGCTAATTTAGATGTTTTAGCGCAGAAATATGGTGCGAGAACACCAAATTTAAGAGACTTAAGCAGGCCCGAAGTAATGAGAATTGCTGAAGATAAACACTATATTGATTCAAGAAATTTAGTTGCACGATCCAAAATAGACGCTAATTATCCAAAGAATAATTCGTTACTGCGAACAATTTATGAGTTAGCAGAAGCAAATCTTGGAAAAATTGGAGATACTCCGTTTATGATTGAAGGATTTAGTTTTGATTCTGCTCCTGAAGATAAAAATGGTTATGGATTAAGACTTGTTCCTTCAGATAATTTTAGAGTTATTCAGGACAAGAGATTAGGGGGAAACTATGATGGTTTTAAGTTTTCAGAAGTTGATGAACTTGGATTGCCTAAGTTTAGTGAAAATGGAGGTAGTAGAACTTGGTGGACAAGAAATTCAGGTTTGGCCAGGTTGTGCCTTGGCAGGGACTTGAATCTTTTCTCGAGCAACGGGATTTTGGCTAGTTCCAATGATGCTGGTCGGGTGGTTTTTTTGAAGTAGTTGCGAAGCAACTCGCAATTTTTTTCTGCAGTATAATTAATTTTAAAAAGAGATTATTTTTTTTAATAGTCCTAGCCATACTCTAATAGAGTGTTGCTGGGCCACACGCCAATTTATTAGCACATTATTTAGATTTATTTTAAGTCATGAAATTCAATTATAACATTAAGTAGCTTAAGTTTTGCCTATGGGTAAATTTAAGGGTCATTAAAAATTTAGTGACAACGAAATATGAAGTAATGGTGGAAATCTTACATTTTGTGGGATTTTTAAAATGATAAATTGGCTATATCTTTGGGTTTGTCCAGGTTGTACCTTAACAGGAACTTGAATCTTTACTCGAACAACGAGAATTTGGCTAATTCCAATGATACTGGTCGAATGACCCAATGGCTAGGAGAGATATTAAGATATGAAAACTTACAAAAATATTTATGATAAACTCTGTATGATGAACAATTTGGCGAATGCTTGGAGAAAAGCCCGCAAGGGAAAAACAAAGAAAGATTATGTAATCGGATTTGAGAAAAGTATTCGTGAAAATTTACTAAACTTAAGAAAAGAATTGATTAATCAAACTTACAAACCTAAACTATTAATAACCTTTATTATAAGAGACCCAAAAACAAGAAAAATTTCAAAATCCGACTTTAGGGACAGGATTGTTCATCATGCATTAATTAGAATAATTGAACCCCTCTTTGATAAAATATTTATTTATGATTCTTGTGCAAACCGCAAGAATAAAGGCACTTTGTTTGCACTGAAAAGATTTGATAAATTTCGAAGAAAAGTAACTAATAACTTGCATTCTGAAGCATTTTGTTTAAAAGCAGATATAAAGCATTATTTTCCTAATGTGAATAATGAGATATTACTTAATATTTTAAATAGAAGAATCAGTGATGAAAAAGTAATTTGGCTGATTAAGCAAATCCTTGCAAATTCACCAAATAATCTTTCAAATAAACAAGCGAAAACTGGGATGCCCCTTGGAAACCTAACTTCTCAATTTTTTGCCAATGTTTATTTAAATGAATTGGATTATTTTGTAAAATATGAGTTAAAAATAAAATATTATCTTAGATATGTAGATGACTTTGTTATTTTGCATAAATCAAGAGAGCAATTGGAAATTTGGAAACAACAGATTGATAGATTTTTGAATGAAAAATTAAAACTGGAGCTTCATTCACAGAAGTCAAAAATTATTTCTCTTGAAAGAGGAATTGATTTTGTTGGTTTCAGAGATTATTGGAACCATAAGTTATTAAGAAAAAGGAGTATTCGAAGAATGCTTTTTACTATTAATAAATATAAATATAGAGAAATAAACAGTGAAAAATTGCTTGAATCTTTTCAAGGTTGGCAGGCGTATGCAAAATGGGCAGACAGCTATAATTTAAGAATTAAACTTAAAGAACAGCTTTAATGTATCTAAAGAAGCACTATATTTAAACTGCCCTCTTTTATCTCCTTTGCATTTGTTACTGCGCGCAAATCATCAATTACTGATTTTAATAATTCGGCGTCAGCTTTTGGCAGAGTCAGGATTATTTCTGTTTTCATTGATTTTTTTGCCTCTGATTTTTTCTGCCTTGCAAGAGAGATAATTTCTATTAATTTTTCCCAGAGCTTTTCATCATTTTTTGTTTTTGCAGCTTTTATTGCTTCAGGCCATTTTGACAGATGAATGCTCTTTTCTTTTTCATATTTTTTAAAATGATTGTGGTAAATTTCTTCGGTTATAAATGGGGTTATTGGAGAAATTAATTTTGTTATTGTTAAAAGAGAATTGTAAAGTGTATAAAACGCAGATGCTTTCTGCTCTTTGCTTCCATTATAAACCCTATACTTTACAATTTCTAAATAATTATCTGCAAATGTCTTCCAGAAAAAGCTTTCTGTTTCCAGTTTTGCTTTTGAATAGTTGTAGCTTTCAAATGCAGATGTTGCAGATTTTATCAGTTTGTTCAGTTCATTTAATAATAACCTGTCTGTTTC
>Ga0208245_1000842_pt1 | contig 21735 bp, 24 predicted proteins | sample RifOxyC1_FD_184035 | JGI IMG/M metagenome (GOLD analysis project Ga0208245, IMG submission 184035) | Soil microbial communities from Rifle, Colorado - Rifle Oxygen_injection C1 (SPAdes) | ecosystem: Environmental > Terrestrial > Deep subsurface > Rock core/Sediment | place: Rifle, Colorado... | reverse complement strand
CTAAATTCACACGTGACATCGCCATACTGAGAGCGTCCGGTCTGGCGCTTGCCATCGCAGAATCGAAGTAGTTGCAGAACCCCGGCTTTGAGTAAGTCATTTGTCTTCTTGGGGTCTTCAAAAAGACCGGGCAGGACGTCTTTTTGGAACGTGATCGAGTTCGCGAGTCCGCGGTCGGTCAGTGCCGAGGCGAGGTTGGCCGGCTGCAGCGTAGCCGGTTCGTGAAAATACATGATCTCTTTCGAATCGAGGAAGCGGACAAAATAGGGGATATCGCCCCGTTTCAGTTGCTCCCATTCTGATTCATGAAGTGGCGGCTCTATTGCTCGTCCGGTTTGCTCAAGCCAAGAGTAGTATTGCCGTGTTGCTCGAAGAAATAGGCGTACCGGAGCCTTCTTGAATTGATCGAGCGCGGAAAAGGTCTCGCTGATTTTCGCCGCGTTCTCCAAGACGAGCTCGACGGTGGTGAGGTACCCATGAGCGAATGCAGTCGTGATCGACAAGTCACGATCAGTGCCGGATGCGATTTTCAGAAATCCTGCGAACCCGCATAAGTCGCTTGGTACTTCCGTTGAAGGCAATAGGTGAGTTTGGGACGGCAGGGAATATGTCTCAAGAGCGCTTTCTATATCCAGGGGCGCGAATATCGGCCGGCCGCTTTCATCGATTCCGAAAACGACGTTTTGTCGGTGAAGATCGGCGATTCCCATCGCAGTGACAAGGCCGATCACCGACCCGACCGATTCGCAAAGCCCCGGAGTGATGTCGCGCGCAGAAAACGGCGTGAGTTTGAGGCGGGAGACGGTTCCGCCCGCGATCAGGGAATCAGTCGTGAACGCGAGATCAGGAAAGAGGCGAAAAGGCGAGGTGACGCCCTTCGTGCTCGCGGCTCTATCTATCAACCTGCGGAACGGGCTCGCGGAGGACAGAAAGAGCCATTCCCAGAAAAGATTTCTAGGTTTCGAGATCTGGTCTTCGGCGGTCAGCGCCACGCGCTTGCCAAAGTTGTGCGGATCGCCCAGTGGCTGCATGGTATAACAATACCAAGAAAAGTCAGCCCTGAGATCCTATATTTGCGCGAAGTGATCCAGCGAGAGACGTTTAGAAGGTTCCGACAGTCGAAGACGAAATAACGGTGGTGGCCTCGATAGAATCGAGGTCGATCACTTCAAATTCGGTCTGGTTCTGGGCTTCCATCAGGTACTCCTTCAATACCGAGCAGACGGAAGGAAATACCTCCGGTGTGTGCGCGATAGGCGCCGATGAATAGCACTCTTGACTGTGCATGTCAAAATTCCGCGTTTCACAGCCGTTGTGCAAAAAGTCTGGTAAACTCTATGAATCCGCATGGAATCGACTAAGGTCACGAACCCAATAAGGTTTTTTATCCAACTCCCAAAGCCTGTCCGGTGGCTTGTCATGGGAATGTGCGTGAACAACTTCGGAAACCTCATTGGACCGTTTCTTACGATCGTCATCGTCTCGAAATTCGGTTTACCCGCCACGACGGGGGGAATCGTCATCTCCGCATTCGGCCTCGGAAGTGTGTTTTCAATCGTTGCCGGTGGATATTTCACCGACCGTGTTGGGCGCCGGAATACGCTCCTGCTCAGCCTATTCGGCGGCGGGCTCTTGGCGCTCTTGTTGGGAACCCTATCGAGTATCGGCTTCTTCCTCGCGGCGCTGTTCCTCTTCGGATTCATTAACGAGCTTTATCGTCCGGCAAGCTTCGCGCTCTTTACGGATCTGGTTCCGAGTCAAGATCGCGTGATGGCCCTAGCGGTAGTTCGCGTGGCTACCAACATCGGGATCACGGTTTCGATGCTCCTGGGCGGCGTGTTTTTGGATTGGAATTGGCGCTATCTCTTCTGGTTTGACGGAATCACCACGATTCTCTTTGGGCTGATTGTGATGAGGTTGATTGAAGAGCCCAAGTCAGCGCCTCGGGCTCAATCTGGATCCTCGGTGATCCGCTCGCTCCTGGCTCCGTGGTCTGATCCGTTCTTCGGAGTCTTTCTGCTTGGAAGCCTGATCTTTGGGGCAGTATTCATGTGCCATCTGTCAGTTATTCCGCTGACGATCACGCGCGCGGCGGGGCTGTCGAATAGTAAGTTGGGTGTCCTCCTCGGGATCAGCAGTCTTATGGCGGTCGTATTTGAGCTTTCGCTTACGCAGGCGTTGCTCCGGTTCAAGCCGATGGCGGTGGTTACCGTTGGTGCGATCGCGGCGGCGGTGGGCCTCGCCGGAAACGGGCTGTATCTAAATTGGTATTGGTTCCTTGGGATGATGGTGGTCTGGACTCTCGGAGAGATGACGACGATCGGGCGCTTGATGGCGTTTGCATCGGAGCACGCACCAGCGGAACAGCGCGGCTCCTACCTGGCTTCCTGGCAGGCCACCTGGCGTGCGGCGACGGTTCTGAGCCCGTTGATTTTTCTGCCACTGTACGATGCGGTTTCACTCGAAGTGCTGAGCGTGATTATCGCAGGGACGGCGGTGCCGGCGATTGCTATTTTTTTCATTCTCTATTTTAGGTATGAACGGTCGCAGGGAGTAGAATTACCGCTTATCAATGACATAACGAAGTAAATGTCGTCTTAGGCAATTTGGCCCGGAGCGTAGCTTTGACAAGAGGTCATCCATTACGCCTTTTTCTGAGGTGCTAATGTGTTCGAATGTTACGAGCGTTCCTCCGGGCTGATTTCTAAATTTCCTGCCTACTTCGACAAAGGCTTTCCGGTCCATAGAAAGGACAAACGTATCTCCGATGATAGGATCGGGGTTTACGAGCTTAAAGCCAAGTCTTCGGTAATAGGGCACCATGCGGCGATCGCATTCAATCGTATATTCGGCAGGAAACGTGTCGAGCGGGTTGACTTCCGCTAAGTTCAGTCCTGTGCGTAAGTGGTTTCGATCAATCTCGTATGCTTGGGGTTTTATGTCGCCGCTGGATTTAATTTTCGCTGCCACTTCTGGAAGGGGGATGTGATTGTAGTATTTCCCACTCGTCTGAATGGATTGAGCTGACGCACTTTCTTCGACCAGGTGAAAAAGGATCGGTACGAGGCGGTCCTCGGCGTGTTCTTGAGTCACAAAGTTTTTCAGTTCAAGAACGTTTCCCGCTAATCCCAAGAACTCATGTTGTCGATCAAGGAGCATCAACTGATAAGGTCCCGCCGCTATCTTCGGGCGGGGGTATTTCCAATTCAAGTTTTGCCTCTGAAAGTATTCCTCCATTGGCAGTAGGGGATGCTCCCGACTAGGAAATGTAAACCTAAGGGTTGCCTTGATGTCTTTGGGGTCACCTTTAGTAAACACGACACCAAAAATCGATCGACCATCCAGCGGCGTATCGAGTCCTTTCATTTTATCAAAGATGGCTGGATCGATTTGTGGATAGCGCCGCTTGTATTCCTCGTAAATCCAGTCATAGGCTTGGTCTGCTAGCATTTTGCTGAAAGGTGAATCGTCGCGACTACGCGGCGTAATGATCGCGGCGGTGTACTTCGGCTCTTCCGTTGGGCTCATGCGGATGTCGGTCAGCCATGCCGCATACGGCTCTGCGGCGGCAGAGTGAATCAGGCTGATGAACATGCTCAAAGCTACGAATATACGCATACGGCTATGCGGTTTTTCTCCCTGTATGTCTTTTCGGAAATTGGACGAAAAAAGTGATAAGTATTTGAAAGTATGGATCTACGTGTAAACGAAACGGGCCGGCCACTCCATTGGCCGACGTGTCTCGTTAGAGTTGGACCTAATTAGAGTGGGTTCACGCTTTCGGCCATAGCCAAGGTGACTTCGCAACTCTGTGCATTGACGACATAAATCCCAATCATATCGCTCTCGCGCGCTGCATATCCGAAGTCGGCTTTTTGGTGATAACTGAAAAGCACCTGGAAAACTGAAGCCTCAAAGCCTTTAGAGCGCCTGGTTACGCCGGACATTTTGATATCCGAAATGGTTTGAGTGACTCCCTCGCGAGGGCTGGTAATCATCTTTAGGACCGATTCCTTAACGATTTCCTCATTGCAGGGGTTTTGAGCGTCGTTTGCCAAGGCCATTGATGAAGCGAAGCTGGAAGTCAGGGTTAGTAATCCTACGACAGTTTTCATGATTCTTTTCATGTGGATCTCCTTAGTTTTTGCGGCCGGGTGTTCGGCGGCGTGACCCTTTAATAAAGTGCATGACGCGCGAAGTCAATTTGAAATTGTACCTAAGTTCAAAAAAAATTGTACTGTAGTTCAAGTATTTGATTTTTCATGTTCTAATAGATTTTGGGGTCACGTATGGCCGACGAAGATAAGGTCTTTTTCAAACTCTTTGAACTGCAAGCCCGAAAGGGCGATCTGAAAAAGTACGAGATCGTTTGTGCAGCGATCGAATGTATTGGTGAGATGGGCATACAAAACCTGACGTTTCAGGCCATCGGGACAAAGCTGGGGATTGGAAAATCACACGTCGTTTACCATTTCCCGACTATAGAGCAGATTGTTGAAAACGCAGTGAAGTATACGACTGCAGTCGCGCAACAAATTACGATCGAGAAAATAGGAAAAGCCAAGGACTGGCGTGGTCAGGTTCGAGGCTACGTGGAAGGCGCATTTATCTGGTGTGAGAAACACCCGGATCAGGCATCATTAATGATGGCTTTTTTTCATCTCTGTACTCATCAAAATCAATACCGAGAATTGCACGAGAAAATTAGAACAGTGGGGCAGCAGAGGCTCGCAGCAGTTCTGGAAAGACATCTAAAACCAAAATCCAAAGCAGCGGAAAAAGCAAGACTACTGAGCATGGCAATTCAATCCATGATCACCGGCAATATTGTCGAAGCCATCTCGTGTAAGGGCAGTACCGCAATTCACAAGCTCAGAGAAGATACTGTGCAAGCTGTGATGTTGATATTGCAAAACGCCGAATAATCTGGCCTACCGCTCTGCCGCTAGATCAAGGCTGGCTAGAACTACCTTTAATCGCCCGACCGCTAGCTCGTATAGTTCGAACCCGTCATCAGCTCCTTCAGAATGAGGGCGAATTTCACGTGCGGCCGTTTCAAGCGTGGCAATGGCCCCCGAGATATCGTGACGAAGTTGCTTGAGATCGACAGGGTTACTTGCTTGATCTGCGCTCATTCGATGTACTCCGTTTCTTCTTTTTACCATTCGCGGGGGTGCTGACTCCGCGCCGCAGTCGCGACGTGTAGCTGGCATCGAGTTGAAGTGCCCGCGCGATCTCGGCGTTTGTTCCGTATTTACCTCGGGCTTCTTCGACAAGTTTCTCTTGGATTAGTTTTATGAACGGCGTCATGCCGGGGAAGTGGGGTCCTAGCACGTCGAACGGCTTACTGATGAAGTCGCGAAATGTAATCGAGTTTTTTGACCCGACGGAGCCACTCATTGGAAGATCGCCATCTCTGACGTAAAGACCGGGTATTCCGCGCCAGTTCTTGAGATTTCGTTTGCCGCGCGAATCGCGGGTTGAGTAGACCATCAGGTGTTCGAGCTTATGCTGAATCCCCCGGATATTGCCTTCAATCTTTGTTTCCATGAGGTATTCTAGGAAATCCTGGGGAAGATCCTTGAACTCCACATCATGGATGTTGTTGTCAAAGCAAGCCTTGGGGAGGAGTGCGCGAACAATGTCTGGGATGTCTTCTTTACGTTCTGAAAGGGAAGGCATCCGCAGAGTAAATGACGAGATCCTCATATAGAGGTCTTCTCGGAACTTCTTCTGCTTCACCATCTCTGGAAGGTTGCGATTGGTCGCGAGAATGAGTTTAGGTCGAGCCTGGATCGGAGTGGTGCCGCCAAGTCTATAGAACTCCCCCTTTTCGATCGCGGTAAGTAGCTTGACCTGTAGGTCCAGAGTTGCTTCGCCAATTTCGTCGAGGAAAAGGGTTCCAGTATTTCCAGCTAACTCGAAGTAGCCGGGGCGCCCTTGGCCAGCATCGGTGTAAGCGCCTTTTTCGTGGCCGAATAGTTCTCGATCAACAATATCTGGCGGAAGGGCGCCCACGTTTACGCAGATGAGCTGACGAGATGCCTGCTTGAGATATTTACCTCGATATTTGTGAATGTGCTCGGCGAGTGCCGTTTTGCCGGTTCCCGTTTCTCCAAGAATCAAAATGGGACGATTGCTCTCAGCTAACAATTCAGCGCTAGCCAAGAGTTGTCGAAAGACGTGCGACTTTCCGCCAAGGGTGCGCGGGGGTGTACCCGAACTTTGCAGGCGGTCGGCTTTGTAATTCTCCAGGGCAGTTTCGGATGACTGGATTGTACGCTGGATCTGCAAAAGGATGAGATCGTCCTTTGTTTCTTTCAATATGTAACCTTGAGCCCCGAGCTTCATCGCTTGAACGGAGTCCTCAACGCTATTGCTTCCTGTGATCATGATAATTTGAAGGTGCGGCTGGAGGTGGAGGAATCGTGGAATGCCGTTGAGTCCGCTATGATCGGGGTTCTTTTTGTCTGTCCCGAGATCCTTGTCCAAGAGCAGTACATGGGCTCGCATTTGAGCCAGGGTTGTTAAGGCCTCAGGAATGCTTGTAACGGCCTTGACTCGAACGGGACCCGATTCGCTCTCGGGGAGGTGCTTGAGCATCATCGATAGGCGCATGCGGGACGCCTTGTCGTCATCCACAATTAGGACGAGGGGAGCATCGGAGTTGATGTCCTCTTGCGCTGAATCTCGGGATTGTTGATTTTGGGTACTTTCCATTTACGGCTCCGATCCTTTCGGGACGGTGTGAATACTGGCTTATAAGCCATGATATTGCATATAAGCCAGGGTGTAAATGGCTTATAAGCCATCTTTCTCCTCCGTTCTTGCTTCGTCTCGAATGCACCCGATCCAAAAATAATCGAAATTACGTGTCGTTAGTTCGTGAATTTTGGCAGCGCGAGGCTCCGCTGAATTCATGGCACAGATGCTGCTCTATGCCGTCACCGTGAGTCGATGATGACCCACTTAGAAAAGGAGTAGCGAGTATGGCCCGAGGTAATAAAGGGCGCGCCCGTCGCGCAGCTGATGTTTTCAAGAAGTGTCCCCGTTGCGAGAGCCCGAACATCATCAAAGTCGATGATGATGTGATCTGCACGTATTGCGACTGGTGCAGCGTGGATCTGGACGCCCCGATCGTGACCGGACCCATGCGAGTGTCTGTGCCGAGAAACGAGGACAACGAGCCTGCCCGACCGGGATCGCTCGCAGCCCTAGTTGAAAAGATCCTCGAAGAGAATCCTTTCCTGAGCGGAGATCCGGTCTTCGCGTAACTGAATCAGACAATCAAGCAAACCCTAACCACTAAAAAGGAAATGAATATGTCTACGTTAACCACCACTGCCGATATCGAAATGAAAGTCGAAACTGAGAAGAACGAGGGAGTCCTAAGTCAAATCCAAGCCGAAGCGCGAAAGATTGGGGCGAAAATCAAGAACTGGTTCGCAAGCCTTGAGAGCGAGTCCGGTACCATGAAGCCCGCGCCATATATCGAAGAATCGTTCTTTCGGAACGGATTCTGCGGCCGTCTGCTGGTCTAACACAAACTATCAAATGGAGTACCCATGACGAACGCAACTGAAGAAAAGAAGGACAAATCCATGAACGAATCGAAACAGAAATCCCTGTGGCAGCGCTTTAAAGACCACTTCGCCGAGATCATGAAACCTACTGATCGACCTCCGACCGGCGATGGATTTGATCGGCATATGCCTCTGGATCACAGCTCAATCGCCTGGCGCCACTATTCCGGATTTCATGCACTTGAGCGCTTCTACTGAGGGAGGGAAGAGAGATGTGGAGTGTTATAGGTAACTACAGGACTGGAATCGTTGCGGGCTGTTTGCTCTCGATCCTAAACAGTGCGGTCGCCTCGGCCTCGACGGGAGTACTGGTATATAGCGGGACGTTCGAAGGGGATCACCCTCCGCCAGCAATGGTTGGAAAGGTAAGCCGGGGAGATCGGTTCGAAATAGAAGTCGGACGCGCCTCCGCGCTGGTGAATTACCCAGATCGGGATACCGAGGTGGTAACTGAACGGGTAAAAACTTTTGAGACCGGCGCGGTGGTGACCTGCCCGTACTTTGTAAAAATTGACGGATCTCCTCGGGGTACTCGGGTAGATGCACCCCATAGCGCCACGATTGACCACAAGGTCTACTGCGAAGATGGAACTTGCACGGATCTCGTGGGCTCGCCAATTCCAAAGGACAAACTCCTATTTGGAAAGTACGATCTTCCAAAAATCACGACGACCGATGGGAAGGATTTTGGATTCTTGGACACCCATTGGGAGTTCACCCAGGTCGCTTGTCCTGCGGGATCGGTTTGTGGTCCAAAGATCGACACGTATCCGATCGCCTGTCAGGAATTCTCAGTCGAGCGCAAGTTTTCAGAGCTGCACTATTTTGATCGACTCCTGGTCCTCGATAACTTCCGCGAGCAGGAATTGTCGGACCTCGACGTTGACTTCAGAAAGTTCTACGTCACTTTCGAAAATGAGCGGCACGATACCGCGACTTGCGCGGTTTTAGATCTTCTCGTTGGCGGCGACGTGATTCAGCTAGCAGACCTGAAGGACTGTGCTCTGCCGGCAGGCGATCAGTTCACGATGTATGTCCAATCGCGGTTCTTCCTGAAAGACACCAGACCGTGCGGAAAGTTTGTCACTAAAGGTATCAAAACCGCTGATGGCTACGCGCCGGATTGGTTCATGGGCTGGTACGAGTGCGACGGGCAAGCGGATCGTTCCCCGATCGAGAAGCAATATACCTACGCAACTCGGGTTGAGTTGCAATTCACGAAAATGAGCATTGGAGGAACCTGATATGAAGCGATTCATTCCGGCATTGGTCTGTATTGCCCTGGCGGGCTGTAACTTTGGAGGAGAGCGATCCTCGTCGCCTTCGACGGCTCCTGGGGACGTAAGCTCGAACCAACAGGAGGGAAAAGGCGGCACGAAGGATTTGCCTGTTCCTGGTGATGGGTGGACGACCGAGCACGACTCAAATGGGGATCTGGCCGAACTGACTATTACCCGAATGACACCCGGAGAGCGCGAGCGAGTGCGTGGGGATGTGTCACGCAACAGCGTGACCTGGATCAACTCAAAATCTGGGTATTCGCTCTATAAGTTCACGGGGTCTGAACGTTTCGAGAAGAACGCCTTTATCTTGCCGAAAGTGCTCGTGATCGGAAGTGTGGACGGCGGGCGCGCCAGTCTCAGGGAGCTTCCGGGCGGGAAAGTGGCCCTGACGATTCCGATAGCGCTGATCGACGGAAGTCAGCGAGAGCTGCCGTATTCTACGTCACGAATCAGGATTCCAGATTCCCTATATCTCGACGAGGAAAAGCGGGCCGCCATAAAGAAGGAGCTGGTTGATACCTTCGGTTATGACCACGAGCTTTCCAATCTTGGTTCATGTCCACAGAAGATCGTGATCAAGATTGCCGGGGTCGAAAATGACGTTACGCCCCGAGTCTTTGGTGGACCCAACGGACCCACGGGGTGTCAGCCGAATCAGCCCTTCACCGTTACAATCCAGGGCTCGCAAAAGTACATTGAACGATTTTTGTCGGATGATGTGTTTAACGGGTCCGCCGAGATCGCGGCAATGTACGAGGTGGCTGGGAGCTACGTCGATGAAATCCGTCTCTACATGTTTAAAACTGGCGCGGTCTACAGTCAGTTGAAATCGAAGATCGTGACCAAGACTGAAAAAGGGGAGGAGCGGAAGTCGCTCAGTCCAGAAGAGGCCGACCAGTTGCTTGCTTCGTATGTTCAAGATGCGGTTTCAAAGTGGGCAGGGAAGGAGCGTTTCTTAGAACGGGTCAAGAACACGGCCCTCGTGCAAATGAAGCTTGCGTTCTTCGATGAGCAGATCGTCGAAAAATCGAAAGTGCTGGTCTTAAAGGACGAAACGACGTTCAAACCGCTCGACGTGCCGGTCAGGGTTGTTAACGAAAGTCTCGGGCGTCAAGGCGAACTATTCTATTCGTCGTCTATCATAAAGCCGATCCTGAACTCCACGAACGTAGCGATTCGGGGCGAGGAGCGCCAGGATTTGAAGAAGCCGCCTCAAACCGGCATCGCCCAGGACGTTTTCACCGTGCGCGAAGGCGAAGAGTACGAGCTACAGCTGACATCCCTCGTGGTGCATGAATTCGAGTTCGGCGATGAGCAGTCTCAGCCGAAAATTCAGGACAAGGGGCTTGTGTGCTTGGACAAACCAGGCGAAGCCCTCCCGGCGTGCCGGAAGTACAAAAACGAATGTACCGAATACAAGAACTTCTGTAAGCGGCCAAAAACCGGGTGCACGAAGTTCGGGACTAAACAAGAGTGTGGCACGCAGCGGGACCTCTCGATTGCGGGATGCCTGACGCTTGGAATTTTTGGCGGGTGCAGCATTGAAACGCGCTGCCAGCAGGTGACCGATCCGGGAGTGTGTCTGGAATACGGAACTATCGGCTGTGAGGAGTGGGGGAATTACTGCTCCCAGACGCAGCAAGTCTGCGAGACCGGCCAAGATGAGCCGATTTGTAAGAACCAGATTACCGATCTTCGGATCAGCCGCTACTTCAGTGCGCCGGCGGCGGTGAATAACCGCATCGTTAATGCTCCGCTCGGGAACACGGATCAGGACGTGGTGGGTGGGCTAACCTTCCGGTTCCGGTGGCCCGACGGAAAGACTGTGGATTGTCTTGCCTTGGCGCTGCTCAAGGAGGTTGGCGGCCAGTCGATTCGGTTCCGGGTAAAGAACAACGCGTACTGTAAGCCGTTTCCCGATGGCTACAAGGGTGAACCTGTTCTCTCGATCGTGAACAAGGTCTCAACTGAGCGCCAGAATATCCCATGCGGGATCATGAACTATTCGACAGTCGAGGGCACGAAATACTACGGCTGCAATGGGTACACCGCGGTCGATTTGACTCCTGATCAGTACAGGCCGGGTGCCAGCCCGAATGTGTCGAGCTTTAGCCGAAGTGCTCTTTATCTTACCTATTTTCCAGTCGTGGACGTGAACGGGGTTCTCATTTCGAGATCCGGCGCGTTCACCTCCGGAAACACGACGGAGGACAAATGGGAGGAGTAGGAAAGGCGCCTGAGCGCAAGGTGAGTCGGCAGATGCAGGCCATTCTGATGCTCGCGGAATACCCGATGCTCGATCCGATTCTAAATCCGGTGATCGATCTTGAAAACGAGACCGTGGATTTCAGCGAGATCGACTACGGGGTGCTCTCAGGTGGCGGGAAAGCCGCGATCAGTTGGGCACATAGCATCTGGGCGGACAAGGTGATTCCGGGGCTCCGAGATCCATTCGACGGCTTTGGGGTCATGAATAGAGATCTTCAGCGGTTAGTGCTTATGGCACTGATGCACCGCTGGAACTGAGAACAAGAGAGGAAAGGTAAATGAATACGCAAAATGTGGTCGTGTTGACTGGAAATCTGGGAGCTGATCCGGAACGGCGCTCGTCTGATGCGGGAGCAATTACGAAGTTACTCTTGGCGCAAAATGTAAGGCGGTTCGACCAGGACAAAAAGGCCTACGAAACGGTTCACACGAATTGGATTCGGGTGACTTGTTTTGGCCGATTGGCCGAGCGGATTGGTGCCGGGCTGAAAAAGGGCAACCGAGTCACCGTGATGGGCGAGCTTCGTTCCAACGATTACGAAGCAAAGGATGGGACGAAGCGGACCTCCGTCGAAGTTTTCGCGAGAGACGTGATCCGATCGGAATTCGTGACTGGAAACTCTTCCGGCGTGGATCTTCCCGACTTTAATGAGTTTCAAGATTCATCAATCGGTTCGGATATCTCACTTTGAAGGGCGGGCGTATGGGTACTCAAAAATGCACCATCGCGGCGGCACTCTGTCTGACGCTGCTTTCCGGCTGCGCCTCAATGAGCAATCGAAGCAAGACTCTGGTCGCAATGGGCGTGGCCGGCATTGCTGCCGGGACCTTAGGCGCAATGAGTGCACCTGCTGGTGAGCAGCCCATTGCACATGCTGCGCTCTGGGGTGGGGGCGCTGCGGCCATCGTGGGCGTTACCGGGCTCTTCATCTTTGATGAGCAAGCACGATCACGCGAATATGAACGGCAGCTCAACGTCGCAAAGCAGGAGATCGATGCGATCCGATGGGGAGCGGGAGCAAACGAGGAAAAGCTGATCTTTGAGAGCTCAGGCACTCAAGACAAGGCCATCCCAGATGAACTGAAGAAGCTCCTGAGCCCCGGCTGGGTCCGCGTCTATCAGACCTCGATGTGGGTGAAGCAGGGCGATGACTCGCTTGTCCATCAGGACAAAATCGTGCGGATCAAAAAACCGCAGCTGATTCCAAACAACGACTCAAACGAAGGAGGGGAAAGGAAATGAGAACACGTAATTTATGGGTCATGACCGCCATTCTGCTATTGGCGGCTCCGGCATGGGCTGAGGCAGACATTATCCAGGCACTCAGTCAGTGGAAAACAATAGGGCTCCTTGGCGGTTCGCTTGCTTGCCTTGGCGGAGTGGGCGCAGGGGCCGCGCTGAGAGGCATTCCTAACGCCAAGCTTTCCGCTTTTGGGAATGATGTTGTCCAAGGTTCATTCATTGGGTTGCTCGCGATTGGATTCGCGTCTGTAGCTTGGGCGCTGATTCAGAAGGTGGCCGGGGTGTCGATTCAATGAGTCTGGATTCGATTCGACCCGCACTATCAATTAACCGAAAAACGATCATCTTCGGGTTGCGAACCGCTGATCTTCTTGTGGCCGCGTTCGTTTCGGCAATGGTCGTTCTCGGATCAGGCGGAGATGGCGTCTTTCTGGGGCTCATGGCCGGCGTCGCCTGTCTCGCAACTTTGTCGATAGTTCGGAGTAACAATCGGGAGCGGTTCCTCCGGGACACTGCAGCCTTTTTCCTGACGACGAGGACGATTTATGATTGCCGTACAAAAGCTTCCAGAACTCTCGCACGTTGAAAGCGTTGAAGGCCACCCCGTCTTCGTGACGATGAGCGGGCGTGTTGGGGCCGTCTTTCATCTGCCGACGGTAGACCTTGAATCTCGTAGCGGACTCAAGATGGGCGATATCGAATCTTTGGTCAAGGACAGTCCAGCAGGCCTGCTCATCCGTTTCAATGCGCGTCAATGGTTTTCCAATCAGGCACTCCGGGGCGGTGGCAATCGGGGAGAGTGTATCAGCCAGATTGGGTATGTGCAGCGGAGAGTGTTCATTAGCTTTGAGGACGAAGGTGGGGTGCCGCTACTGCAAACCTTTAGTAATAAGGGTTGGTCTGCGGCTGCAAGGCGCCTCATTAACAGGATTCCGATCGAAACCCTTGAACATATTGGCGGCGTTCCGTTCACCGAACCCGAGATCCGTGCGGCATTCGACTTGGGGCAGAGTCAGTATGAAAAGGGGATCGGGCTCATTGATACCGGTCCCGCGCTCCTCGGTGCTGTACGTATATATGAGCCCAAGCGGGGAGCACGGAATTTGTCCAGCACATGGATTAGCGAAATCATGGGCGGAACGACCACCCAAGCGGGCGGCATAGCCTCATTGCCCTTGGAAGTCTCAGTCACGCTCAAGAAGCTTGGCAAGCAAAGGACCGAGCTTCAACTGAGGTCCAAGCTGAATCGGGCGGTACAGTCGGAAGATCCATTGGCTATACAAAACGCTTCTGAGCTTCAGGCCTCCTTGGAGCAGACCGAGCTTCGGGGTGACGACCAGGTGGCAGTGGAGTGGATCGCTCTCCTAGAACGAACATCTGAGGATGCGCTTCGCTCCGATAGAGAAAAGATCAGGAAAGCTTTCTCGGAGATCGGGTCCTGCTGTTTGGAAACAAGTGGCATTGAGCAGAGCTTTATCGCGACCAGGCTCGGGACTCCCCAGCACGTCACTTTTCGAGAGTTTCGCTCGCAGCTGGGTGCCTACTTGCCGGCTCACTACTACGGTGAAAGCGGAAGTGCGGCCCATATTCCTGATGGGGCGATAATACTGCATCGCCTGGATGAGACTCCCTGTATTTTGGACGTCTTCGATCGGAAGAATCACAATTTCAACGGGATCATCATCGGGGAGTCAGGCAGCGGAAAAAGCGTGTTCATCGGACTGATTACGTTCTGCTTATACGAAGACCCTCGAATCAAAATCATCAAGTGTGACGTGGGAGGCAGCTATGAACGCGAATGCACGCGCCTGGCAGGGGAGCAGATCAATTTCGAGCTATCTCGTCCCTCTGGACTGGACCCATTCAAGACCGTCGTTGAGAACACCGGGATCAGCGAAAACGATGCGGCCCAGGTCCTGGCAACTCTGGTCGCTGTGCTTCTCAAAGAGCAGGATGAGCGGCGAATCCCTGAACTGATGCTGGCCGAGATCGAGGCGCTATCGAAGGATTACATCCGTGCGGCTCGTGCGGGCGAGATTAAGGCCGGGATCGATAGCTTTTACCAAACGACAAAGAACCTATCACGTCGCGCACTTCTCAAGCGCTGGATCACGGGCGGCGTGTACGAGAACGTCTTCAGGAGAGAGGCAAAGAGCACAGGCTCATCAAAATACGTCTATTACAACTTCAAGGACATCTTCAATGCGGCAAGCCCAACCTACGCTGACGGCATCATGGCGGCCGTTATGGCCGAGATCAATCTGGAGATCATCAGGGCCGGACTTCAATCCAAGGAGAGGATCTGTCTTATTTGTGACGAGGTGAAGTTCTTCATCTCACGGCATTATGAGACTTTCGATCTACTCGCCGCCAATTTTCGAAAATTTGGTCATAGCCTGATGATTGTGATCCAAGATCCGGCGAACATCGAGCAGGCTAACCCGAAGCTTCGGAACGGTGATGATCGGGAAAGCGGCCTCTGGGTCAATCTTCAGATCAAAGTATTCCTAAAGACGAATTTGAGTGCCGAGGCGCTTCAGCGCCGTGGACTAACGGATATTCAGATACGGTCGATTGAGGAGCAGGTCAGCGACAAAACGGCGCCACGGAACGCGGTTATTCAGGACGGCTCCGGCTCTCGAATCGTGAAGCTCATCCAAACCAAAGGCGAATACTGGAGAACTACTTCAGACAAGCAGGACAACGAACTCCTTCAGAGTTTGCTTGCTGCGGTTCCAGGGCTTTCAGTCGATCAGGCAATCGGCGTACTGATCGCGACTGGGGCAGGGGGAGGCGTGTGAGACGGGGCATATTTCTACCCCTCATAATGTACGCTGTTTCACACGTTCCCTCTGTCGCGTTTGCTGTTGATCCGTTCACAGCGGCGGCGGCCGTGAGCACGGTGGCATCCGCGATCAGCTCCATGTCCGAAACGGCAGGGGAGGTCGCAAGCCTCGGGGGAGCGTTTTCAGACCTTTATAGTGAAGTCGATAGCGACGCTCGGGTAGATGAATCCGCAAGACGGCTCATGAACGAGGTCAATGAAATCAAACGGTACGCGGATGAGCTTGGGTATACCGAGCAGGAACTGGAAAGCCTAACTTCTGATCAATATAGCGCCGAAAATCTCCGGAAGCTGACGGACAGCCTTCGTAATTTGACCCGCGCTGTTCGTGCCGGGAAGCGGGCAATCCGTTTGGTGACCAGCCTGAAATCAAAAGCGGAGGCTTCACAGGTAGAGAGCGCCAGGACCCAGGCAGAAAGCCTTGCGACACTCTACTTGATTTTGGAGCAGGAGCAGCGCCGGAATTTGGAGGCGGCGAAGAAGGAACTCAAAGATCGGGTGGACAGAATCGACCTGTACCTGTCTATGGAACGGGATATGGCAGCGAACGGGGCCAAGTACTTCAAAGGGACCCGGATACTCGCTGCTTTCCCGAGAATGGAGATCGTTCAAAAGGCCATTGAGTTCTCAAAACGGTATCTCGGTCCTTTGGCGCTTATCATGTTCATTATTTTCAGCATGAGGGTGATAGTCGGCGCACTGGGACTCGACTCGGCAGATAGCGTGGTCCAGGCAAAAAAAGATCTCATCTTATGCGCCGTAGTTCTTGTGACCTACACCGTTCTGCTTCGGCTGGTATTTGATGCATCGGCGACTTTGGCGCATGCCACTGAGTTCGGGGAGTTCCAGGCGCTCAAAGATGGGCTCCCCAAGGGACCCGGATCGGTTTGGAGCGCGCTGCATACCGATTACAAGGTATTGCTCGCGATCGGGTTCGAGGCGATTAAGTGGCTTTGTTATACGACAATCCAGTTCATTGTGAATTGGGTCCTCGCTTTCATGGTAGGGATACTGCCGCTAATCGCGGTACTTGCGATCATGACCGGCCACCGTGGAGCCCTGACCGCGTACCTCGTTGGCGTATTTGCGCTATCCCTCTGGGCAGTCTTCTGGAATTTCGGCGGGTACATCGCAGGGCAGCTCTGGACCACAACAATCAATCCCGCTGCTTCGGTCCACGCACTTAAAGCGATCATATATTCGACCGTTGCTACGTTAGCGCAGCTGATTTCCCCGTTTGCTGCCGTTGCTGCCCTCAAAATCGGTGGCGCCTCGCCGGTGACGAGTATCGGCGGCCTGGCGATCAAGGGCGGCGCCGCGAAAGTGACAGCGGGAACGTCAGTAGTCGCGAGTCAGGGCGCCGGATTCTTAAGCGGTGTTGCGCGAACCGAGGGCGGAGGATCGTCGTTCGGAAAAGTGCTGGGCTATGGCGTCAATCAGAGCCTGGGGCGCCTCACAAACGGAGTGGCTTCTGGCGCGGCGGCTGCGAAAGGACAAGGAGGAAAGGGGTTCGTGAAAGGATTCGCACGAGGCGCCGTGTACCACGACAGCTCAGGGAAGGGGACCTCCGAGGTACGCGGATCTAGAGTGGGGCGGCTCGCGGATAGTTTCAAACGGGTTAAGCCCGCTGAAGAGGAGGGGCCGGGAACACGGACTCCGGATGGAACCGGCGCGAGAAACGTCCGGTTTAGCGGAAGGGTGAAGCCCATCGAATTAGTGAATCCGGGCGCTGAGAACGAGCCGGGTTGAGGGAGGATGAATGTTTACCAATCGAGTCAGTATCTATTCCGGGACGAAGGCAGCGCTCATCGGCATACTTGTGCTGTATAGCACGGTCCTATCCGTCGTATCCGTTCAGATGAAGCCGCGCACTCTCCTGATTGGGATTGATGGGCGCAATACGCGAGTGATCACCCAAGATACCGATGTCCTGCTTCAGGCGGAGAAGATCAACTTCGTCCTGGCGTTCATCGAGGGTTACTACGGCTACGACGAGAAAAATTACTCAGAAAAGGCGAAAGACATTAAGCGTAGGATGAGCCCCGCGCTGTGGAAGAAAAAGAAGGAAGAATTCGATGGGATCGAGCGCAAGGTCAAGAATGAGGGGCTTCGTCAAAGCTACGAAATCCTCTCCTTCAGGGAAATCGACAAGGCGACCTATAGCGCGGACTTGAAAATTCGGGGCGAACGGCGAGGCAGTATCACGGAGTTCCCGCTCCGCGTGGAAATCAAGTTGAAGAAGCGGGACCGCGACCAGGAAATTCCCTACGGCATTGAAGTGGAGGTGTTGGATGAAAAGCGCATGGGTTAGGCCCATCGGGCTCCTTCTGCTTTCCGCCGCTTTGATCCTGGGTTTGGAATCGGCGTACGCCGGCACCGAGGTTCGTCGTATCGCCTCAAAGGTGGTCGACCTTGGCAAAGTCCACAAGCTCTACATGGTGCATGGGCTGGCGACGGTCATCATTCTTCCGGAAAGCATATCGGCGGTCATTCCAGGAAACTCAGTCACTCTGAAGATCGAGCGAAAGGAGCCCGAAAACCTCCTGGCGCTCAGGCTGGTAGGTGCGCATGTGCCCGCGACAAATCTCATTATCCTGAGCGGTAAGAATCGATTAGTTTTCGATGTGATTCCAAACACGAAGATGCACCAGGACACCTTGGAGGTAGTCGGGATGTACGGAGCGGCAGGCGCGGAGAGCGATGATTTGAAACTGATCTATTCCGGGAACCTGTAGGGGGCGAGCTATGAAAGGAATGATTATCGCGGTTGTGTTTCTCATTGGCCGGTCGGTATCGGCCGATGGACTCAACGGAGTGATTTGCGTCGGCGAGCAGTGCAAGCAAATGCAGCAGAACCTGGACTACAGCTTATTCATTCTGACGCGGGTCGCGGCTCCACTTCCTCCGTCGCCGCCGGTGAACCCGGTGCCAGACGGAGCAAAGCCCGGTGCATCTGGTCCGCGAGGGGCAACTCATAGGGACAAAATCAGAAGCACCCGTGCGCACCCGGTAGCCTCTTTACCGGAGGAACGAGGTAATCTGCCGCCGTATCTGGAATCGGGTGCTCTGTCGGCGGCCCCAGGTGCCGATTCAAGTTTCTTCATGACGTTTTCAAGTAAGAAAGGGAGCCTGAAGTCCGCTCGGGCGGGGTCGGTTTTCAATGCGGTGATTGAGCAATCGATACTCGCAAGCCCGACTACCCCGAATCCAATTATCGCGACCATCACGAACGGACCACTTGCGGGCGCGACATTGCTCGGTGAGGCCGCGTTCGGAAAGGAGCTGAAATGTATCCTGCTAAATTTCAATCTCCTAAAGAGCAAAGACGGCGAGTCCACATTTCAACTAAAAGGGGTAGGTACCGCCCCATCGGGGGAGGCCTGCATTGAGGGTCAATACGAGTCTCAGAATGGCCGGTTCTTCTTGGCCGAAATGCTCGCAACCGGAACCGCCGTGGTCGTGGATTCCCAGGTGCAACGTTCTCAGAATGTTCTCGGGAATTATGTCGAGGAACCGTCGCTATCGAATGCCGCGAAGAAGGGGTTAGCGGCCTCGTTGACGAAGACCGCCGAGCACGCGGCGGAGGGGATGAAGTCGGCTCCGGAATTTACGCGGCTCGCGGGGTTTCAGCCAATCCGGGTGATTTTTCAGTCTGATGCAATTGAAAACTAGAGGAGGCGATATGAAAGAAGGGAATGTCAAACCAGAGAATTCGGACAGTAAGCAGGCGCAAGACGTGGCAGAGGCGGGCGTTAGGCGGAAAATCCGTCAGGAGCCGCAGTCACACCTGTTGAAGATTACTTTGCCAGAGGAGGTGTCGAATCGAGTATCTGATGCCCTGAAAACATTGAAGGAGCGCGGCCAGGAGTGCAAGCCGGACGAGCTGTTAGCGCCGATTCTAATGACGATCACCCAGGAAAGACTCGACAAGCTCATCTTGCAGCATACCCCAGACGAGTACTACCTCGAAAAAGCACGAGAGCTTCCGGAACTGAACGCTATTTTCATCAAGCAAGCAAAACGGGCGATCCTGAACAAAGGGGTTCGGCGTAGGCAGCGTAAATCGAAAATGCAACTCAATCCGGTGGTTGAGGCGGTTGCTGGCGTAACCAAAGTCGGGAGTCTCGTATGACCGCTGGGGCCTGGACCCTCACACAACGGGACGAAAGGCTGCTGCAGTTTCTGGCGTCACAGGGGCAGGCTACTGCTGAGCAGCTAACAAAGCTGTTCTTTCCATCGTTGCAGGCTTTTTATCAGAGAGGCGCGTTGCTTATTCGTGCCGGACTGCTTGAGTCGCACAGCGCGGTCGATTGCGCTGCGGCAACAACAGGGGGTGTTCGCGGACTTGTGTCTGCCCTCAAATTAAAGGGAAATCGCGTTCAGCATCTCAAAATCTATCGTATTGCGAGCCAACTTAGAAAGCGTTTGCCGAATGGGAATAGCGAATTGTGCGATGACCGGTTCGTGAAGCATCAGCTTCTCCTAAGTGAAGTTCGAATGAGAATTGAGCGTTGTTTGCAGGGGCGAGACTTTCAAGTTTTGAATGATCCTGAAATCGATGCCGAGACTCGGACACGGCTGTATGGAGCGTCTCTCGTTCCGGACCTGCTATTTCGCGGCGCTGATCTCAGCATTGCAGTCGAATTAGAGCGGTCGGTGAAGACCGAATCTGATCTGGCACTGAGGTTTTCGCGGTACCGGGATTCCCGGTACAACAAAGTGATCTACTTCTGTGAGTCAGAAGCAATTTACAGAAGAGTCAAGAAGCTGGCCGGATTCTATCGACGAATCGCGGTTGGCTTCATCTGGGGTGAGACGGTGTATTTCGATCGGCAAGAGATGCCACTTGCTGATTTCATTAAAAAGGAGGTCAAATGACTGCAAAAAAGGAAAATGATCCTGAGCAAATGATCGCAGCCGCTGGAGCGGTGGCCGCTTTGGCTCTGTTCCCTGTTGTGTTCCTTGCTACCATTGCGTGGAAGAGCCCCGAATTTGTTGCCAAGAATAAAGGGACATGGCTCAAGATCGGTATCGGGTTAACGGCACTGATGGTGGTGAGCTTCTTTCTCTTTATTGCCGATATGGCGCCGTGGCGAATCGCTTACTTGAATCACGAGTACTTTCTTGGGATCACAGCCGGCTTTCTCGTCAGCTATGCGATGCTGGCCTGGGGTGTTGGTTCAGGCCTGGTCTTTCTCGCCGCTCCATTTGTCCTGCGGCCCAAGAAGAAGGATGGTGATAACGTCATTAGAACGGCGGATTTTAAGGATGCTGCTCAGGAATCATCCGAGGCGACGTTCCGGCTAGCTCAAGACCTTTTTGTTAATTCAAATTCGGTTCCGGTTGCCTTCAATTTGAAGACCGAAGAAGTTGTGATGCTCGATCAGGCGAGAAGGAGGTATCACGTACTCGCGCTCGGTGGTACGGGCATGGGGAAGTCAAATCTAATGATGATTCTTATCCTCCACGCGCTCTATCATGAGCAGCCGTGTATCATTATCGATCCCAAGGGAGACGAGTCGTTCATATCAGAACTTCGAAAGCTTGCTGCACGTGTCTCGCCGTTGTGTCTGCGCCGGTTGAAGATCTTCCGGTTGTCGCGTCCCGACCTGAGCCCAAAGTATAACCCACTACGATACGGAACCGCCTCGCAGATTAAGGACAAGCTTCTGGAAGCATTGAACTGGTCGGAGCAGTATTATCAGAGCATTTCCTCGGAATTCCTTTCGGAGTTCGTATCGGCGGCGGTTCATCTGGGTTTTGAACTCAATCTGTCGCTCGTCCGGCAAGCTTTGGCAGAGGAGACCAAGATGAAAGAGATCATTGGGCGTCTGGAAGAAAAGGGGAACCAAGGCGATGAGAAGGCGCGCACGATGGGGGAGCGTTTGCATTCGTATATTGGCAAAATCAAGAAGTCGGATCTTCTCGGGCTGGCAGCGCAGCTCTCTGTTCTGGATTCACAGGACATTGGCCCGCTGCTGAGCTTCGACCCGGGTCAGGAGGATGAGATCGATTTGCGCGAGGTATACAACCGAAATCTCGTAGCATATTTCCAGCTCGACACGTTGGGCAACGCAGATACTTCGCGGCGCCTCGGGCGAATGATCATTGAAGACGTGAAATCGCTCATTCGGTATATCTACTCGACGACTGAGGAAGGTGCGCGGAAGTTCGTCCCGTTCCTGATCGACGAATTCGGCTCGTTTGCCACGAAGGAATTTATCGAGACACTGAAGCAAGCACGCGGGGCACGGGTAAGTGCACATCTCTTTACTCAGGGATTAGAGGACCTGGATGCCGTGACTCACGAATTTGCGCGTCAGGCTACGTCGAACCCGGCTACCATCGTGGCCCTCCGGTTGAACGATAACAAAACTGTCGAGGAGATTTGCGCGGCTGCGGGAACGACGGACACCTTTGAGCAGTCGTTTCAAGTCGAGCAGGGGATCATGGGAGATGTAGTGTCCCCTCACTTTTTGGACAACTCAGGCCGCTAATTTCCACGCATACTGC
>Ga0208245_1000840_pt1 | contig 21854 bp, 26 predicted proteins | sample RifOxyC1_FD_184035 | JGI IMG/M metagenome (GOLD analysis project Ga0208245, IMG submission 184035) | Soil microbial communities from Rifle, Colorado - Rifle Oxygen_injection C1 (SPAdes) | ecosystem: Environmental > Terrestrial > Deep subsurface > Rock core/Sediment | place: Rifle, Colorado... | reverse complement strand
GAGTTTTAACTGTGACAAAAAAGCCTGATTCGGCCGAATACAAAACAGTTGTCAAAGTCTCAGGATTGGGAATTGTGATTATCGGGTTGATTGGATTCATTGTAACTATGATAAGGCAACTGGTGCTAAAATAAAATGGACGAAGCAGTGCAGCAAACAACGCATATATTCGCACTAAGAACTACTGCGAACAGGGAAGACCAGGTAATGGATTTTGTTACTTCCAATGTCAAGAAGAAAAAACTCGCTGTCTATTCTGTAATTTTCCCGCACGGGATGAGAGGATATATTTTCCTTGAGGCCGGCTCGCGTTCGGATGCAGAGATGGCTGCCCAGGGAGTTCCTTATGCAAAAGGAGTTCTTCCGAAAGAAGTTCAGATGAAAGAACTGGAGCATACTTTTGAACAGGCTCCCGCTGAGATGAACATACAGAAGAATGACATTGCTGAAATAATCTCAGGAACTTTGAAACGTGAACAGTGCAAAGTTCAGAGAGTTGATACTGTCAAAGGAGAGGTGGTTGTTGTTTTATTAGACGCAGCAGTTCCTATTCCTATAACTTTAAAGATGGATGCCATCAGAGTCATCAGAAGAGAAAGCGAAGAAGAGAATAAATAAAGATTCTAGAAAGCGTGAGCCGATTCTATTTTTTAGTTTATTATTAAAACTAAAATCCTGCTTGGGTGCAACATAGTATGTTTTTTACCTTGCTAATCTTCGCAACACTTAAATACAAGCTTGATGCCGCAACACAATGACAACAGTGAAAGAAGCGACCCTTGAAAGAAGGCTTGAAGAGACTTATCTTGCAGCACAGATTCCCGAAGATCTTAAAAACGAAGTTCTGGATTATATCAAAAACAATCCAAGTGTTGCTAACAAAGGCAGGGCATATATCAAAAGAATCACAAAAGCCATCTCAAAGATCCTTTCTCATGAGCCAGACTGCCTTGACGGACATATCGATACAGCATTCAGGTATAATATAGAAGGGATTAAGAAAGTAAAAGAGGAGAGAAGCAACAACACAGATGAGCACAAGAATTATGTACTGACTGTGCTTGAATCGCATTTCAACGCACATGCAGGATTTGCCGCAAAAATTCAGGCAGGAAAAGAAAAGAGCTACGAAACAGCTCACGCATATGTAGCAGACTGGTATTCTCACAAGAAAGCTGCCGCGGAACTGATAGAAAAAATAAGGTCTGAAGAAGCAGAAATGTTTTATCTTGATGCATATGAAGCTGCAAAAAAAGGGGAAGCGCTGGCAAAAATAAACCATGACTCTGATGCAGAAAAATTCTGGCTTGAAGAGAAATACGACGTCATGAAAAAAGCTGCTGTCGCCGCCTCGGGGATTAATCTTATTTCATCGTTAAGATATGAATACAGGGCAGGAACATTTGCATTTGTCATGTTTGCAAAGAATCATAATAAGGCATACGCAGAAAGAGCAAAAATGCATTATACCAGATTATTTGACACAATCCGCGGAAATGACGAGTTGAGAAAAAAACTTAGCATAGACCTTACTGAAACAATAAAAAGATTTGACATAGTAAGGAGAACTTTCCGGGACAGACAAAAGAAAAAACTCAACCGTTATCTAAAAGGAGTGCACATAACAAAGAAATCAAATGCATTCAGAAGGTAAGAACACTTACGACGCAAGCTTTATAAATAGCCTCTAAGTTCAAAGTTCTATGGCTAAACAAACTGTTGAAGCATTAATAGCAGGAGGCAAGGCAAACGCAGCACCTCCATTAGGGCCGGCTTTGGGGCCTACAGGGTTAAATGTAGCTGAAGTCATAAAGAAAATAAATGAAAAAACAATTGCTTTCAACGGGATGCAGGTCCCTGTAAAAATTATATTTGACGCTTCTGATAAGACATTCGAAATCACAGTCGGAACCCCTCCTGTTTCTGCATTATTGAAAACAGAAGGAAAACTGGAGAAAGGCTCTGGTTCAGCAAAATTAGACAAGGTTGCTGATTTAAGAATTGAACAGATAATTAAAGTTGCAAAAATGAAAGGAGATTCTTTGGCAGGAATAAACTTAAAGAAAAAAGTGAAAGAAGTAATTGGAACATGCGTTTCCATGGGAATTCTTGTTCAAGGAATGGATCCTAAAGATGCAATGAAAGAAGTTGATAATGGAAAATTCGACAAGGAGATTAAGTTAGAGAAGACTGAACTTACTGCTGAAGAACTGAAGCATTTGGAAGAAGAGAAGATCAGATTGGCCGCAGAAGCAGAGAAAAGACATGCAGCAGAAGAAGCGCTTGCTGCTCAGATTGTCAAGGAAATGGAAGGAAAAGCTACCGGCTTGATAAAAGCGAAGATGGTCGAATCGGGAATCTCCAAAGCTGTCATTGATAAAACTCTCGGAACAGGAAAAGCAGCAGCTGCGCCCGGAGCACCTGGAGCAGCACCTGCAGCAGGAGCAAAACCAGCAGCAGTGCCTGGTAAGAAGTAATTATTTTCTATTAGAAACATAAGAAGGACAGACTGTTAATTTACATGAATCCCAGCAATACGAACTGCCGTTTTTAACTTCAATATCTGCTATGTCTTTTTCCACAATAGACTTATAAATATTTTTTGCAGCAGATGCATTAGGACATTGTTTATGCCTAAGATCTGCATTTAAAGGAACGCAAACATTATTTGCAACAAAAAATTTGTCTATTGTTTTCATCGAATAATCAATTTCTACCCCATATATAAAGTTATTCCCGTTTAATGACGAGTCATTATAAGTATATTCATAAGTAGAAAGATATATAAATAAGTATGTATGAAAATAAGTATATATGAGTGAAATCAGAAGAAAGCTCTACAAGAGAGGCAGTTCTTACGAAACAACAGTGCCTATGCCGTTATTATTCGCATTAGACAAGTCAAAGAAACATAATATTATTTTCAAATTTGAAAAAAACAAGTGGTACGTTGAATTTGAAGAACAAAGAGGTAAAAATAAATGAAATTAATTTTCCACGGAGCAGTAAGAGAAGTCGGACGTTCCTGCATTGAATTAGTCACACAACAGGCAAGATTCTTGTTAGATGCCGGAATTAAATTAGGTCCTGAAACAGAATATCCTGAAGAGATAAAAAACATAAAAGGAATCACGGCAGGGATCCTCAGCCATGCGCATCTGGATCATTCCGGAGCATGGCCGTATTTAGTCAGTAAAGGGCTGAACTGCCCGATTTACACAACTGCTGCAACGAGAGATATCGCAAAAGTATTGATGAAGGATTTTTACAAAGTGGAATGCTTAAATCATATTCCTCCATACAAACCTGAGAATACTGAAAAAGCAGCTGAATTATTCAGATCTGTAAGATACAGGACTCCCTTTGAAATAAAAGATGCATATTTCAAATTTTTTGATGCAGGACATATTCCCGGAAGCGCTTTTATCTTAATCGAATCGAATGGAAAAAAATTAGTTTATACCGGAGATATAAATTTAAGCGATACAAGGCTTATTAAGGGAGCGGATTTGAATTTAGAACCGATTGATGCTATAGTAATGGAAACAACCTATGGAAACAAAGAGCATCCGGGCAGACAGCAGACTGAAAAAGAATTTTTATCAAAGATAAGGGAAGTCCTCAAAAAAGGAGGAAAAATTTTCATAGCGGCATTCGCAGTCGGAAGAACCCAGGAATTAATGCTTCTTCTGAATTCTGAAAAATGGAATGTGCCAATTTATGTTGACGGAATGGGAAAAGACATGACAGAGATAATGATACACCATGATGCTGTAAAAGACAAAGCAAAAATGACGGATGCAAAAAACAAGATTGAGATAGTAAGAGGGAGCATCCAAAGAGAAAATGCCATGAAAAAACAGGGAATATTCATCTCATCTGCAGGAATGATGACGGGAGGTCCGATTACTGAATATCTCAAACACGAGCATCAGGATCCAAAAAATGCATTCCTGCTTACCGGCTATGTAGATGCCGGAACAAATGGGCGTATGTTACTAGATGAGGGAACTGTTTTCATAGAGGGAAGAAAAACAAAAGTTCAGGCGGAATACGAACAGTATGATTTTTCAGCACATGCAGGAGAATCGGAATTAAAAGAATTGGTTGAAACATTAAACCCAAAAAAAATAATTTTAGTCCACGGAGAGCCTGATTCAATGGAAAAGTTTGCTGATTACTTAAGGAAAAAAGGAAAGGAGGTATTTATCCCTGAGTTAGGGAGCGAGATTAATATTTAGAAATTAATAATAAGTTAGCACCAAATACAAGCGATGGATAAAAAAGAATAAGATAAGTTGAGGGGGACGTCCCTTACGGGGCCTCAACGACTTGTGATAAGAACGAAAGATATCGCGAGTCGGTGCTAACTTACTGAATCGGCAGCGGCAAAATCCAACAGCAAAATAAAAATCAGTAAAAGAGGAATAGACAATGAAACACAAATTCAAGGAGTTTTTGGAAAATCTGGACTATAATGAAGTTTTAGATTTAAAAAAACAGATTAAAGAGCCAAGCTCAGCAATAAAAGATGTTTTAGCGAATCATATCGATGTTATCGAAAGGATGAATTCAAGAATTTGTGCAACTTGCGGAAACCAGTTAAATATCAATACTAAGAATCTGACGCTGCATTTCGGCCCGGAAGACTTCAAGAAGAAAGCTTCATTCTGCGCATTTGACTGTCTGGAGTTTTTTTTGCAGCAGTTAAAATCAATTGAAATGAAGAAAGAGAAAGCAATAAGATAAACATCAACCTTAAATATACCTTTCTTTTCCATTAATCTATGCAGGACTTTTTCAATAAAATAATAGAAGAAATCAAGACTAAGAAATACAAAAAAGAAGAGATAGATAAACTGAAGACTAAGCTTGCAAAAGAGTTCAGTACAAAACGCATCCCGACAAACATAGAAATTCTTCTTAAAGCTGATAAAAAAGACCAAACATTATTAAAAAAATACATTCATACTAAAACAACAAGAACAATCTCCGGAGTTGCTCCCGTTGCTGTTATGACTAAGCCGTCTGCATGTCCTCACGGAAGATGCACAATGTGCCCAGGCGGATTGAAAAGCGCGTTTGGAGATACCCCTCAAAGCTATACCGGACATGAACCTGCGACTATGCGCGGAAAAAGAGCAGATTATGACGCTTACATCCAGATTTTCAACAGATTAGAGCAGTATATTCTATTGGGGCATAATATAGATAAGGTTGAGCTGATAATAATGGGAGGAACATTCCCCGCGACTCCGAAAGAATATCAGGAAGAATTTGTAACCGACTGTTTCAAAGCGTTAAATGATTTCTCGAAAGAATTTTTCAGGAAAAATGAGCTCGATATTGATAAATTCAAGGAATTCTTCGAGCTTCCGCATACATTTGAGGAAGACATGACTCAGAAAATAATTGAAAAGATCAAAAAATTAAAAAAGAAATCAACGCTGGAAAAAGAGCAGAAAAAGAATGAAAAAGCAAAAGTAAGATGTATTGGACTGACAATCGAAACAAAACCTGACTGGGGATTATTAAAACATGGGAATGAAATGTTAAGATTGGGATGTACCAGAGTTGAATTGGGAGTCCAGACTCTTTATGATGATGTTCTGAAGAAAATCAATCGCGGACATACGTTAAAAGAAACAATCGAGAGCATCAAAATTCTGAAAGACCTTGGATTTAAGCTCAATTTTCATTTCATGATAGGCCTTCCTTTGATGAACAGAGAGAGGGACATACAGGCATTCAGAGAATTATTTGAAAATGAAAATTTCCGTCCTGACATGATGAAAATTTATCCATGCATGGTATCGAGAGGAACATTGCTTTATTTAGAAATGAAAAGTGGAAATTTTAAGCCATTGACAACTGAACAAGCCGCAGATATAATCTCAGAAGGAGAAATGTTTGTCGAGAAATACTGCAGAATAATGCGTGTCCAGAGGGATATTCCTCCTAAATTCATGGAAAATGGCATCTTAAGCAATTTGAGGCAGCATGTCGATGAAGCTGCGAATAAAAAAGGAATAATATGCCAGTGCATTAGATGCAGAGAGCTCGGAAGACATGACCCAGATGATAAAATAATTTACAATACAATGGAATATAATGCGTCTGAAGGAAAGGAATTCTTCATCTCGGCAGATACAAAAAAACAGGACGCGATTGTCGGTTTTGTAAGGATGAGATATCCTTCTCAGATTTTAAGAAAAGAGATAACAAAAGATTCAGCAATAATAAGAGAGCTGCACGTTTACGGTTCTGTAGTCCCTATCGGAGAATCGGGATTGATACAGCACAAAGGAGTTGGAAAAGAACTGCTGAGACTTGCTGAAAAACAGGCAAAGAAAGACAGGAAGAAGAAACTCGTTGTCATTTCAGGAATAGGAGCGAGAGAATATTATAAGAAACTAGGATATAAACAGGAAGGGCCTTATATGGTTAAGAAGATTTAGTAAAAGGATAATCATTACGATGTAATTCAAAATCTTTAATTTTAATTGGATTTCCTCCAGCATAAAAATGTCTTTTGAAAATTCTGGATGTATCTGACGGAGTCAACCAACCAGCTTTACCAAGAACTAATAAATCGTCTTTCAAATCGCTTCTTTCAACGATAGAGCATATAGATGGTTGTGAACCTCGTGAAGCAAACAAAATTTGTTTAACTCTGCCTCTCAGGTATTGTCCAACATGTATGTCTACCATCGGAGGTGTTTCAATTATTATTCTCTTTGTTTCTAATTGCAATGGAGAATCAAAAGAAAATAATCTACCTGTCTCGGTCCCGGTCGGAATAAGTCTCTTAAATCCTGCTTTTTCCAAAACTGAATAGTTAACTCCCATTTGAATATTTTGCTTAATTATAGCTTACTTTTAAATGTTACCATAGGCAAAAGTATATTAAATGAGACTAATAAAGGCAAGTTATGACAGAACTTCAATTCAAGGAAAAATTCATTGAAAGATATAAAAAACTTACTGACTGGAATAAGTTCAGCAAGTCTTCAACTGAATGGCTGAGAAAAAGCATAAGAGTAAATACTTTAAAGATTTCAATTCCTGATCTTAAAAAAAGGCTTGAGAAGCAGGGATTTAGATTGACTCCAATTCCATGGTGCAAAGAAGGATTCTGGATTGAGGGGGAAAGGACTGATTTAGGAAATTTGCTTGAACACGCTTTAGGTTATTTCTATGTCCAGGAATCAGCCTCGATGATACCGCCTGTCGTTTTGAATCCGGAAGAAAATGATGCTGTACTTGATATCGCTGCTGCGCCAGGAAGTAAAACAACACAGATTGGACAGTATATGAAAAACACAGGGATAATTTTGGCAAATGACGTTACAGGGGACAGGCTTGCTTCATTAGGAATCAATGTTCAGAGGATGGGATTAAAAAATATTGCTTTGATGAAATCACAGGGACAGCACATAAAAGGACAGTTCGATAAAATACTTCTTGATGCGCCTTGTTCAGGAACAGGAACTATAATGAAAAGTGCAAGAAGTGCTATTGACTGGAACCCGGGATTAATTGAAAGACTGTCCGGACTGCAAAAGAAATTAATCGCAAACGCGTTTAATAATCTGAGAGAAAATGGTATTTTGGTTTATTCGACATGCACGATGGAACCTCAGGAAGATGAGGGGGTTGTTTCATGGTTATTAGAAAAGTTTCCAAACGCTGAATTGGAAGAAATCAAACTTGACATAAACAGAAGTGAATGCTTTACAGAATTTGAAAACGAACAATATAACAAAGAAGTTTCTAAATGCTTAAGGATATGGCCCCATAATAACAATTCTGAAGGGTTTTTTGTTGCAAGGATAAGGAAAGTTTAATGCCTCTCTCTTCTTAAGAAATCTCCCTTGTCCAGCAAGTTCTTAATTGAAACTTTTCTTCCTGTCATCTCTCCCAGGCCAAGAACCTCGTCATTCTCATTCTTAACTAAGACTAATTTTCCATCATTAACATTTTGTCGAATAACGGATTCAGCGAACACATCTCTCCCACAAAGAAATAACCACGCTGCTTTTTTATCAATAATAACATAATTTTCAGTTCTTTTATCCAGCCAGTCCAAAAGTGCAACGCTTGGATGAAAAGGCTTTCCGGAACCAAGATATGTTCCAAGCGCAAACGGCTCCTGTTTTATCTTTGATTTAAAATTTATCAGATCTTCGTTGACCTGAAAGAAATTCCTGTTTACCTGGACAACATTGCTTATCCTGTCCTTAGTGAACTTCTTTGTAAAGCTTTCAACTTCAGTCATATTATCTTAATCCTGCCTAACAGACTTAATTTCTTTTCCAGCATTAATAAATCTTTCTCAGGATTAAGCACTGAAATCTCTTCCTCACGCTTTTTCCTGTTTTCTTCCGCAGTCTTGACCTGCTCATTAGCATGCTTCATCTTATAATTAACATCGCCTATCTTTGTGCTGGTATTGTCTGACATTATCTGCCTTCTGACGCTGCTTATCGCTTCCTGGATAAGATTTCTTTTTGAAAGATAATCTTTCAGCAGATTCTCGTTTATCGCAAAAATGAATTGCTTCAATCTGATTCTTTTCTGCTCATTTTCTTCCAATTCAGGAAGTTTTGAGGAGACAGACTGCAGCAAAGACAGAATCCATAATCCTTTGTCATTATGCAGGCTCTGAATCGGGCTCGAAGCATACTGTCTTGCTAAAGCCCGGTCTGCTCCCAATTCTCTCTTGTCATATTCGAATAATAGCTTTAGTATTGGAGAAAATAATATAGAGATGTTTTGATCTTCTCTTTCCATCTCTTTCTCAAGTCTTATCTGCTTTGATAATAACTGGTCATATTTCGAGTATTCTTCTGCTGTTTTCAGATCATCTAGTTCTGTTTCCAGATATTCCCTGTATTTCTCAGACTCTTTTTTCTTTATCTCATTCTTTTCTATCTGTTCTTTGAGATCGAATAATAATTTGTTCTTTTTCTTTATGAGCTGGATAAGTTTCAAAATATCATTCACATATTTTACTCCGTTTTCTTTCTTTATCAGTTTATCAAGCCTCGATTTAGATTCATTTAGGGAATTCATCGCTTCATTTATGTTTAACGCCTCATTTTCAAAGAATTTCTGTATCACTGAAAAATGATTCTTAGTGCTGTCCTTTACCTGCTCCAATGCGGCAGAAATATCTTCATAATAATTCAGGATTGATTCCGGATCCTTTTTTTCTATGCTTATCTGCTTAAGGAAATTCTGAACTTTCGAGATGTAATCGTCCCTGTATTCGTCGATTGTAGTCCTGTGTTCTGGAGGAAGCTCGTTTTCTATGATTTTGCGTGCGATTTTTTTTATCGAAACTGCAATCACAGCTGATGCCCTGCTTACTTTGCTAAAAAGTTCAGAAAGATCTTTTGAAAGGCTGCTTTCCCTGAGCTTATTTTCAAACCAGACTCCGATATCCGAGAAATATATCTCTTCCTGTGTCCTGCCTTGTCCAAACAGCCCTTTGAAAAACTTAAACATGAATATCCAACTGCGAGTTGGTTTATATTGTTTTTGGTGCATGAAAGGTTATTAGCAAGTGTAAATTTAGATTAACTTTTTAGTTTGTTATTATTAAAACAAAAATCAAGCAGGGGTACGGCATGATGGATTGAGCCGGTTGCTTCCGAATAGTTTTAAAAAGGACAGAGTCGAACTAATTTTATGAATAAATTCCAGAAACGCAAAAATAATGCGAAAACCGTTGCTTTGGATAGAATCAAGGAACTGTTCAGGCAGGCAGAAATCAGACCAGACTATGCAAACCGCTATGTCTCATTGGCAAGAAAGATATCCGGCAGGCATAAAGTAAGGATTCCTCCTGAATTAAAGCGTAAATTCTGCAAGAACTGCGGAGTCTATCACAGCTCTAAAACGCTCAGGATAAGGCTTAACAAGGGCAAAAAGACCTACTTCTGCCTGAACTGCAAGACATTTCTAAGAGTACCATATAAGCCCTAAAATGCCAATTTTAACCACTTGCATATAGTGAAAAAACAAAAGCTTTATATATAAATTAGGTTTGGTTAGCGCTGATGTTAAACACTAAGTCAATAGCACAGCTCAACAGAGCGCTTGAGAATTCTTTCGGCAATATAAAGAAAGACATGAATGAGATAAAGTTCGCTTTAAGCAGCCAAGCTGAACAGCAATTGACTCTTAAAAAGAACCTTGATGCCGCAAGAACCGAAGTTGTGACAACCGACAAGTTCAATGTTTTAAAAATCAAGATAGGAGAGATAAACGAAGGACTGAAAAAAGTCTGGGATTTAGAAAAACAATTAAGAGTCATGGGCGGCTCAAAAACTCTGCAGGAAGCCACAGATGAGCTTTCAGCGAAAGTTGCTGCGCTGAATGTCAAGATTGACGATGTCAACAGGAAAAATGTTTCTGAGACTCAAATGAAAACTGTCGTCGAGCAGATTAATTCTGAACTAAACAGAATGGCAGTAATCGTAAGAGAAGCTGAACAGAGAAGAGATTTGTTGAGAAGGCAGGACATTGAAGAACATACAAGATTTTTGGCGAAAAGAATCGCATCGACAAACGAAGATCTTGCAAACTTAAGAAAGGCCTGCGTCACAAAAGACGACATAAAAGGCGTTCTCAATGACGTAAGCAAAGACTTTGCTTCAATAAGAAAAGATATAGAAGCTGTTGCTAAAAGAGAAGCATCTTTCGTTAAAGATACTGAAGTCAAAAAGATACTTGATGATATCAACAAAGAATTTGAAGGAATGTCAAACGAGATATCCTCATTGAAGAAGCAGAACAAAGAAAACATATCTGTAAACCAGATAAAAGGATTAATTAACGACATAAGCGATGAATTCAACGATGTAAGAAAAGATATGTCAAGACTTGGAGACGCAAAAACTTACGCTACAAGAAAAGAGATTGAAGATGTGAAGAAAGACTTAAGAAACAAAGTTTCTTCTGTTGATTTCACAAGAGAATTAAGGCAGATTGAAAGAAATCTTGAAAAACAGGAAGTTCCTGAAGACGACACTTACGGAGCAAGTGTTGTTCTTGATACAAAAGCACCTGCAAAAAGAATGGCACATGCTGCTAAATCAGTCTCGCACAGAAAGAAATATGTCTTTGGAAATTTCCTGATCTTTGCGGCTTTTGCTGCATTAATTGGAAGCATATACTCATTCTACATAGGAAATCAATTGCTTATGGACAGATTGGCAATCGGAGCTGTTGCTTCATTCGTAATTGGAATGGCATTGAGAGCTTATGCGATTATTAAAGGAAAGTAAAGCTTAAAAACAGTCATTCTTACAATTAACTTATGAACAACAAAGCCGAATCAACCCAATTTATAGTTATCTTAACAACTGCATTAATCCTTATCGGACTGAGTTTTGTGGCGTTCAGCAAGACTCCGACAATAACCGCAAAAACGACATATTCGAACGCTGAATGCTATATAATGAAAAGCGGAGAGATGATTACTTCGGATATCGAACAATGCTGCGCTGCGATAAAACAAAGCCAGGGATGCGGTCCGTACAAAGATGATTTGTTTTTATGCAAAGGAAATTTCGGAGTAGTTGTCAACAAGGAAACAATTAGATTCTGTGAATAAGATGGAATACGACTTAGAGCTTGATAATGTTGTTGAACTTGTTAAGAAAGAAAAAGCTAAAGTGGTATGTATCCAGCTTCCTGACGGATTAAAGCAAAAAGCGAAAGAAGTCCAGGATAAGATTGAAAACAACACCAAAGCAAGGGTGCTTATATGGGGAGGAAGCTGTTTTGGAGCGTGTGATTTACCAAGAGGGCTTGAAAAACACGGAGTTGACCTTCTGATTCATTTCGGCCATACCTATTTCAACAAGAGGCCTAGATGATAACAGAGCTTCTTGCATTGCTTATATCTTATTCAGGAATTTTTATCGGGAAATATCTATCTAAGGCTGCAAAGGAAGAGGTTGAAGCTGGGAGGAAAAATCTTCAAATCTTAAAAATAAGTTTGTCAGTAATTATTTTTTTATTATTCTTAGTCATGACCCCATTCTCTCTCCTGTTTAAAATAACTCTTTATGCTTTAATAATTATTTTAGTTATAATATGGAGAAGGTTTAGAGAGAAAACATCCAAACCAGCATCGGATCTATATGTCTTCGGAGTTTTATTTGGGTTGAATCCGACATTCTTGATGAGCGTTTTAATTTTCCTGTATGGATTTCCATCAGGAAGTTTGATAAAAGGAAGTTATGTTAAAGTTTTGAAGAAAACCTGGATTTATCTGCTTCTTGGGGTTGTTGCATTGATAGTGAGAAACTACTTCTTATCCTAAGCAGAAAACTATATAAACAAACATAAAACACTTTAAAAACAGGCTAAATGCCCCCGTAGCTCAGCAGGTAGAGCGCATGACTGTTAATGCATATGGTTTAAGCCATAGAGCGACAACTCATGAGGTCCGCAGTTCGAGTCTGCGCGGGGGCGCTTCATATTCAATGAGCCCGTAGCTTAGCCTGGTGGAGCACCCGCTTTGTGAAAAACAAAGGTGAAACTGATACTCGGGCGGCCGCGTGTTCAAATCACGCCGGGCTCATTTTTTATTTTTCCACTGGACAACCGCGCGTGAGCTATTTAAATCAGAATCGCCACTTTAGTTCTATGATAAATTTACCGAAAAAATGGACTGCCGAATTAGCTGAAGAAACAGGATGGCATGCTGGCGATGGTAGCATGAATTTCTACAAAAAGAGAGGATTATATCAGCTAAGAGGGCACATCAAAGATGATAGAAAACATTATCTAGAACGAATTAAACCGATTTTTAAAAAAGTGTATAATATCGATATTCACCTAAGAGAAATGCCCAAAACGGGAGTTTTTGGTTTTCAAATTTGGAACAATACATTGGTTAGCTTTAAAAATAAAAAATTAAAGTTGCCACTTGGAAAGAAAATTGATTATAAAATACCGACAGAGATACTTAACGATAATAATCTTAAAATTGCTTTTTTACGAGGCATATTTGACACAGATGGTTGCATTTACATAGAAAATAAAAGAGGCAGGCCTTATCCTCGGGCAGAGATTAGAATAGCATGCAATAAACTCTCAGAAAAAATTAAGGTGATGTGCTTGAGCCTCGGCATAAGAACAACGAGGTATGTGCAGAACAGAGATAAAGATAACTGGAGTACAATATATTGTATATCAATAAGAGGCAGAGAGATGGTTTCTAGGTGGTTTAACATCGTTTCTCCTAAAAACTCGAAACACATAACAAAGTGGGACGAGTATTTGTCTTCTAAGTGAGACAACGAATTATTTTTATACTAACTGCCAATACTAAAAACAAAATGAGTGATAAGGACAAAAAGAGTAAATTAGAGCTTCTTTTAGCACAGATTCCTGTCGACAAATACATTCCATTAGACAGCATAAGAGTCCACCCTCAAATGAGAAAAACATTTGACCCTGAAAAAATTCAAAAACTGGCAAATAACATAAGACGTATTAAACGTTTGCTTAATCCAGTAATTGTAAATCATAAAAATGAAAGACAAACATACGACCTCATCGCCGGAGAAAGAAGATTTAGAGCATACAATATTCTTCGTGACAAATACGGAAAAGAATATTCAAAGATAAGAGCGAACATATACAGCAATTTGGGAATTTCACAGGTATGCGCAATTCAATTTTCTGAAAATTCATATGAACCGGTAAATGCGGCAGAATCTGCAATTGCATATGCACATTTGTATAAATTATTAAAAAAAGAACATCAGTTAATTGAAGGAAAACCTTTAACAATAAAAGATTTTGGAGACATAATTGGAAAATCAGACTCTGTTGTTTCTGATGCATTAAAATTTGTAACTTTGCCGAGCGATGTTCAGAAATTAGCCAAACAAAGAGTTCTACCATATAAAGTTGCGGTAGAAATATGCAGGATTAATGAACAAGATTCAAGAAGAGGACTAATTTATTCTGCACTTGCTCATAAGTGGGATGAAAAAAGAGCAAGAGAACGGGTAAATCAGATAATAGCAGACAGATCTCAGGAAAACCTGCCCGGATTTGAAATAACAACGGAAGAACAAGCGAAAAGCATAGTTGATATGCTAACAAAACCTGTGCATCAAAACGGAGTAGCCGGAGCATACTTTTTGCAAAGAGTGCTTGAATTGGCAAAAGAAAATCCGAACATGAAATTACTAAGAAACAAATCAATCATTCAAATGGCGGAAAGACTGGGATTAGTTGGTTTGGCAATATCTGAATACGGAAGAAAAAAAGGCGCAATTGATGATAAATACAAAGGACCAATAATAAAAACATTTGCAGACGGAACATATGATTAAAAAACTGGAAGATTTTTAAACTGACATTATTAAGAATAACATATGATTCTAAGCATAGAGCAAAAAACACAGGATGAAGCGATAGATTTAGCATTAGACACATTAAAATTAGGAAAGCAGGCTTTGGTTTTCGTAAATACGAAAAGAAGCGCTGAAAAGACAGCAGAGGACATCGCTAAATTTCTTAAAAAATCAAACGCAAATCAAAATGAAGAGCTTGCAGATGAGATACTGCATGATTTAGGAAAACCGACAAGACAGTGTGAAAGGCTCTCTGAAATAGTAAAACAGGGAATTGCATTTCACCATGCCGGACTAACAAGCAAACAAAAAGAATCAATTGTTGATAATTTTAGAAATGGAAAAATAAAGATTATTTGTGCCACGCCAACGTTGGCCGCTGGAATTGATGTACCCGCTTATAGAGCAATAATTCGTGATCTAAAAAGATTCACACCAAGAGGATACACTTACATTCCGGTTCTTGAATATCTGCAAATGTCCGGAAGAGCCGGCCGCCCGAAATACGATACAGAAGGGCAGAGCATCGTCATTACTGCGACAGAAAATGAAAAAGAACACATAGTTGAAAACTACATAAATGGAAATCCTGAGGACATAACCTCAAAATTAGCAGTTGAGCCTGTCTTGAGAACTTATGTTTTAAGCCTGGTCGCATCAAACTTTGTGAATTCAAGAGAGAAATTAGTTGAGTTTTTCTCAAAAACATTCTGGGCGCATCAATACGAAGATATGACAAGGATAAAGAAGATAATAGACAAAATGCTGCATCTGCTCGAGGAATTTGGATTCATAGAAACAAAAAAGTCGAAATCCGATTTCGTTTCCGCCGATGAATTAAATGACGAGCTTCATGCGACTGAAATAGGGAAAAGAGTCGCTCAGCTGTATATAGACCCATTGACCGCACATGAATTCATAACCTGCATCAAAAAAACAGATAAAAATCCCTCTTCATTCGGACTGCTGCATCTGATTTCAAACACTCTTGAGATAAGGCCAAAATTGAATGTAAAAGCTAAAGAATATGAAGAATATACTTCATTGATCGTTGAAAAAGAGGATGAATTATTATCAAAAGAACCAGCAGAATTTGAAGAAGACCACGATGAGTTCATGAATTCGGTCAAAACAGCCTCGTTTTTTTCTGACTGGATCAATGAGAAAGATGATGAATTCTTATTGGAAAAGTATGATGTAAGACCGGGAGAATCAAGATCCAAGATAGAGCTTGCTGACTGGCTTTTGTATGCGAATGAAGAACTTGCAAAATTATCTGAAAAGACTTTTTTTGCAAGAGAAGTCTCGAAATTAAGATTCAGGCTGAAATACGGAATAAAAGAAGAATTGCTGCCGCTGGTAAGACTGAGAGAAATAGGAAGGGCAAGAGCGAGGAGACTGTTCAGCAACGGAATAAAAGATACCGGAGATGTGAAAAAAGCGGATTTCGCAAAATTGAAATTCTTAGTTGGAGAGGCAGCTGCCAAAAGCATAAAGGAACAGGTCGGAGAAAAAGTCAATATTGAAATAAAACCAGGAAAAAGAAAGGGCCAGATGAGCTTAACTAAGTTTGAAAAGATTTAAACATTTTGCCGTCAATTCACGAGACCCATTATGAACTTAAAATAATTTTGCTGGGGAGGGACTTGGCTCAGCAACGAAGTTGCGCACAGCTCTGCATAGCAGAGATTGTGCCTACGGAGGTACAGCAGTTTACTTTACAAAACAGGGTCGAGTCAACGGCAAAACGGTACTAAGAAAGGTTTAAATAACAGCTTAAAGTTGAAAATTCTAGGAGAGGAAACTAGGCATGAACTTTTTGATTGAAAAATTGCTTTTGACGCTGTTTATTATTAGTTTGAAAACAAAAAAGATGGTAAAAAGCGCAATTTCAGGGAAACTTAATTATCGCGCAAGAATGTATGCTCCTTTCCTAATTGGATTTTTGATTATAGTGTGGGCTGTATTTATTATTGTAATCTAGTGTAGAACAACTATTTTTGATTCAACCGGTTTGGATTTTTCTTCCGCTTCCATTGTTTTGCCAAGTAGTTTAGGAAGGTTTACGTTTAGTCCTGAATAAGTTGAGATTCCTATGTGAACAGTAATTTTTTTAGGGTCAATTACAACCAATCTTCCATCTTCAACCCTGCGTTCTCTTGGTTTTAAATCCGGATTATCCAAAGGAATTTCCAAAGCCTCTATCGCTCTTTTTATCTCCTGCCCAAATTCGAGAGGGTCTTTTTTCCCAAATGAAACTGCTAAAAAATGATTTAAGTATATTCTTGATTCGGATTCATCGCCATGGTGTGCAAAAAGAGTGTGATAATTAATATCGGAAAATGAAGAGAGTAATCTATCTGCGGCGTTCAATGCATTCATCTCCTGTCTAGGACCAAAAATATCGTAATAGTGCTTGAAAAAATCGATATCAATATCAGCTGAAGAAATGTCTATTTGCTGGACATTTCTCAATAGAACTTCCAGGTCGCTCTTGACTTCCGCCGGTTTCTTTGCATAAAGCATTTTTAACCTGCCGAATCAAAACGTAATTAATATATAAACATTGTTATTTTTCACTACCTTGTGATGGTGCATCTCTCTTATTAGGCATCTGCATTCCCGGCTCATAAACAACAATGCAGTTTCTTTTCTGCTTTGCGTTATACATCGCGATATCTGCTGCGTTGATGACTGAAGCAGGAAGATAAAATTCTTTTCCTGATTCTATTTTTTTATGTTCTGTCCTCAGTAATTCATCCAGGCCTACATTATATGTGAAGACGCCGATGCTCACCGTTCTGCGATCATTAGCGGAAGGTATGATAGTATTTTCGACTCTTGACCTTACTTTTCTTGCGATCTCCAATGCCTGAGCGGAGCCTGTCTGAGGCAAGGCAACTGCAAATTCCTCCCCACCATATCTCGCAACTACATCAGACTGTTTTACAGCTCCGGTGATTGTACTTGCAATAATCTTCAAAGCATCATCTCCTCTTATGTGCCCATACTGGTCATTAAACTGCTTAAAATGGTCTATGTCAGCCATAAGAACAGATACTTCATTATCATGATCTGCTGCCAGCTTCAGAAATTCATCCAGATGGAAAAATAAACGTTCAGCGTTATATAGGAGTGTTTTTGGATCCCTTTTAGCCTTATCGCTCAATCTGGAAAAAGCCTGTCTTAAAGAGCCTATTACAGCCTTATCTGCTCCATTCTTCTCCAGTTCTGCAAAGTGTGATTCTACTTCGTTTTCAAGCATATTAATGAAGATAGTATTACCCCTATATAAACTTTTTGTATTTTAACTACTATTTGGTAATAACATAATTTATGTTATATATTATCTATATAGAAAATAAATCAATTAAAATAGTGAAGCTTCAAAATAGATTTAATGCTCCTGTAGCATAGCTTGGATAGTGCACTCGGTTGCGGTCCGGGAGATCCGGGGTTCAAATCCCCGCAGGAGCGGTTATAATTTTATTTATGCCTTCCTCTCTGCTTGGAATAAAGAACATCAACTTCTCTTAATGTTGAAGCATCATCAGGACCTCTGTCTTCTCTTAATCTGACTAATCTTGGAAATCTCAATGCGTACCCAGAGCTATACTCAGGACTTTTCTGTATCTCTTCATATGCGACTTCAATTATAATCTTAGGCCTTACTTTCACAATTTTTCCTTTTTTATCAACTATAAGCGAATCAAGAAGTTTTGTCATATCGTCAAATGAAGTCCCTTCCTCGCTTTTTTCCTTAAATCCTGTTGAAACCCTTCCAATCTCGACCAGTTCGTCTGAATCTTCATCTCTGCACGCGATAATGAATGAGCTCAGCCAACCTGCTCTTTTTCCTTCTCCTTTTTCAGCTCCGACTATGACAACATCCAATGTTTCCATGACCGGCTTTATTTTTACCCCCCCTCCGACTCTTCTCCCTGGCTGGTACGGAGCATCAAGAGATTTAACCATAACGCCTTCATTTCCTGCCTGCAATGATCTTTGATAAAATTCCTCTGCTTCTTTTTCACTTGATGTAACAATAGCTTCTGCAAGCTTTAATTTGAAAGGAACTTCTTTTGGAACCATCTTCTCAAGAATTTTCCTTCTTTCCCTGAACGGCTTGTTCATGCAGTTCTCTCCTTCATATTCAACAACATCAAATACATCAAGCTCGACAGGGAATTTCTTCGCTATCTCTTCAATATCATATTTTCTTTTAATTCTCTGAGAGATGATCTGGAATGCGACATATTTTTTCGTTTTTGAGTCATAACCGACTGCTTCAGAATCTATTATGAACTCTTTGGCTTTTACAAATTCTTCAACGAATTTAACTACATCGGGAAACTGCTTTGTTACATTTTCCAGCCTTCTTGTAAATAAAGTAATCTTTCCGTCTTTTTTATGAGCCTGAATCCTAAACCCATCAAATTTAAATTCACATTGTGCCGGTTTTCCAAGCGCTTCAAAAGCCTCTTTGAAATCCTCTGCTTTCGGGTAAAGCATGACTTTAATCGGTGCTCCAACTTTTAACGATGATTTTGCAAGTCCTAACAAACCTTTCTCTTTTGCAGCGACAATTACCTCGCTGAAATCACTCACCATGTCGTATGCTCTCTGCACAGCATCAGAATATTCATTATATTTTATCCTGTCCTTGACATCAAAATCATTTTCCTTCTGATTATAAGTAAAGCCAATCTCTTTTCCGAAATAGGCCCAGACAATCGCATCTCTCAGTGTTCCGTCTGCAACACCAACTCTTAATTCTTCCAGCATTGTTCTCACAATGAATTTAGCTTCTTTTGATGTTGCTGAAGTCAGCAATTCAGAGATTAAATCAACTTTTCTTGATACGGTTCCTTCTCCCTCAAGAGTTGCCAATTTTCTTAGATTTTCCATGACTTTTTTTACAGTTATATCTGTCTTGAATAATGTAGATTGTTTCTTTTTTCCCATCAATTCCGCAGCAGTTTCTCCTAAATCACCTGACTTTGCCCAGTGATGTTCAACTTTATCATGAGGAATGCCGGAAGCAGAAGCAATTGCTTTTAACACCAATTTTGCAGCGACTCCTATTTTCTTTTCTTCAACTGCCGGATAAACATTTCCCTGCAGCAATAGAACAACATAAGGCAGAGAATCTGTCCTGACTGTCTTCAAAAATTCAGCCAAAATGTGAGTTTTTTCAAGACGCTTAGTAGTCTTCTCGAGCTTCTCATAAACATCAACTAAGTCTGAATAGTCCATATGAATATGAGTTGTTTTGGTGTTTAAAAAAGTATTGCAGGAAAGGTTTATATATAAAACAGATTAACAAAAGACCATGAATGTGATGGATGCAATTCAGAAAAGATGGGGATGCAGGAAGTTTTCTGATGAACCCTTGGATAAGGAAGATCTCGGAACTATTCTTGATGCCGGAAGATTCGCACCAAGCGCCGGAAACCTGCAGGATAGAAGTTTCATCATAATAAAAGATTCTAAACTGAAATCAGATATCGCACAGGCATCCGGAAACCAGACATGGATGCAGACTGCTCCTGTTTTGGTAGTTATTGTCGCAGAAAATATGAAAGTTGGAAAGTTTTTCGGCCCAAGAGGAGATAAAATTTATTCAGTACAGGATACATCTTTTGCCGCGCAGAACATGCTATTAGCTGCAACTGATTTAGGATTAGGATGTTCTCTTGTTGTTGGGTTTAATGAAGAAAAATTAAACCAAATATTAAAAATCGAGCCGCCGGCGCGGCCACATGCGATAATTGCTTTTGGAAAACCGTTGGAGCAGGCGAAAACATCTTCAAAATATCCTTTGGAAAAATTTGTCTACTTTGAAAAACACAAAAACAAGATTGCAGACATGGATGTGACATTTGGAGATTTGAAAAAAGCAAAAGAGCATATTGCTGTTAAAACAGAAGAAGCAAAGAAAAAGGGGATTAGCTTTATTGAAAAAATAAAATCTCTGTTCAAAAGAAAAAAACAGGAGCCTCTTGGCGAAGACCATTTCATGGAAGACAAATCCGTCTCAAATCCTGAAGAAGTCAAGCATGAAAAGGCTAACATTCCGAGATTTTTGCCAAAGAATTAGATTTTTACCAGTTAAATATGTGTTACTTTACTATCTGCTTAAACTCAATCCATGAGGCTCTGTCCTAAATCTACGATTTGTCGTTAGCACCGACTCGCGATGTAATATTGTCTTATCGGATATCGCTGGAGCTCCGTAGGAGCCTCCCCTCCCAGCTCAGTTTCTAAATTTACAATCTATCGCTCGGTAAATGGTGCTAACGACTCTTAGGACAGAGCCAATCCATGAATAAGGTTTATAAAGCATAACTGCAAGTTTATATTAAAAAGAAGGTTAAACTTAAATATGAAAAATAAGAAGTTTAAAAAATCTGCATTAGATAAGATAAATTCTTTAAAAGTAATGAGAACAAAAAAACAGATAAGTAAAAAAAGTACAGCCCGTCAGCTTTTAAAACAAAGAGAGCCTATAAGAAAAGCGATAAATCTTGCAGATGATAAAAAAGAAAAGTTCACTGAAGATGGGTATGTAAAAACAGGAATTTCAGGTTTTGATGCTCTTATGGAAAAAGGCATACCAAAAAACACTTCTCTTTTAATTGCAGGCGGCGCAGGAACGGGAAAAACAATTTTTTGCCTTCAGACGCTGTACAATGCAGCTAAGAAAGGGAAAAAGGGTTTATACCTGAGTTTTGAAGAATCAGAAGAAAGGCTAAAAAAACACATGGATGATTTTGGGTGGGATTGGAGACCACTTGAGAAAAAAGGCCTTCTTAAGATTGTGAGAAAAGAGCCTTTTGTCCTTACAACAAATATTGAAGCGATGCTTGCGAATGCAAAAGGAGAGCTTCTCATAGATATAAACGAAATAATGGAGATAGTGCCCGAAGGATTCAAGCCGGACAGGATAGTGCTTGACTCGGTAACTTCAATTGCCACAGCATTCGAGAAAAAGGAAGAAGGATACCGTATTTTTATCGAACAGCTTTTCAGATTCCTGGAGAAGATAAATGTAACTTCTTTCTTAATTTCAGAAACTGAGCAGATTCCGACCATGTATTCGCGAAGCGGAGTGGAAGAATTTCTGGCAGATGGTGTTGTTGTCCTTTACGATCTTCAGAGAGAAAACATAAGGGAAAATGCCATTGAGGTGCTAAAACTAAGGGGCTCCAAACATAGAAAGATTATTGTTGCGATGAAAATAACGGATAAAGGCATAGAAGTGTATCCCGAACAGGAATTGTTCACAGAAATAAAAAAAGAATACAGGGAAAAATGAGAAAATTAACTTTTATCCTGATTGTTTTAATCCTGGTATTTGCAGCTCCGTTCTCGGCATATGCCGCCGCTCCTTTTTGCGGGGATAATAATTGCATCGGCACGGAAACGTGCAATTCCTGTCCGGAAGACTGCGGCAATTGTCCGCCG
>Ga0208245_1000838_pt1 | contig 21903 bp, 25 predicted proteins | sample RifOxyC1_FD_184035 | JGI IMG/M metagenome (GOLD analysis project Ga0208245, IMG submission 184035) | Soil microbial communities from Rifle, Colorado - Rifle Oxygen_injection C1 (SPAdes) | ecosystem: Environmental > Terrestrial > Deep subsurface > Rock core/Sediment | place: Rifle, Colorado... | reverse complement strand
AACTATAGCTAGTTTTGTTAAAACCCAGTGGGAAAAAATAGGAATACAAGTAGACATCATTGTTTTAGATCAAAACACTTTAAACCAAGAAGCTATCCGTCCTCGTAAATATGATGTTCTTTTATTCGGTATGGTTATCGGCAACGAAGCCGACCTTTACTCTTTCTGGCATTCATCCCAGCGTAGTGACCCAGGATTAAATATATCTTTTTACACTAGTGTCCAAACAGACAACCTACTAGCTAAACTTGAAGACACTAACAACAAAGAACAACGCCGTGATTTAGTTAGACAAATTCAAAACACAATCGCGAGTGACCATCCAGCGGTGTTTATGTACAGCCCCTACTTTATATACGCTGCCCCCAAAGATGTTCAAAATATAAAAATAAAATATTTAACAAGAAGTTCCGATCGCCTACTGCAAATTTATGACTGGTATATCGACACAGAATATATTTGGAAAATATTTAAATAAAAAATTATTATCAAACTAAAATTAAAAACATGGAATCAAAATTTATTAAAAAAGACACTAACAGTAATACAATGACCAACACTCAAACACCTCATACGGAGCCAGCAACGAACGCACCCAGCAATTTACCTAAAACAAACCCACCTAAACACCCCCAAAGAAGTGGTGTTATGAACAGAAATAAAAACAATAAAAATCGTCCTTTTAATAAAAACCATCCGGGCGACAAAAACCAAACCACTAAAGCTGTAAGTAAAGTGACTCCAATTAAAAAAGGCGTCATTCGTATTATTCCTCTAGGTGGCGTCGAAGAAATCGGTAAAAACATGACCGCTATCGAATTTGAAGATGATATTATTGTTGTCGATGCTGGATTACAATTCCCAGACAATGATACTCCGGGAGTAGACTTTATCATTCCCGACACAACTTATTTAGAAAAAAATAAGAAAAAAATTAAAGGTATGATTATTACTCATGGTCACTTAGACCATATTGGCGGTATTCCTTATATCATGCCTAAAATCGATAACCCGCCTATATACACTAGTTTGCTAACAGCGGTTATGATTAAAAAAAGACAAGAAGAATTTATTCATTTTCCCAAGTTAAATATTAATGTCGTTACTCAAACCGACAAAATAAAACTAGGCAATTTAAGAGTTAAATTTTTCGGTGCTACTCACACTATTCCAGATACCCTGGGGGTCATTATTGAAACACCTTATGGAAATATTATTTTAACTGGTGATATTAAAATAGAAACAGAAAACAATGTTCCCGCTCCTTTTGAAGTTGAGACTTATGAAAATATCGGCAAAGAAAATAATCTCCTTCTAATAGCTGACTCAACGAATGTTGAAAAAGAAGGTTTCTCTTTCCCTGAAAAAATAGTTCATGAAAACCTCAAAGAAATTATCAGACAATCTTCAGGACGAATTATAGTTAGTACTTTCGCTTCCCTATTCGATCGAATTGTCGCCATTATTGAAGCCTCAGAACAATTAGGTAAAAAAGTGGTGGTTGAAGGCCGGTCCATGAAAACCAATGTCGAGATCGCTAAAGAATTAGGCATTCTTAAAATTAAACCAACCACCATCATTCCAGCTGAAAGCATGGAAGAACACCCAGATGATAAATTAGTTATCCTTGCTACTGGCGCCCAAGGTGATGAATTTGCGGCTTTAATGCGTATCTCCAATAAAACTCACAAATACGTCAAACTACGTAAAGGCGACACAGTTCTATTGTCATCCTCAGTTGTACCAGGCAATGAAAAAAGTGTTGGTAAATTAAAAGACAACCTGGCTCGCCAAGGAGCTCGAATTCTACACTATGGCGTCGCTGAAATTCACTCTTCAGGCCACTCTTATCGAGGGGAAATAGAATTCATCCACAAAATGATCAAACCTAAATATTTTATTCCAGTTCACGGTAGTCATTATATGCTTCGAGTTCACGAACGAGTGGCTTTAGAATTAGGCATGAAAGGAGAAAACATGATCGTCCCTGACAACGGTATGATTATTGAAATCGCCGAAGAAGGTAAAAGTTTTAAAGCCTTAAAAGAATCAACTTCCAGTAACGTGGTTATGGTTGACGGTCTAGGTGGTGGCAATCTTCAAGAAGTAGTTATTCGTGACCGTCGTATGCTCTCCCAAGAAGGCATGTTCGTCATTATTGCTACTATCGATATTAAAACTGGCAAGGTTCGTAAATCACCAGATATTATTTCTCGAGGTTTCGTCTACTTAAAAGAATCTCAGGATATGTTGCATTCAGTACGAGGACTCATTAAAAAAACCATCGAAGACTCAACCAATAAAATGCATCCGATCAATTTTGATTATGTAAAAAATGCGGTGCGTGAAGATGTAGCCAAATTCTTATTCCAAAAAACTCACAAGCGTCCTATTATCTTACCGGTACTCATTGAGGTATAATAATCTCAATGAAACAATCTTTGCGGTCACTAGTTTATATTGGTGGATTCTTTTTCACCCTTCATATAGCTTTTGCTTCTTATATTAACTCCTCTTTTATCGCCCAAATCATCGGCGATAAATTTGTTGGTCTATTTTTTATTATCGCCTCGATTGGTACAGTCTTAGCTTTGTCTTTAACTCCATTATTTATCAGAAATTTTGGTTTTAAGTTGGGTTTTTTAAGTTTATTGTTAGTAAATCTTTTATTAACAATCTTCATCACTCTAGATAATAATAAAAGTTTGGTGGTTTTAACCGCTTTATTTTTCTTTTATATTATTGGTTTAGTCTTGAAATATATTCTCGATCTCTTTTTAGAAACATTATCCAGCGATGAAAATACTGGCGGAATTCGAGGCACCTTTCTCTCAACCACCAATCTGGGTTGGGTTTTAGTGCCAATTTTGCTGGGTTCAGTTTTAGGTAGTGGTAGTGACTATAGTTTAATCTATTTACTATCGGGACTCGCTATTCTACCTTTCACTATTATTGTTTTATTGATCTTTAAAAATAAATTACCGACTATAAAAGAAACCAAAAAAAGTACTTCGATTATTAAAAGCTTCTACACTATAATTTCTTCCACTAAAAATACCGATAAGAATTTAAAACATATTTTAATTATTGATTTTCTACTCAACTTCTTTTACGCCTTCATGGTGATTTATACTCCAATTTATTTACACACTTATATTGGCCTCCCTTGGATCGATATTGGTTTAATTTTCACCATTATGCTTCTGCCTTTCGTTCTCCTTCAATATCCTCTAGGTCAACTAGCAGACCGCCTATGGGGAGAAAAGGAAATTATTATCTTAGGTTTACTAATTACTGGTTTATCCACCATCGCCGTATCTTTTATAGACACCAATAGTCTTATTGTTTGGACTATAATCTTATTCATTACCCGTATTGGGGCTGCTAGTATTGAAATAGGTAAAGAAACTTTTCTGTTTAAACATATAAATTCTAACGACTCTAACCTCCTGAGTCTATCAAGAATAATGCTACCTTTAGCCTATATCGCGGGCCCGGCTTGTGCGACAATTATCATTTATCTAGGCTCTATACAGCTACTCTTCATCTTCTTAGGACTTATAATGATTTTAGGTTTATATTCAGCAAGACTACTAGTTGATACTAAATAAGTATTCATATCTACAAGAAAAACTTGCAAGTATGGTTATTATGTTCTACCATTAAGTCTGCACAAATCTGACTCAATGGGGAGTTCAGATTACAACCCTGGGAAGGGAAAATGCCATGTTGTTTGAGCTCGTGATAGACGGAATCATTGTTGGGATGTTGCCAAACCGTAAGAAAGGATACAACGTGGGGGATATTGTATTCATCATGTACGGGGAGCATAGCGGAACTTTCAAAATAAGTTCCATCAACGAAGAGGGATCGATCCGCGTCGCCACAACAACCGGTCATCAGAAGCCGCAATACCAAGTGTGCGCTGAGATGTACGACCACATGACCAAAGAGGAAGTTGCCGTATGAAGTAACAAAAGGGCACCAATACTCCTCAACGAAGCTTACACCCTGTATTGGATGTAAGCTTTTAATTTTTTAAAAAACTTGAAAAATTTCCAGTTTATTGTTAAATTAAACACCGGGAGATCTTAAATTTTCATCGTAGTCTATTCAGTGGGAATAGACATAAATAAAGAAAGCGGAATAACATGGTTGGAAAACTTGTTGGGAGCAGCCTCACCGTCGAGACAGAAATCACGTCTAAGCCGAAAAATGGAGGAAAACCAAGAACCACAGGGGTCACAAGCGTCGGTAAAATCAACGAGGAACTAATGCCCCTCTTCCTGGGGAAAGAAGGGGTTACTATCAACCTGAAAGGTGGAGCGCCTGGAATGGGAGGCCCTCACCGCGTCACTCGCCAATCTGAAAAAGAGGTGTCCTTGAACCCCGAGACAATCTACAATAAGGAAGACGTTTCCAAGTTGCCGATAGTGCGCCTCAAAGTCAAAGAGCGCAAGAAACGCAAGCAAGTAACCTCTTAACCCCCCCAATTCAACCCACAACCCAAACGTCACTAGCACAGAAACCAGCTAGTGACGTTTTTTATTTTAAAACCTCTCTTAATTTACAAAATTCACAGTCTTTTTTATCACAATTTTTAGACCAAAAATCTAAATTAAGAATTTCATTAATAGTCTTTTTCACTATAACCTCAAGTTCGTCCACTTCCCCTTCTTCTATAATAAATTTTTCTTTTTTATAAACACCCCGATCATTTGGTTGGATAAAATCTATCTCAGCTGATTCCATTTTAAACTTACTATCATCAGTCTTTTCTAACAGTAATTTATAAAAAACTAACTGCCTCTTAAAATTCCCAGCTGAGTTTTTAGTCAAACCTTCAATCTCATTACGACTCTTTGGTTTACTCGTTTTATAATCCACCACATTCACCAGTCCTGAATCTAAAATCTCGACCTTATCTAATTTTCCAGTCAGTGGCACTCCACCTTCTATATGAAGTACCCTGACTCCATACTCCGTAATAATTCTATTGGTCCAATTATTTTGATAGAGATCATAATAATTATCTAAATCTATTTGACCCTTCTGTTGTACCTCTTTAAAATCTTCTTCATTTAAAGGTTGTTTTAATAAGGCATTATCAAAAAGTGACAACAGAGTCGCCTTAGGAGGCAATTCTCCCCTATCTTTATACAAATTAAAAAATCTCTCCAAAGCATCATGAATAGCCGTACCATACAAGGCACTTTTATTTCTAATATCAGGCAATCGAATTAAATTTTTAAAAAAGTACTTCCAAGGACATTCTAAATAATTATTGAGAGCGGTTACTGACAAGCCCCTTTGTTTAAATATTTCTTGGAGGTAATTTTTATCTTCTAAACTTGCAACGCTTATATTTTTATTCTCTTTTAAAATAAATGTCGGATCATTTTCATATTTAGTTATAAATTTACTAACATCTACTCCTTTTACTAAGTCGACATCGATTTCTTCAATAAATTGCGATGGTAAGAAATTTTTATCATCTCGATTTTTATCAGAAAAACTAATATGAACACCGCGCCTGGCCCGAGTGAGACCCACATAAAATAACCGCCGGTCATCATCTAAATTATCAACCGCCACCTCACTACCTCGATTTGGAACGGAAAAATACGAGATCGATCTTTTATTACCCCAGTGGCCATCTCTCGTGCCAATTATAAACACTTGGTCAAATTCCAAACCTTTAGACCGATGGGCCGTCATCAGTCTCACGCCCGCACTATTAGTTAAACTTTTAGCCTCGAGGGGTAAACTATGAGCCAATAATACATCTAGATGCTTTATAAAATCTCCCAAATTCGCTTCCTTATTATTTTCAACTACCAATTTAGCCTCATCTAATAATCTTCTTAATTTTTCTATTTTAAACAATGAATCTGGTAATCCGATGAGATGATTTAAAAAACCTGACTCATTAATAATTTTTTCCAAAGTTGGCAACAATAAATCATTTTTAGCTTGAGCATTCCAAGTCTCTACTCGTTCCCACCAATCACGCCAAAGGACCGAATCAGCCACTAAATATTTTAGGTCTTCAGATTTAATCACATCTCCAATATGTTGATGTTTTTTAGCTACCTCATTAATCACCTTATAGACTTCAAGTCTTGGTAGATTAAAAATTGAAAAGTGGATTATCTGCAATAATTCATTTTCATCTAAAGATTCGGCGCTTCTTAAAATCTTTAGTAGTTTAGAAATATCAATGTCAGTTAAGATATCCTCGTCCGACTCTACAGTATAAGAAACTTCTAATCGGTCTAAAAACGGAGTTAATTTATGCGCATCTTTATTATTTCTATACAAGACAGCAATTTCTTTTGGGTCTTGCCCGGCATCAATTAAATTTTTAACTTTTTCGGCCACAAAGCGCAATTCATATTCTTCTTCACTAAAATGATACAAAAATGTAGCCACTTCTCTATCAATATAAGCTTTAGCTTCTAGATTTTGAATATTTAAATTGTTTAGACTCGCACTCTTCGTGATGACACTATGAGCAGAATCTAAAACCTTTTGTACCGACCGGTAATTGGCGACCAAAGTTATGATGTGGACTTCTGGGTATAAACTTTTAAAATAATTAAAATTATCTAGAGAGGCCCCCTGGAATTGATAAATGGCCTGTTTTTCGTCGCCGACTATAAATAAATTTGGATTATCATGAAAACTAGATAATAATTCCAATAAATTATTTTGGGCCCCATTCGCATCTTGATGTTCATCGGCTAAAATATATTGAAATTCTTCCTGAATTTGGAGTAAAAAATCACCATTATCTTTTAATCTTTTTATAACTTCCATAATCATATCGCCAAAATCATAAAGTTTTTTTTGGCGCAATAAATTTTCATATTCCCGATAAACATTTACCAATTGTTTATTTCTATCTATTTTATTTTTCTCTGTTTGATACTTACCCTTCATCTTGCCTTTATGAACACCCTTGTCATGGCACAAATCAGGAATAGCTAAAAATTCTGACTCTTGATTTTGGACCAAAACAAATAAATCATCGGGATTAATATTTTCTCTTTTTAATCTTTCTATTTCACTCAAAGTAGCTTTTAAATAGAATAAGGGATCACCAAAACTCTTAAGTACGGTTCCGCCCTCATTTAAAATAGCCGCACTTAAAATGTCTATCTGATCAACCCGCGTGGCTGGATTGGCTCCAATAATATTGGAAAATTCTTCAGGAAATTTGGCAATAATATCATTACAAAAACTATGAAAAGTGTGGATATTAACCTTATATCCTCGACTACCAATAATCTCGACCAGGCGTTTTCTCATGGCATAGACCCCAGACTTAGTAAAAGTCAGGGCTAAAATCTGTTCTGGTGCCACATCGGTCTGGCGCAGAATATTGGCAATCCTCAAGGTCAAAATCTGAGTCTTTCCTGTTCCAGGGCCAGCCACCACCATCACCGGACCTTCTATAGTGTCCACGGCCTTCTTTTGTTCAGAATTGAGTTGTTTGTAGTATTTAATAAAGACTTTTTCGTCGGTCATAGACTTAAATTATAGCATTATTGAAAAAACACTCTAATTACAGTACACTACACCCTAGAAAGGAGGTGCGGTTCCATGTCTAAATCAAAAATCAGAAAAGCGGCTTCTCATTTAGGCACAATCATTCTTGACTGGTTTTACACTCTAGCTAAGGGATTATTCCCGAAAAAGGAGGTATCCGCACACGACATGAAGGACATCGATGACATATGATTCGCAAGTCAGTACCCCGGGGCGTGTTTTGCAGGCAACCGGGTTTTATTATTGAGAATTATTTATAATTCTGTTACAGTACAAATACTTAATCTTAATGTTTTAATTTTTATACTATGATCCACGAACAAATCAAAGACGATATGAAGACTGCTATGAAAGAACGCAATACGGTTAAACTAAGCGTTATCCGTGGTCTGTTAGCAGCTTTCACTAATGAAGCTGTCGTTTTAGGCAAAAAACCAGATGATAAATTAACAGATGATGAGGCCTTAACGATCTTAAAAAGAGCTTCCAATCAAAGAAAAGACGCCGCCGAACAATTTACAATTGGCGGTCGCCCAGATTTAGCTGAAAATGAAGAAGCTGAACTAGTGGTTATTCAAAGTTACCTGCCGGCTCAAATGAGCGCTGAAGAAATTAAAGTTATTGCTGAAAAGAAAAAAGCGGAATTGGGTATTTCAGATAAAAGTAAAATGGGTATTTTAATTGGTGCCGTGATGAAAGAAGTAGGCGCTTCAGCTGATGGTGGGGCCGTTAAAGCTGTAGTTGAAGAAATCTTAAGCTAGTTTTTATTGTGTTGTTCTAATTCTAGATTAGCTTCAGCCACCGCTTTAGCGTGAATTTTATTTTCTAGAACTTCCTCCACAATTTTTTCTTCCTCCTCTCTTTGTAATCTAGAAAAACCAAATAAAGAAAATATCGTTAGCGATCCTATGATCGTGGCTAAACAATTGACTAAAAACAACATCAAAGCTCCTGCAATAACTTCAAAATTCCAGAAAGCTATACCAATACCAACAGTGGCGAGTGGTGGCACCAAAGAAACCGCTTGGGCAATACCTGGCAGAGCTGAGGACAAACCTTGTTTAACCCAAGAGTAAGACACAGCAAAACCCGACATTAAAGCAATTAGAAATAAGAAAATATTAGGCTGAGTCTTATCAATAATAGTTTCTACTAATTCTCCTTCACCCACACAAATTGCGATAATAGTCGAAACCAACAATACTACCACAATCGATCGTGACAAAATCCTCAGTGACCTTTTTAAAGCCAATGGTGAAGCGGTGACTATACCCATCGAAAGACTGAGCATTGGGAATAAAATCGGAGCAATCAGCATGCCTCCAATAATAGCTTCTAAGCTATTTATGAGTAAACCTAAGGTAGAAATAAAAGTGGCTAGAGCTAAAAACACATAAAAATCAGCTCGCTCTCGTGATTCTGATAATAATTCTCTTAAAGTTCTTTTTTGATCTAAGAAACTAGTTAAAAAAACCGAGTTAAAAGATTCCCCCATATTGATTAAATAAATAGATTAAATATAACTCTGTTATTATAACAAAGATCCTAATATTTTAACTAATTTACTTTTCCTTTTATTGTAATTGCGGAGAATATCTCGTCCGCTTGGCGACGAGGATGAATCCGCAAGTATAGAAAGCGTCGGCGGAGCCGACTCTTCTACAACAAAGTTTACCCCGATACCTCGCCTAATACCCCGCCGAGGTAATCCGAGGGAACAGTTTACTGCGGGGATAGGACGAGGCTAAACTTTATTTTTAATAAATCTGTGTTATAGTTATAAATATATGACTGACTTACATTTAAAAGTGTGCGTAGCTTGTGAGGGTACTGAATCCCCCCTTGGAGAGGCCGAGATTGCCAAATTATTACAAGACATAGAAGGTTGGGAGGTTGAGCGTCACTCTAAAATCATAAAAACTTATACTTTTACCGATTTTTACACTAGTATAGATTTTATAAATAAAGACTTTTTTATAATGGTGCAAGAAGGACACCACCCCGATATTAACTTGCACCATTATAAAAAAGTCACCATTAGCCTCTCAACTCACGCTATTGGCGGCCTATCAGAAAATGATTTTATCCTAGCTAGCAAAATTGATCATATTTAAAATGACTCGTATTAATAAATATCTAGCGGAGCACTACCCCATCACCAGGAAGCAAGCTGACAACCTTATCACCCAAAAGAAGGTTTTTGTTAATGGCCGGTTAGCTCAAATAGGTCAAGCTATTGGGAATACCGATAAAGTGGAAATTACCGAATTAGAAAAATTAGCTCAATATAAATATTTTATTTTAAACAAACCCAAAGGTATTGCCACTTTAAAATCGACACCTAATGAAAGAGATATCTACTCTATTGTTAAACTCCCCTTCAAAACTTTTCCAGTTGGACGTTTAGACAAAATGTCCTCTGGACTAATCTTGCTGACCAATGACGGCAGATTGGGTGACAAATTATTAAACCCTAATAATAGTCATCAAAAAGAATATATTGTCACTACCGATAAAACAGTTAACGGTGACCACGTCAAACGCTTATCAAAAGGCTTAATGCTTGAAGGTGGTTATAAAACAAAAAAAGCGACCGTTGTTCAGAGTAATGACAAAGAATTTCACATCACCCTAACTGAGGGCAAGAAACATCAAATTAGACGCATGTGTGCCAAACTTGGTCTCCAAGTAGTAAAACTAGAACGAGTTAGGATAAATACCTTAAAATTAGAAGATTTCGCCTTACAATCAGGAGATTTCGCCCAAATTACTGGCGATGTTTTAACTGAGTTCCTAAATACTATAAATTTCAAATAAGGACCTCTGGGAATGATTGCCAAGAGGTCTATCTTCATATAAAATAGTAACTGGAATACCAGAAAAAACAGGTTATCTGTGAGACCCAAAGAGTACAGAGACCCTATTTTGTAAGGTTATAGATCTTTCGAACACAAACGCCATGAGGCGTGTTTTTATTTTTTCGTTTACCGACGAAAAAAGTGATTCATATGGGTGAATCACAACAAAAGGTCCATCTATATTAGATGGACCTTTTGTGTATAAATATTTATCCTTATTTAATAGCTACAGCCTCACGCAACCTATCTTTATGTAATTCAAAACAATTCTGACAACATAAAATTTTTCTTGAAGGAGAAACTGAATCATCATTAGCATAATCTTCGGTCGCCACTTGGCAGTACAGACACTCACCCACAATCGGTCTATTTTCAGTTGGCACCACCGGAGTCACCATACGATTATCAAAAACAAAAAGAGTACCCTTAAAATTACTTGCCGGATATTTTTTCATATAAGTATGAATACCATCTTTTAACTGATATAGATTGGAAAAACCTTCTTTTTTGAGTAAACAGGTCGCCTTCTCACAACGAATACCCCCTGTGCACACAGCCACCACTTTTTTATCTTTTAAATTTTCCAGTTCTTTAAGTTTCTGTGGAAGATCACGAAAATTCTGAAGTCCAGGGTCAATAGTTTTTTCAAAATATCCAGACGCAATTTCATAATCATTTCTTAAATCTAAAACTACGAAGTCTTCCCCATTTTGATACATTTTTTCTAGATCTTCAGCTGGGAGCTCAATCGCCGTCTCATTTTTAATATCAAAATCACCAGCTCCGAGAGTCACAATTTCTGGTCGAACTTTAATTTTTAGCTTAGTAAAAGCAGAACCAGTGCCCACGCTTTCCTTAAACAAGATATCGGCAAATCTAGGATCTTGCTTTAGGGTTTCCATATACTGCTCCACATCACTGTTTTTACCCTCTAAGGTGACATTTATACCTTCTTTGGCTATAATCATGCGTCCTTTCAAATTAAGGCCCCCAGCGAGCTTTTTCTGCTCGATTTTAAGGCTTTCTGGGTCAGTAATATCTATAAATTTATAGAATAATATAACTGTATAGTCCGTATTTAACATATCAAATATACTACCAAATTTTGCCACTTCTGCAATTAAAAAATACTAGCCTCATGTTTTTTGAGAGCTCGCCGACGGTCTTTATAATTTACTATCCCTTTGCCCACTTCAGACCAAAATGAGGTCGAATGATTCATATGTTTTAAGTGGCACAATTCATGGACCACCACATAATCTACGAGCTCAACCGGTAATAAAAATAACTTATAATTAAAATTAAGATTTTTATTCGAACTACAACTACCCCACCTTGTCTTTTGATTTCTAATATAAATTTTATTGTAATTAAAATTATAAACTTTATTCCATTCCTCTACTTTTTTAACAATCATATCGAGAGCCTCACCTTTATGTTTTTTATAGTGTTCAGCTGTAAAAACTTGTCTATCTTTTTTATCTTTATTTTTATCAATATGATGCCACACCCACAAGGCTTGTCTTTTTAAAAAATCTTCAGCTACACCCTCTTTAGCCATTGTAGGCAAAGTCACCACCACCCCATGTTTATTTATTGATATTCTAACCCTCTGTGCTCGGGCATGATACTTAATTTTATACTCCAATAACCTGTCTTCTAAATAGATCTGTTTGTCTAACATTTAACAATTATATCAAAAATATCTTCTACTCATACTTGCATATAAACACTAGGCATAGCAGTATATAGACATGAAATCCAACCAAGTTATTATCTATGGCAAATATGCCGTAATCGAAGCTTTGAAACACAAAGCTAAAATTGTCGAACGCATTTTTCTAGATGACAAAAAGAAAGATGATGCCCCCCTCATAAATCTTATTAAAAAATCAGCCCTTAAAATAGAAAATTTTACCACTCAACAATTATCCTCCCAAGCCAACCACCAAGGTGTGAGCGCTTTAATAAATCTCGACAAACTTCTTATTTCCTTTAAAACTTTTTCAGAATCTGTCTCTGTTACCCCTAGTAATGTTTTAATTCTACTTGATGAAATAGAAGACCCTCAAAATATAGGAGCTATTGTCCGGACCGCCACCGCTTTTGGGGCCACTGCTATTTTAATACCCAACCGTCGTAATGCTCCTATTTCTGGCAGTGTAGCCAAAATTTCAGCTGGCACTATTTTTAATATTCCCCTGGTAGAAATCGGCAATATTAATACGACCATTAAAACTCTAAAAGAGAAAGGTTTTTGGATTTATGGTTTAGATGGCCGAGGTGAAAAAAATATTCACGAAGAGAAATTTGATGCCCCAACAGTAATAGTTTTAGGCAATGAAGGTTCTGGAATTAGAACCAAAACTTTAAATCACTGTGACATTATCTTATCGATACCTATTAGTCATAAATGTGAATCTCTAAACGTCGCTACCGCTGGAGCGCTAGCTATGTTCCAGTGGAGCAAAAACCACCCCCAAGGCTTGCGTTAAAAACTTAAATATTTTCTTCTTTATTAGTGAGTGACAAAAATTCATCAAGAGTCGTAGCGGAAATTTTCTTAATCATTTCCGGCAAATCGCTAATTTTAGTTTTTATATAATCCAAAGCTTCGGTTTCTTTTTGAACCTCAACTAAATCAATAAAATGAGCTTGCTCTTCATCAGATAATTTTTCTAAAACAGCTACATTAATTCTTGACGAAATAATTTTTTCTAGCCTACCTAAAAATTCCTCTTGTTTATCGAGAGGTAAATGATCAAGTCCTAACTCTTTGGCTAAAGTTTCAATATTAAAAATAAATGATGACATAATGTTTAACTGACTTTCTTAGTGCGCTCACTACAGCCAATCTCTATTAAAGTTTTTCCCTCTTCCGCTATTCCCACTGCAAATTTCCAAATCGGAGAATGATCCTCTGAATCTCTAACATTGACTTCCATTGTCTGTATTGCTTGATCTATATTTGCAACCATAGTTTCTAAACCATCTTCTTCATTACTTGAACCAAAATTTTCAAAATTATTTATCATATATTAGGTTAATTATATACCCCAAAACTCATTCGTAAACTTTACGTCACCTTCAAAGTATACTCTAGAAAAAATTTCTACAACCAAAAACTAAATACAAAACCAGCGACTATAAATACAAATAATTGATAGCCGATCTGGATCAAAAAGCGAGCTTTAACTATATGTTTAGGGTCATTAGTCCACATACTAGAAGCTGCGATTGTGGGCACTATAAATGCAAACCAAATCAAAATAGCTGTTATTATAGGATGCAATAGAATAACCGACACTAATATAGCGAGCATAGTCATCTGAACAAAAGTCATCACAAACTGGATCACATACAAATGCATTGACTCTTTTTCCATCTTTTTTCTTGTCTCCAAATCAACTGCTGTCGCTCCTATTATTTCGAGCCACTTTGCTTTAAACCATTTTCCATACCACAGATAACCTAAAACCAATGAAATTACACTGACCAAGAAAACTAAAAAATAAGGTATATCAAACATGGCTTTATTATACCAAAAATTATTACCACTTATAAAGTAGCTTTTAAATTAAAAAGTGGATTATAATATATCTATGCCTCTCTTAAACTTAATTGTCACTTATCTACTAACCATCGCCACTATCGCTGGTTTAGTCACTCTCTGGAACAAATGGCTCAACGATCATTTAAATTTACGGAAATTTATAACTAAAAAAATGGGTCCGTTTGCACCTATGCTAACTTGCGACACTTGTTTTACCTTTTGGTGCACCCTCGCTTTTGTTTTTATATTTTCACCCCTTGGTCCTTTCATTTTAAATTTTACATCAAAAAACACCCACGATATCTTATCAATGATTTTGATAGAGTGGATGTCTTTAGGTTTTGGAGCTCTGACTCTACGTGTCTCATTTAGAGCTCTCCAAAAATATGCGCGAAAAAAGTCTAAATCTAAATAATGTTTTCTACTGGATAGCGTGTACCTCTTTTAATGAAGTTAGTTTCAATGTCAGCGAGAGAAAACTTATTTCTAAAAAAGTTTTCAATTGGTTCTACATCCATACCGTTTTTACAAGTATAAACATCGGCTGACACAAAACCTCTTTTAGGGAAAGTGTGAATACTAATGTGACTTTCTTCTATAACCACAAAACCACTCCAACCACCTGGGTCTTTCAAATCATTGCCGGGTGCAAAATATATTTCTGGTTCCGACAATCTTTTCATGCCAAGCTCAGTTGGTAAATCGTGAAGGCAAGATAGGACTAAATCCTTATCATTCAAAGCCTCTTCATTACCGCCGTAACCATCTAAAGTTACGTGTTCACCAAAATGGGACATATCTTTAAAATCTTATTAATAATCAAAGTAAATACATTGTAATGATAGCTAGAAATAATACAATACCTAAAACACTAAGGTGTTGACAATTTTTTATAAAATATTATACTGAGCCCTGATCTGCTTTAGATGAGCGTCCTACTAGGGATTCGTTCCCCCTCATCTAAAGTAGTCCTGATCTTCGCCCCACAGGGTAGCGCAGCGCTACCCACCCTCCCCACGGCCGACTCACACACCACTGCTGAGTCGGCCGTCTTTTTTTATTTACAAAAACCCCGTGAGCCTAGGCTGACGGGGTTTTAAATTCTTGACCGCAATCTTATTTTTTTACAAATACCAACTCAGCACCACCAGAACCCGACAAAGTTAAGTTATCACCCTCTAATATCACCATTGCTCCTTCGCCTAAAATCCGACCAAAAGTTGCTTCTATTTCCATTACTCCAGTTGGTGTCTCACAATACATTAAAGTGCCCATTAAATTTGCCGTCAATTTATTTTCTTCTAAAACATATTCGCCACCCATACCATTACAAAACTTAGCGCTAATAGTTTTGTTCTCGAAAGACAAAGGATATTCTTGGTCAGCATCAATATCAGCCCCATTATATTCAACTAGCTTAAAATTTAAACCATCTAAATTAAGAGTCTTTACTACTGGATCACCATCAACATCCACCCCAGGTAAATCATTATTTAACGACGACCCTTGTCCACCACTAAAATATAGAGCAAAACCAATAATTACCAGAAGCACTACTCCACCTAAAATATATTTTTTATTCATAATAAAATATTATTTATTAAATTTTTTAATTAAAACTTTTGTCCTAATAATCTAAATCGTCCAATTATCTTTAGCGATAGCTCGCAGTTTGTATTGGCCACCAGTTTGATCAAAAATTAAATAAATAGTTGTCCAATCCATACCTTCATACTGCGGATCTATTCCTGGATAGTGAAAAGATACAAATTCTCGTGGTGTGACATCTTTTATTATCGAATTTAAACTATTACCTTGACCTAAAATTTTATTCACCCCTACCTGTGGCGCTTTTTCATAATCATGAGTATAAATCCACTTATCAATAAACTGAGCGGTGGTCATATTTATCGGCTCGCCTTGTCCGTCGGTATAGCCAAATAAATAAGTCTCGGTATTTGTTTTTAATTCTGAAACCTCATCTTTCCCCGCATGAATGGTTCGCAAATCTAAACTTGGTGTTAAATTTAAAGTGAGGCCAGAAGGACTAGTGAGTTCTTCTAATCTCTGATAGTCACGTGTTCGCAAAGCACTTAAAACCAATTTAGCGGTGCTAACCATCTCTTTCTCACCTATTGCTGGTGTTTCAGCTTGTTCGTCATTTTGAGTCGGTGTTTGACCTGCAACCGGAAATACATCTTCTTCATCTGAAACTTCGACTACTAAATTCGTGCTATAAAAATACCAACCAAGCCCGGCCACCAATAAAACCAAAATAATAATTAAATATTTTTTAGGCATTGCGATAAATTAAAATTTTAATAATCTTAATAATTTTTTCGATCTTTGTTCCATGTCAGCTACATACTCGGTAAAATTAGATATTTTATTAAACACCCCATCAGACAAAACATATAAAACCGAACTATCTATCTTTTCCACAAAGAACCGATCATGGGTAACCAAGATAACTGTGCCTTCAAATTTTTGGAGTGTTTTTTCTAAAGCTTCTTGGGCTTCCATATCTAAGTGATTGGTCGGTTCATCCAGAACCAAAGTGTTAACATTGGTCGCTGAAAAAGACGCCAACAAAAGCCGGGCTCGCCCTCCAGGACTTAAGTGTCCAATTTTTGTTTTAAATTGTTCTTCGGTAAAACCAAAATGAATTAAATGATTAGCTAAAATCTCTGGTTCTAAATCTACTTTGTTTTTAAGAAAACCTAAAACAGTATCATCTTTACCGAGCGTCTCATGTTCTTGCATTAAATTACCAAATTTAACTCCACTACCAATATTAATATTGCCTGAAATAGGAGCCAGGGTTCCAGTGATAGTCTTCAAAAAAGTCGACTTCCCTGAACCATTTAAACCAAGTACCGCCACCCGAGACCCAAAAGGAATTTCCATATTAACTGGACCCAACCGAAAGCCGGTATCATAACCACAAATTAGATCAGAAATAAAAATATCACTCGCCGAACCATTGTCTTCGGGTTTAATTTCAATCACAAAATCTTTTCGCTCATCAGGCTTATCGATTAGTTCAATCCGTTTGATCCGATTATTAATAATCCTAGAATCTTTAAATGAATTTCCGGCCCGATCCCGGCGAAACCCTCGGAGCATATGATCATTGTCAGTCCCTTGATATTTAGAACCTTTAATCGCTTTTTCTTGCTTGTCTCTCACCACCACTTTCAACCGACCAATATCTTCTTTTTGCAATTCATGATCAAGCAACTGTCTCTTTCTTTCTTTTTGTTTCCGTAATAAAAAATCAGAATACTTACCATTAGAAACAGCGAGGGTTCTTTTTTTCCAATCTATTTCATAAATTTTATTGGCCACATGATCCAAAAAAGTTTGGTCATGAGACACCACCATAAAAGCTGATTTAGTATTTTGCAAAAAATATTCGAGCCAAATCAGAGCCGGCAAATCTAAATTATTGGTCGGTTCATCTAAAAGCATGAGGTCAACCTTTTTAAGTAATAAACCCATCAAAAACACTTTAGTCTTTTGACCACTACTTAAATCACCAATTTTTTTATCTTTTATATCACTTGGGAGCGCCAGTCCCGCAAACATAATTTCAACATTGCGCTCAAAGAGTTCGCCACTCGCACCAGTATAGGCCTGCAAAAATTCAAACACATTTTGCTTATTATAAGCATCCGGGTCTTGAGGTAAAAAACCGACAGTCACATCTTTATTAAATTCCACCTTACCTTTATCTGCTTCCACTTCACCGGTAATGATTTTAAGTAAAGTTGTCTTACCAGTACCATTAAAACCCACTAACGCCACCTTAAAGCCCTTCTCCACGACAAAAGAGATCTTCTGCAAGACCTGTTCGGTACCGTAATCTTTATGAATATTTGTAACTCTTAGAAGCATAATCTTAAATTTAGCTGTTACTACACATAGTAACAGACACCATTTAGATTGCTACCCCCTCACCTAAACCCATTTGTTCTTTATATTGCTCAATCACCTGTGGATGCTTACCTTCTTTACACTCAGCCACAAAAGCCTCTGCTGAAGCTCCGTCGGGGAAGCTCATATAAGCTAGGGCTGACTCACAAACGACATCAATATTAAGTTTGCCGTTTGTAGAATCTGGTCCTATCATATTTGTAATCGTAAATATGCCCTTCATATTGTATTTAGCCCACTGGTCTGAACTTAAAGCTTCTTTAATTACGACAAAGCCTTCGGCTGTAATACTCTGTCCAGCTTGAAATTGAGCCATGGCGTCCGCTGAAGCTCCAAAATCTACAGCATAATAATCACCCTCAATTGTCTGTAGACCAAAAGCACATTCTTCCGTTTGAGGTCCAGTAGTATCAAGATGAGGTAAACATACATAAGTACCCGATAAAGTCACATTTTGAGGAGTGGCATCAAGTGGTGGCACCACCACGTCCTTATTTAAACGTATAGCCATATAGCCCACTAAAATAACAACGATAATAGCCACAAGCCCTATAATTTTTTTGTTTTGATAGTTCATAAGTAAATTATACACCTTAAAGCTTCCTAATCCCAGATATGGTTAACTTTCAACTAATGATTAACCAGATTTATATTGTTTTCTATTTTGCTATCGATATTGAAGCATTCACAATTTGTTACAACAAAATCCCCCCGGGTGTAACCATTTTCTTGTAACAAATTTTCGTAGATAAATCCTTCTGGATACGACAATAAAACAAGATAACTAACTGGGTTATTATAATCCCCACTTATAGTAACTTGACCAATTGGTATGGGTTTTTCAAGCACTACACCATCTTTATTAGGTAAAGAAATTTTAAAGTGGCCTATATTATCAAGAGAATAAGAATAAAATTTTAATTTTCCTGGAAAAGTAGGGGGGATAACTTTTTTAGATTCTATAAGATATTGGTTTACAACTCCTTGTTCTTGAGTCCAAAGTTCTCCAGAACTTTCCACATTAATATCCTTACAAAATACCAAAGATCCACGCCAATATGAGGCTACTCTATTACCCTCATTTTTTACTGTAAGTACAATATCTACAGGGTCATACATATTTAATGTAGACGTTAAAAGGTTGAAATTTATTTTAATAACTGGTTGCGAACTTATTTCTTCTAATTGCCTATTAACCAATCTAACCTGGGGTACTAATGAAATAACTCCAAAAATTGTTACTATAGAAGAAATGAATATGACAGAATTAAAAATAAATTTTATTGGTTTCATTTATTTCATACTTCGAGATTACCGTTTCAATACATCTAGATTAGTAATAATTTGGCAAAATGACATTAATAAAATGTACAAAAGTAAATATACCCCAAATTATATAGACCCAAAAAACCCATTTTTTCTCAAAAAATTTATCCCTTTTAGAAAAAAAATAAAAAGATACCATTGTTATTAAGAGATATGTAAAAGCTCGAAGATAATCTGGTGATAAACCACGATATTCTACAGCAAATAAGACGCTCCATCTTAAATAATACAAACCAACCCAAAAAATTGCTACTGAGAAATATTGTTTTTTGTATTTTTCATCCATAATTATAAATTATATATAATATTATTAAACACTATATATTATAAAACCTCAACTACTTCTACGGTCATATTTTAGTCTAATTCTTGACCTACTCAGAACTAAAATACTAGCCTTCAGCGGGCTTTATTTACTGTTATTCCATCCAGAGCCACCCTCCATCAGGTTCGGAACTTTCCCCACCAGGCCACACAAGGGTCTCGTGCTCAGTAAACTACTATTGCTTTATACTTTCAAGCAACTTTTTTTGCTCGTCTTCTTTCTGAATTTGCTTGGCTTTTATTTCTTCATCTGTAAATAACCTCTCTTCATTTAATGATACCGCCAATGAACTAGCGACTTGTTGGATACTTTCTACAGATGTCTTCATATCGTCAACTGATGAAAAACCCTTGTGAACTAGTAAAAATAATCCCCTAGTAATACCGTCAGCATGATGTTGCCAAACTTTTACTTGAGATTTATGTATCTCCTTTTCTTTTTGAATTAAGTCTTTCTCTTTCTTAAGAGCAACATATTGGGCTACATTACCCATCCCAAAAACTACACCTAGAAGTGTGGATACAATCGAAAACCAGAAAAAGAAATCTATACTAAATTCCCCCCACACGGTCCTCAAGAATGAAAGTCCACTTATTAGACCTATAACAAAACCAAAAACTATAAGAACCAATACTTTTAAATTATTCATAGAAAATATTAATGAGCAAACAACTCGTACTGCGCACGACTTGGCTGCGGGGCTTGGACTCGAACCAAGATACTCGCCTTCAGAGGGCGATGTCCTACCATTAGACGATCCCGCATATACTAAAGTTTTAACAGAAAAAACTAATGTTTACAATTACCTTATCGTCTCACCCCGTTTTTTAGAAGCTGAAATAAAAGCCGTAAATAAAGGATGTGGATTAAAAGGGCGAGCTAGAAACTCAGGGTGAAATTGAGTCCCCAAAAAGAAAGGATGCTCTTCTTTAGGTAATTCCGCTATTTCCATCAGCTTACCATTTGGCGAAGTACCAGAAAAAACTAAGCCGGCTTTTTCTAACCTCTCTACAAAATCTGGATTAACTTCATAGCGATGACGATGACGTTCAGAAATTTCATCCTGACCATACACACTATGAGCTAAAGTACCGGGTTTTAATTTTGCCGGGTAAGCACCGAGGCGCATGGTCCCGCCAAACTTTTTATTAACTAAATTATCTTTCTGATCAGACATAATATCGATCACTAAATTTTTAGACTCGGGATTAATCTCTCGTGAGGATGCTCCAGTGAGCTTCGCCACATGACGAGCAAACTCTATGACGAGGAGTTGCATCCCGTAACACAATCCAAAATATGGAATTTTATTTTCTCGTAAATATTTAATGGCTTTGATTTTACCCTCAATGCCAGTTGTGCCAAAACCACCCGGAATTAAAACGCCATCAAACTGAGCCAAATCGGCCACTTTATATTTTCCCGTTTCAATGTCACCAGAATTAATATACGACAATACCGGCTTGACCCCCAATTTAAAAGCCGAGAGCTTAAGAGCCTCTAGGACCGAGATATAAACATCAGACAAGACAAACTCCCCCGAATTAAAATACTTGCCCACAATCGCAATATTGACCGGATCAGACACGGTTTTAGCCTTTTTTGATAAATCTTTCCATACAGAGAGGTCGGTTTTTCTGTGATTACCCAGCTTTAAAATTTCACCCAAAATCTCGCCAATTTTATCGCGCTCAAAATTGATCGGCACATCATAAATACTCTCAACATCAGGAGCTGAAATTACATGTTCTCTTTTGATATTACAAAAAGTAGCGATCTTGTCTTTTCTTTTATTATCTAACGGCACTTCACTCCGAGCGATGATAATATCGGCTTGCACGCCGACACCATTTAAAGTCCGAGCGGCATATTGAGTCGGCTTAGTTTTCATCTCGCCCACTTTAGAAGGAATAGGTAGATAAGACACCATCACGAAAGCTACATCATCCGGATATTTAGTTTTCATCATTCTCCCGGCTTCGAGAAAAATAACATTTTGATACTCGCCAATTGTGCCTCCCACTTCTACCACCACAATATCGGCCTCGGCAGTTTTACCCGCTTTTTCAATCCGACGAATTACTTCTTTGGGAATATCTGGTACCACTTCCACATTTTTACCGGCGTATTCTAAATTTCTTTCTTTATTAATCACTTCCAAATACACTCGGCCAGTGGTCATGTAGTTGAGTCGAGACAAGCTCGTGCCTAAAAATCTTTCGTAGTTCCCCATGTCTTGATCACACTCATCACCATCATCTAAAACAAAAACCTCACCGTGTTCGGTGGGGTTCATAGTACCAGCGTCAATGTTGATATAGGGGTCGATTTTAATCGCAGTAACTGAAAACCCA
>Ga0208245_1000836_pt1 | contig 21972 bp, 56 predicted proteins | sample RifOxyC1_FD_184035 | JGI IMG/M metagenome (GOLD analysis project Ga0208245, IMG submission 184035) | Soil microbial communities from Rifle, Colorado - Rifle Oxygen_injection C1 (SPAdes) | ecosystem: Environmental > Terrestrial > Deep subsurface > Rock core/Sediment | place: Rifle, Colorado... | reverse complement strand
CTAATTATTCTTTATTTACTTCTAGCCCATTCAACAATGGTATTTGCGGCAATAGTCATAGTATCGGCCCGATTTCCAAACAATACGCTATAGCTAGATGGTTTCTTAGTTACCCTGAAATGATTTTCATATTGAGTAACAGCATTGAACAAATCCCAACCAGTGTTACCAGTAATTGCAATTCCTTCGCCACTGTACAATCGAGTTACCACATCACGATCACGAGTTGCCTTTTCAAGAGCAGATGCATATCGTTGTTCTCGTGATTCTCGCAAAATAGCGGGATAATCCTCAGGAAGAGGAGTAGGATCAGGATAAATTTTTGTAAGAAGATTGTTGAGAGATACAGAATTTCGAATAGCCTTCCCACACATGACATTAAAAAGTTCGCTTGCAGATTCAGAGTGTCGAAGTGCCCTTTCCTGAACGTGAGCCATCCACGCGCCTAACTCCATACCGAGATTACTTGAATTATGCCTTCCTGAATACACCTTTCCCTTACCAGTTAGTTGATAATTGTTCATTTCACCTTCAGAAACAGCCATAACATATGTATTAGCGCACACTACTCGAACACTCACTACATACAAACTAGCACCAAACTTTCCATCATAACCAACGGCTACAAAACCAAAAAGAATAATTTCATCCCCGTTTACATCAAAACCTGGAAGTTTCCAAGTTAGAAACAATTTTTCCCCGTTTCCCAAAAATCCAAGAGTTTCAACGGGTTGATTGACATTTAGATCAAAACTTTCCATAACGTCAATTGGCTGAAGAATCTTGTAGTTTTTCTTGACAAATCCTAGAGCCACCTCTTTAGGATCACTAGGAATAGGAGAACGAATAATAGCAAAATCTCCAACTTCTTGCATTACGTCATTAATCATAATTTGAACGGGGCGCTTCTCATAAAAAACCCCTTCGATTACACTTCCTGCCTCTACTGCACCCATAGGAACAGTAGAAACATAGGCATCCTTGTGCCAAGGAAGTTGTTCCAATGAATACATTGTGGACATTAGATTAGCTGACATTTGAATTACTCCTTTTGTATAAACTATTTATTTTTATCGAACAGATAAATACATTGTAGCAGATTATTTAAAAATGTCAAGCATTTATTGCCACCAGTTTTCATCAATTTTTTTCAAAAAATATAAAACTTTATTTTAGGGAAAAAACAAGAGATAAGGCCATCCATATTCCAAAAATAATTATCGCTATAGAAACAATAACCGATAGTATTTCTAATATGCCAATATCTGCAAATATAATAAGGCTATCCAAAAACCTACAAAGCAAACAACAAATTAGAACCATAAAAACAGCAAGAGCAAAAATATATAAAATCATAATTTTTTAGTTACCAATTCCATCTAAAAATTCTTGCATTTCTTTCTTGAATTTTTGAATATCTTCTTCACCCTCTATACTAATATCATAAAGATTGTATTCTTTTCCACGAAGAATATACCAAATTGCTTTTAATCGACCTTTTACAATGCCCAAAATTGAATTTTGATTAGCATAAAATCCCAACCAATAATTAGAAATAATAATTGTTTCAGGATCAATGCGATTTGGCGCATATTCATGTTTAGGATAACTATCAAAAGTTACAATATTACAACCACAATTACAATCTACAGCAATTCTCTTTTTATTTGTTTTCATTATAATAAAACTCCTTTTTTATTCGTCGTAATTGATTGTTTCAATGGCATATCCATCCGTAGTAGTATAAACAATTGTTTTAATACCTACATCCTTAATCATCTGAAAACAGCTAGGACAACTCCTAGCCATTGCCCATACTCCATTTTTATATGCCCGAAAAATATAAAGCGTACTTTCCCTAAAATCTATATCGTCTAGAAATTTCTTTGCCTTCAAGAGACACATTATTTCCGCATGTAGTTTATGCGCCACATTCATTCCCCTCATAGAACGATACTTATTATATTCTGCCTGAACAGGGTGAGATTTTTCTACATTATATCCAGTAGATATAATTTGCTTGCGATATTCTAATACACATCCTATATGATGATGAGGATAGTTAGAAAAGAACGATGCATTTCGAGCGAGATTAAGATAACGAATGTGCTTATTCATATATTTTACATTATTTTCAAATTTTGTATTTGATTGTGCCGATAGAGGGATTCGAACCCATCACGCCTTGCGGCACTCGCTCTTAAGGCGAGCGTGTCATCCAATTTCACCATATCGGCAAAGTGGGCAAAGATAGAATCGAACTATCATTAGGACTTTATAAGAATCCCTTCCTTGACCATTGAAAGATTTGCCCATTTATGAATAAAAATACCCATTATCTTCTAATAATCATTCCAATTTTGTTTATTGTACTTGGAATTTCTAATTTTTTTCTTATTTAAACTTTGTTTCTTTTTTCGCTTTTTCTCTCTCTGATACTCTAACTTTTCATCACTTTCTTCATCGTACTCTTCAACATCAATATTATCTTCATTGTAATTGATATAAATTTTATTTTTCATTGATCATTACTCGAAATTTTTATAACTATTCCAATCACTCATTTCTGTTTGAATATAAGATTATGTTTTATATTATAGCAAGTTTTATAAATCTGTCAAGTGGCAATTTATCAAAAAGGTAAACGAAAACCTTGATGACCTAGTATGTAGGGCCATGCCAGATAATAAATCAATAAATACAGAATTTCTTTCCAAAAATGTCCATATGTTACAACATTTTCCTTTCCGAATGTATAAAGAAACCCCATCATCCAAACCATAAACCAATTCCAAAAAATGAAATCCCAATACTCAAAATGAACTTTTACAACTAATTCATCTTGATTTTCAAGCTTCTTATTGATTTTGTTCAACTTTTTCAAGCCTAGATTTAGCCAATTCAAAAATTTGTGTATCATATTCTATTCCTACATAATGTCGATTGTTCTTAATACACCATTCACCCAAACTGCCTGTTCCCATGAAAATATCTGCAATTATGTCGCCTTCATCGGTAAAGGGCAAAACCAATCTATTCATAAGTTTCATTGGTTTTTGCCATCTAACATTTTTATCTGTTTCAGTATATTTTATCCGTTCCTTAGAAATTGTGCTAAAATTACCTAAATCATCGAAGACTGAACAGGGAGTTTTTAATCCCGTACCTTTTTTATCTAATTTTGTCCCGGCTGTTACTTTAGGTATTTGTATTCTATCGCCATACCACTTAAAGTTTTTTCCTTTTGAATAAATTAAAACATCATCATGTTTCTGAGGAAATCCTTTTTTAGGTACTCCTCCCCATTCCTGTTTATAAATAACCCAATTTACAAAATTTGAACTAAACAAGCTGTCTAAGTGGAGTTTCATTTCGGCTACTAAACAATAATCTAATTGTACTATAAAAACTCCATTATCTTTTAAAAATTTCCAATAATAATCCACCCAAGAAAAATTAGAATTATCATAAATCATATCTGCATATATCAAATCTACAGGATGATCTATAACTACATTCATGTTATCGTCATTGATTAATTTTATCATTGGTTAATTAATCATCGCTCTTATTTAGTTGATACTGAGTCCACAAAAGAAAAATAAACACCAATGCAAAGAATATTAACCTATTCCAAGTAAACATTACTCCAAACACTTCAACCCATGAAATATCCATTCTATTATCCTCCAAACTAAATGTTTTCTCGTGTACGAATTATCGCAAAATAAAGTTTACTTAATGCTTTTTTATCAGGAGAATGAGGTAATGGAGATTGCCCATACCACAATTCAAAATCTTTATCCATGTTTTCAGCCATAGCTAGAATTTCATCATATGTATATTTTCCATTTTTAATTGCCAAAATTTCATCTGCATTAGGTAAAGGAAAAGTAATATTTCCTGTCAATAACAATTCTTTACCTTCTGTCATTAAACGAATCAAATGGCTTGCATGTTTACAGTCATAACCAAAGCGATCTTCTAATTCTTTTCGCTTTGGATTCCGATTGTCTCTCCATGCAACATAATTATCCCATTTTTGCTTTGCAACTCTGTAATTTCTTTCTCTAACAAATTCATCATGATATTCATTTTTAAACATCTCGTGAGGAATATTGAAAGCATTTTGTAAATTCTCACCAGAAACAATGGGCTTATCTGTTAATCCAAACATTTTTCTGGTTGGTTTTTCTTTGGGAGGATCAATAAACCACTGACGATGATTTTTAATTGCGTTTAATTGAGAAAAAGCATATCCGGTAAAAGTATATTTTACTTTTTTACTTAAAAACAAATATTTATATTCCATAACAGAATCCCAATATTCGTTTGAAAAAAGAATGCTTTCTTTGGGAACAAATAGCAATTCGATAATATTAGGATTTGCATTAGCACACAAATTGATAAATTTATCTAAAGAGTAGATCGCCTTATCTTCATCAAATCCAGAATCTTGCTGTTCAAATTTATTGAAAGGATCAATCAATATTTCGAGTGGAGGAATACAAACCCCACGAATATCTAAATCGGATTCAGGGGTTGCAGTACCGTATAATCTGCTTCCGGTAACGCATTCGAAAATTTTATAATTTTCAGCTTTAAAATTATTCATATTCTTTTAGATAATAAAAATCAGCTTTTATTGAACAAACCAGACTGAACCTTGTTTATCTTCATTCTCAACTTGTTGAGCGGCAATAACTTCATATTCGTCATTTCCAAGAAAATGATACTCAAGTCTTCCTTCTGCGCTCTTACCTTCTTCTATATAAATAAGCATATCTTTCAATAATAAGGCCAAATCTTTTTTAGTAATTCTCATAATTTATCCAAAAAAAGTAATCCATATACCAACACCCCATAAAATAAAACAAATAATACCGACCAGAGGCCAAATATAAAACTTCTTTCGTTTATTACTTTTTGTCCACTCGGCCCAAATATAAATTCTAGTCCACCATGCCAAGATTGTAAAAAACAAACTAATAACGGGAAACAAACAAAATAAAAGAATGTAATTATTCATTATTTATCTCGTCGGCACTGTTTTCGGCATTGAGCCAACTTTTTACATCTTCAATTATTTCACCCGAATTCATTTCTGATAATTTATCTAATTCTTCTATTAGTCTTTTATTTTCTTCTCTAAAAAGATCATTGCCTTTTTCTTGCATAAATTCACCCATCATTACAATTAATGCATATGCCTCTGATTTACTAAAAGCCAAGGTGCATCCTGTATCTGTTTTAGCCGGACTACCACTGACAAAGTTTTCTATATTATCTACATAATATTGATGAACAAATAATGCAAAATTATCATCATTTAAATTGCCTCGTGTATCAAAAGCTAAAAGTTTATGATCATTGAGTTTATAACATTTATTCATTTAATTTTCCAATCTATAAAATTATACTTTTATTAATATAAATTATTTAGAAATAATTGGCAAATATACTTTTTCTAAAATCGTTCTAACGCCGATTGCTGTCAATGGCTCACAATAATGAGTTTCACAAGTAACAAAAAAACTATGTCCATCAATATAAACATCCCAAAGATCATAGGGATGACCAAAAGTAGAAGTACTAACAATTCCATTATCTGAATATAGTGTTACACTTTCAACAAAATGATCATCATATAAAGAATAATGAATTTCGTTATTTGCCAATCTATCAGGATCAGTTATTTCAAAATAGTATCCATTATCATACCAGATATAATCTTGAGCATTAGCTGTTTTGAAAGCAAATAACAATGCTAAAATCACGAAAAAAGCAATTTTATTTTTCATATGCTTTACCTTTAGCGCAAGTCAAATACAATTTTCAAATCCTATAATAATTTTACAACATTATTGTAATTTGTCAAGAAGCAATTTGTTTTTCAAGGTTGCATCAAAAAAGCAAACGTAAGAAATACTACCGCTAAAATAAAAACATATGTCCAACGTAAAATTTTTGTTTTCATTATTTATTTGATCTTTCCTACATGATTTCCAAAAACATCCACAATTACAGGATTTCCATTTTCTCGATATCCACAAGCACAGCAAACATCAATTTTTTCATCAACCGTAAAAACCAAACTATGTCCATATCGAATAACGTATTCACCATTTGGATTTACTAAATTCCATTGAATTTCTTCTTTCCAAGAATCAGAATTACAGACAGGACAATTTTTATTTTTTTTCATTTTATTTTTCTTTTCCTGTAAACAAATAAGCATCTTCATCTGTGATACGATATTCTTTTATTTTATCCCAAGTTTCGAAAATCAAATCTTCATATTCAATGTTTCCATTATATTTTAATTTTTTGTTAACACAATAACCAAGATTTGATTCATTTTCATATTCGTCTACGCTTATTAAGAAAGGAGAGCCACAACAACCGCAACCATGTATTCTCACCTTATACTTTAAAGTTAAAGCACTAAGCTCTTTTAAAAACTCAAAAATATTATTCTCGTTCATAAAACAATCCTTTTATTGCTATTATTTATTTTAATATTCTTCTTTTAATTCTTCAATTTTTTGGCAATTAATTCGGCAACACTATCAGCCAATTTAATTAATGTCTCGTCGGAAAAAACAACCTCAACTGCATTTGCGTTGATTTTTCCCAATTCATAATCAGCAAAATTTATTAAATCTTTGTCAAACTCATATCTTTCCCACACTAATGTATATTCGTGAGAACCAGTATTTTCTACACCAAAGTAAGAAGAAATAGAATAAGGATGTTCAGGGCTAAAAACTTTCATTATGTCTAGATTTTTATCGATTGAATTTTCCAAACAGTTATCATAACTGCGATCATCATTCCAGCAATTAATATTATTAGATAAAAATACCATTTTATCTTTTATTTTATAATGCTCATGGTCAGATGCAAAATTACATAAAACTATGTATTCATCACCATTTCGTAACATAACTTTCATCCCTGTACGCAAATCGCTTTTATTCATTTTATTTTCCTTTCTTGTTATCATCTTCATATTCTTTGAGAATTTTATTCTTAATTTTTATTGGCACATCTTCCCAAATTCGCCATTCGGTTTTGCCCTTATCAAGACTATAAATTCTTTTTTCCATATTCTCTTTAGCTTCTCTGATTGCTTCATCAATTGCAAATTGAATCATTTCTTCTTTTGTTAAATTTGCAACAATAATATCATCAACAATAGATGACCATTGAGCATATAACCCATTAGGTTGTTTAATAAGACTTCTTCCCATATTTTTTACCTATTTTTACCACAAACCAAATGGTTTATATTCTGTATTATATCCCGCATCTTTCAATTTTGCAACCATTTCTTCTGCGGCAATATTATTCCAAGAATGAACTATAATTTTCTTAATGTGAGGCCGACTTTGAATAATCCATCGAACAACCTCCATCCCGCAATCTTTTCGATTACTGTTTACTAATTGTTCTCCTCCTAAATCATGATCTAGAAATACATAATCCCAATTAGGAATGCTATTTAAATATTGAATCGCTGTACTAGCCGTTGTAACAATATTGGCAAAATCAGGATAAATTTTTTTACCAAATGTGTCAATTCTTTTTTCATTATCATCAAGGAATAGAATATTCATAAACTGCATTTTCATATGTTTCTAATGAAATCCATAAGGAATCTTCTATTTTAATCTGGCACTCTGATTTTATGCCATCTTCAAGCCACTTAACTTCTTTTTCGGGAAGAAACGTGTTATAAAATACAATTCGGTTTTCACATTCTGCTTTTGCTGTACTTTTTACTAAATAAGGAACTCCAATAATAATTCCTAAAAATATGAAGATTATAAAAATTATAAAAATAATATCTAGTAGATTTGATTTTGATATCATTTTCTCTCCTATAAAATGTTCATTTCATTTATTATCTGAATTAATCTGTTTCGTCATTACCAATTGCTACAAATACAAAAGCAAAAACCATACCAGAACCTAACATGGTAAGTTCAATATTTGGAGTTGTGTTTGTAAAAATTGAAAACACCATTATAAAAAAAAGAAACAAAAAAGTAATAAACCCTGCCCCAAAAGCCCTACAAAGAAATTCAAATACCGAATTACTTAAAACTTTCTTCATTTTATCTCCTATTATAAAACTATATTTTTATATTTTTAATTATTGTATCAAATCTCGAAAAGAGATCGTTGTTACCGTTGAAAGAATTAATGCAATAATTACCGATGCAATTACGATAAGAACGTTTACTCCAACTGTTTTTATAACCCATAAACATCCATAATATGTTGAAAACCAGAGCAATAAAAGCACAAAAAAATATACAAAAAAAGTAAAAATCTTCCGTTTAATCATCTAACAATCCCTTTCACCCTGTTCATATCCTAAATTATATTCTGTCCAGAATTCAAACTGAGTTTCTTTATCATAAGGATTATTTGCCATTTTATCATTGTAGCCATCATGCCAACCCCTATCATATGCAATATGCACATATGCAATATGCAATTCATTGAATAAATTTTCGTCTTCCATGATTTCACCCTTATAAAATATCTTTTTTATTAAATTTATCAACTAATTCAACTAATATCAATGTGCGAATACAAGAATCTTTATGCCCATCTTCTTTTTTATTCCAGCAAAAAGGGCAAACCGCCACATAAGAACCTATGGGACGAATAAAACCATCTGTACCTATAGATAATATTGCTTTTTTTAATTATTTTTTAGTAATTGACATATGAAATCAATCTTTCATTCTGTAATCTTTATCAATGTTGGTTTACAAACAAAACCCGAATGAAACAAATTATCTAAAGCCCAATAATCTCTTTGATCGTCATGAATGCTTATCCATTTGATATTATTTACTCTTACTGAAGTAATAAAAACTTCAGCATCATAAAGAGTATTGAACATTAAATCAATTGGCTGATTAAAATCATCGTGTAATATTGTAGCAGTTATCATTCTATTATTCCTATGAAATCATCCTTTCATTTATTTTAAGGAAATTGACACGTGAAAAGGTCGGACTCCCCATCTTTCATCAACTTTTAGTAATGCTTTATCTACGGCTTTTTTAACAGCACACTCTAACATTACATCATTAATGGAAGACAATCCATCAACTTCAGTAGAAACATATCTTGTTCTTGTACTAACAACATCTACTGTCCAGCAATTCATTTCGCCAGAAAAAGATGCGTGCAATACTAATCGATCTTCATCTCCATTGGTATAAATTACTCTTTTAGTATCTAATAATTTTTGATGTAATTGTAAAATCTCTGTTTCAGTCATATTCATTTCCCTTTAATTTTGAGTAAGGATAATTCAAATAAACATATTTTCTTTTTTTCTCGCCTGAAAAAGTAAAATCTTTTAACATTTCAAAAATTGTTTCTTCTGGAATTCTAACTTCTGTTCCATCGTATAAGATACCGTATACAAATGCTTTTCCGGCAAATGTATGAGTATAGATTTTTTTAATTTCATTTCCTTCAATGATCATAATTATACCATAAAATTAGATTTCAATTACTCTTCTTCAAAGTAATAACTATCTAATGGAATCCATTGGCCCTCATTTACTTCAATCTGACAGCCACCTAAAAATGAATAACGATGATCAAATCCGATATCAACGGTTTTTGCTTCACATTCAGCACGATTGAGAATGTTTGCTCCCCAAATCACCCCTCCAAACAATAATACAAAAATCAACACCGCAAATACAACTGCTTTGAAAAAATCCCAATCCCAATCAAACATTTTATTATCTCCTTTTTCCAATTTTGGCTAATAAAACTAACTTTTTATTAATTTTTAAAACCATCCACGATATAGAGGAAAATTTTCAAATGTTTTTAAAAATCCTCTCCACGTTCGAATGCTTCCATCTGAAAATTTTGCTTTAGCAAACCATTCAGATTTATTAAGATAATGATTATACCCTAAACATTTCTGTTCAATGAATTTTGTTAGAAAAATATAATTATTCATTTTCTCTTTCCTTTCCTATAAAACCGATTTTTTATTTTCACGTTCTATTGCTCTATGATACTGCCAAGTTTTCATTGTACTATCAAAATCATTTTGGGCAACAAAAAGATTAAAATATTTTCGTTCCATTACTGCAAATAATTGATCTGGAGTATTATCATCGTATTGAATAGGACGAAAATGAGGAAGATATTCCTTTATGCGATTTATCAAAATATATTCAATGGGTAAATCTCCATCTACATCTTTTTCACACTTTAAATCAATCAATAGATTAATTATATCTCGTAAATCCATTACATCTTGTTCTGTAATTTCCGCCCATCCACCATAAGATTCTCGACGGTTTCTTAAAAACTTCTGGATGCCCTTATCCATTTTTAAAAGCTTTTGAATACGCTCATCTTCATCCATTTTTGTTTCCTTTATGAAACCAGTCTTTTATTCGATTCTACCCAACTCATCTTTCCCAATTTCAAAAACAATATCCCCATTCTTCCCACTATGCAATCTCCAAATGTTCCCGTCAAAACTAGAAATTAAACCCGCTTCCCACAATTTAATACAGGAAGAAAAATCATGAGCATATTTAATATCAAAGAATGAGCCAACGTATGTCCACACTGAATTCCCCACTGAATCCCACACTGAATCCCACACTGAATCCCTCACTGAATCCCACACTGAATCCCTCACTGAATCCCTCACTGAATTCCTCACTGAAGCCCACACTGAAGCCCACACTGAATCCCACACTGAATCCCTCACTGAATCCCTCACTGAATCCCTCACTGAATCCCTCACTGAATTCCTCACTGAAGCCCACACTGAAGCCCACACTGAATCCCACACTGAATCCCTCACTGAAGCCCACACTGAATTCCCCACTGAAGCCCATTCTTTTAACAACTGAATATGATTATCTGTAATCTCATCTTTTGTTATTCTAGGTAAATCCAAAAATGGATTAATAATGGGTTTTACAATCAATGGTTCTACAATCTTCTTAAAATTCAATTTATTTAACCATTCTTCTATTTGTAAAGAATCGTCAATTTCACTGTTGATTTGATCAACAACAAATTCTTTAGTCAAGGGATTATATTCATATTTATTGCATTCATCCTCATTTAATTTAAAATGAGCGCAAATATGAGAATGGCTATCCGCGTTATCTTCGGATAAATTATTTTTTCGATATTCCCAATCAAAATAAAATTTCTGACCTGGAAAACGAGAAGGATTTGTTACGGAAGAAAAGAATTTACACATTTTTAGTCCTTTTTTTTGTTTATTTAATAATTATTTCAACTATGAATATTATAAGCAATTATTGTTTATAAGTCAAGTATCAATATTTTACAAATAAAATCAACTTTTCATTTAGGATATACTACAGCGACGATTTCTTTTGTATAATAATCCCTAAATTCATATCTTCCATCTTCCAAATATTTATAATCAAATGTTGTGTTTCCATACCCCAATCCAAAAGTACCATCTCGAAAATCCGCATTTGATAAATTATGTGCAATATTTGTAAAATCAATATCATTTTTATCAATTAAATATTTCATGCCGCTAATTGTTTTATTTTTATTTTCATCACTAATCTTATAAACAATAACTACATTGAAATTGCCTAAATATTGGACGTTTACAATATCCCAATCAGGATGTTCCTTGTTAATATAATTTACAGCAGTACCAATATTTCCTTCCATAGTAAGAGAGTAATATTTGTATTCCATAAAATCCTCGTTTTATTTTATTATATTGTAATTTCTAAATTATCATTTTCTTTAACTGGTTCTGCTTTTGCCCCATATAGAGTTTCAAAATATCCACACCAAAAAGCAGACATTTCATATTCTGTTCCATCGTCCAATTTTAATTTAATACTTCCATCATACTTATTAGTATGCCAGTGAGGTTTTTCAATTTTTTTATTATGCCGACTCCACCTTGTATGAGCGCCTTCATACCATAAATAATGTTCTTTAATTCTTTGTAAATTTTCCTTAATTATTTCAATGTTTTTCCATGTTCCATCTAAATAAGCTTCATCATCATAAGTATGGTCACTACTTCCAGTACGATAAAATATCAAAATTTTATATTCTGTTAACATATTTTTACATCCTATAAAACAAGTTTTTTATTTTAAAGATTTCCGCTATGGATTCTCTGAAAGAAATTACTAATGTCTGTTATGTCCGTAATAGAAACCATTCTTTCTTCAACCATATAAATATTAAGTTGCTTTCCTATGATTTCAAAATATATTACCTTATTAAAATCAATACCGACTTTACTGTTAGTGAAAACTACAAAATAAGAAGTAGTACTCATTTTTTATTTCTCCATAAAACAAATCTTTTATTAAATTTCTCTATCTTTTATTTCGTGCATTTCACAAAGACCGTGTTCACTCCATTCTGAAAATACACAATCATCAAACTCAGGGGCAAAACAAATCCATCCTCTCTGAATGCTTATGGGTTTTCCATTTGTATCAGGATGACTATAATCTCTAATGTGCCATTTGCAATTACAGCAACATGCTCCTTCGTCGTTTTTAAAACATATTTCAGCGTATGAAATTCCCATTTTATTTTCCTTTTATTGTTCTGTTATTGAAAAACATCTTTCTTCATAAATGGCAAATTGAAAAATGCCACACCTAAAATACAGATCAATGCAATAATTCCCATGACTATTGAAATTGGCAAGAAGATACAATAAACAAACAATTTTCTCATGGTAAAATTTTCATTAGACATTGCTGTTATAGGTACAATAATCCACCCTGATAAAAAATAAAAAGCGACCAATGTAACTAAAAAATCATGAATTACGAAAGAGTCAAAAATATCCATTTTATTTTTCCTTATTTCCGTTTCTTTTAAAATTATCATTTTATAAAATAGCGCCCTCAGATCACACAAATGCAATCCTATCTTGTCAATTCAAGACCTTTACCGGGAGTCTAGGTCGGCTAAGGCGCTATCCAATTGTTCTATTTACTTTTCGCCAAAACACTTTTCACAAAGTGTTTGATAATAATCATATTTTACTGTCATTTTTCCTGCTTCACCGCAATGTTCACAAATTGTCAACGATTTATTACAATATTTATCTAATAAGGATTCAATTCGATCATCACAATAACTTTCATAAATAGTTAATCTTCCGTATTTCTGTTTGATTTGCAATAATTGAAAATCCTGTAATTCAGAATTGCTTCTGATTAATTCATCAATTTTTTCAAATAATTCTTCAATGAGAGGATACCAACCTTTATCACATTCTAGGTATCCATTCCAAAATTTATATTGTTTCATAGATTGTCTTCTTCATAATCATCATCAAAGAAATCATCTTTGTCGTCCAAATCATCTTCAAAAAATTCATCTTCGTTTTCTTCGCCATCATCACTAGTATTAATTTCAATATTTCCAAAATAAAACTTTCCATTTTGACAATATACATCAAAGTTTTTATCAAAATAAATTACATTTCCCCCATCCATTGAATTTCCATCACAAATATCATAAGGCAAAATACCAATCAAGCCAGCATCTACCCCATATTGCCTACCGAAATTATCAGTATAACAACCATCACCATAGGCAGTGCCATAAGCAAAACAAAGTTTTCCATTGTACATAAAAAAGCCATTATCCCAATTAGGAAAATCCTCGACTTTAAGTTTAAAATCAACGTCTTTAAGTTCACACCCAAAACAAGCGGTTTCATCAATTACATTATTCCAATTTTCATCTTTAATTGCGTAACAAGGATCACCAATCCAATAGTTACCAAAAGGAAGAGTATACTTATTAGAAAAAGACTTGTTAGACATATTATTTTCTCCTATTATTTAACTTCTTCTGCGAATAAAAGATCAATTTCATCTTTTAGATTTTTATTTTTCAAATCATAGTCTTCCATTGTATATAGAAGATAATTTTTAGAATAAGCCGATCCTGTATCTAACAGATTATTATCATCATCTATAATACTATAATTAATTCGTTTATTGCCATTTATATCAATCATCTTAGAAAATTGAACAAGATATGTCATTATTTTCTCCCAACATTGTTTAGTTCATTCATTAATATAATAGCATATTTTTTATAAATGTCAATAAGCAATATTTTGATAATTTTATGCTAATTTTACTTCTTGAATTTTAGCGAGAACAAATCTACCTGAATTGTCTAATCTCACCTGTAGAGTGTCTTCATTATATATGTTTGTAACCGTACCTGTTTGCCCAATTAGATTTTCTTCTAGATAGTTATTCGTAAAGATTATTTTGGAGTCTATAGATAAATTCATAATAAAACTCACAATTTATTTTACGGATTCTTTCCAAACATCCAATTTCTTCTGTTCTTGTTGATTTGCAAGAAACTTTAATCTTTCTTCAAACTGTTCCATCTTTTCAATTATGTCATCGTATAATTGTTTTGAATCTCTGTCAAAGTCATAAGAACCATATTCACAATCATAAAAGTCAAGATCATTTATCATTGTATCTGAAATGGCTTGAATCGTATCGTAGTTTTTGAAATAATTTAGTACTGGTTTTGCATAAGACATTTTTAATCTCCGTGAAAAATTTTTATTTCTCTACTAAATACCAACCTAAATTATTGCCTTTACGATCATATTTAGTAATACGAATTTCACTAAATGCACCATTAAAAAACCAACCCCTACTATTACTTCTAATTTCTGATAATCTTACTTTAGTCCCGTTAGATGCCACCAGATAATTATAACCCATTTTGATTGATTCTTGCACTATTTTTGTAAGAGTCATTTTAATGTTTTCTACTATTATACTATTACAATTCCATTTTCAACATTCGAATAATCAGCATTCCAATTTTTAATAATATTCTTTTTGGCTTTAGGATAACTCCACTTATCTTTATTTTGATCATAAACGGCTGGAATATATTCAATCATAAATCTAACATGTGATAAATCATTATCCCAGGTTTTTACCACATAACAAGGCCCAAAATCAGGTAAATTACAAATATGCCCATCAAATTGAAAAGCACTAGAAACGCGTCTAACATCAATCATATCAAGAAAAGATTCTTCAGTATCGAAAACATCTTCTGTTATTCGAATTTCATTGTCGCTAAAATCTCCCATCAATTGACCGAATGGGCCACCTCGACTCGGAAATATGCAAAAATATTTATTGTTTTCTTGCCATAAGAGAATGCCTGGACAATCAGCGGCAACACTCTGTAATAAAAATCTGCGTAAAATTTTATTTGCTCTTACAATTTTTGATCCCTTAAGCACATCTATGAAATTTTTACCGTTTAACATCGTCGCCAATCGAAATTTATTATATTCAGGAAAAACAATAATTCTCAATTGTTCTAAATCGTGTTGATATTTCATAATCAAATATTGCTCATATCCCCAAGTTTTAAAAAAAAGATAATCAGGACTATATTCAGAGGGTTGGGGATAAACAAGCATAATAAAATCATCAATAGAATTAATATCGGTTTTCATTTTGCTAATCCTGTCCAAATTAATGTTTTAATTTTACTTAATAATATTATAAACGATAATCTTTTATTTGTCAATAATCAATTTTCTTTATTTTTTTTCGATTTTTTAATAACTGTTTCCTGAATAACAAAAATGCTTCTATTATCCACGCGCATACCATGCTGCTGTTTATTTCGTTTATTATCCCTCTTTTCGGCCTTATCTATCTTCATTTTCATTCCTTATGAAACAGTTATTTTATAAACTTAGAGAAAATCCTTTTCGAGAATATTTCTTTGTCTTTTTCTTCTTTTCAAAAAATTTATATCTGCCATCCCTAATTTCTTTAGCAATAAACTCTTTTTCGTTTTCTCTTTGTTCTGTCAATTCCCAATCTTCACAAAATAACTCTCCATATTCTTTTTTAATCCTATACCAACCAATAGCAGGAAATTCTGCATCTTCAATTGTAATATCCATACCCGCCAATACCATCAATGCTTGATGATTATTACAGCCATCTAATAATGCCGAACCATAAATATCTCGATTATCTGCATTAATTTCAATGTTTGTTAAAAGCATTTCAGACGCAACATCTTCAGGTACAAATTCATGAGATTCATTTGTATATTTTTGCATGTTTTCAGATAAAACAATACTAAATTCGTGCTTTAAAACTAAGATATTTTCACCCGCAAAATGAATCCATCTACCCTCCTTATGCTCTTCCCAAGAATCATCTTCAAAACCAAATTCTTTTTCAAATTTTTCACTATTTTTAGATGTATAATCACGATAATTAGGAGTTGACCAAAAAATACTCATTTTTGGAGGGCTAGGACGAGTAGGAAGTTTTTCAATAATCATGATCCACATAATGTTTTATCCTTCCAATAAAAGAATTATTTTATCCCTTTATCGCATAATTCGGAACAAAAATTTCTAGATGATCTTTACCATAACTTATTATACATACAGTATTACTATCTCTCCAATGTGAAATTAATTCACCTTTTGCTATATCTGCCCAATCTCTTACAGATTCCCAATAATGCCAATCGTCATAATCTACACGTTTATTTGGGAAAATATGGCTGTAAAATCCACTTGCGTAAAATGTAGAAGGTTTGAATTTTTTGCGAATTTCTCTCAATAATTTTTCTTGAATATCACAATCTTCTAAGGTTTTGGGATTCTGATATTTTTTTGGCAAATGTCTTTTCCATTGATGCCAGCAAAAGAAAAGATCATAATGAGGGTAAGGAAAAGCCCATATACCACGAGCAATAGGGGGTTTATGTGTTCCTCTCCCGGCTGGAGTCACAACATCTTTACTGTAATGAATTTGCTTTTGTGCATTCATTGGCCCTAATCGCCAACAATAGAGCATGTTATTTTTGAAAGTAAAGATGTTATGTTTCATAAAATCAAGAATTTATTTGAATGTAACATTTACTTCGATAGAATATAAAAAAATAACTAAAATAACCCACCAGGAAACCAATCCTGAAAACCCAAGATAAAGAACAATTGGATATGTGATAAATACAAAAATATTAAATTTCTTGATCTTCATCTTCACAATGTTTTCTCCTATATCTTTTCTTTATTTCTATTATTATAAACGTTTATTGTTTATTTGTCAATTAGCAATATTTTACAAATAAATTCACTATTTTATTTAGAGTGTTTTTATTTTTCGAGTATTAATTTTTGTTATTGTCGCATGTTCTAACTGATCTAATGACATATACATCTCTTTACCAGTAGGAAAGACAATAAAATAATAATATTCGTTGTTAGAATACTTTCTCTTAAATAAAACTCGAATTGGAGTTTGTCTTTTTTCGCCATCGTGAGTAGCATCAAAGCTGTTAATTACAAGTTTCATTTTTCCTCGCATAATCAAAATGGTTTTTCAGGTTTATCAAACCCAAACTTCTTATGACACGTACCATATTCATTGGAAATTTCATATCCTTCATCTGTTGAAAGAAAACGAATTGCTTCAACAATCCTATTTGCTTCATCGTCTGTTTCTGGCAACCAAACATAAAAAGGTACTTGACTCCATTTATTAAAACTTTCATTGTTGTCTATGGCAATTTTACCATCTAGCTTCCAATACCATTCCATTCCAGTAGGTTCACCGATATAAAAAATAACATCTTTGTTGCAATACATAAAACCATGCGCTCCATCTTCACCAGAAATTTCTTCTAATGATGTATATCCCGCTTTCTTTACTGCGTTAACCATGCGTTCGAATGGAGTAATGTTATCAGTCATTTTATTCCCTTCACTTAAATTTTATTCCATTTTTAGAGTTATATACGTCCAACCACAAGCATGAGCCATTTTTGCCACATTCATATTTTCAGTTTGAATATATACATCATACACAATGTTTTCAAATGCTGTTGTATGTACTTTATCAAAAATAATTATTCCTTTTTCTTCATTCAAATTCAAATATCCTTCAATAAATTCTTTCAAATTATTTAAATATATTTTTGATGGATTTTTATGAATTCGAAATAAGAAATACTCATTGTTTGTTTTCATATTATTTGCCTATCCTTTTATTTATTCTGAATATTTCTCTAAAATTTCACAAACCCGCTTATTCTGAGGAACGTTTATATCATAATATTCTCGAATTTTTTCTGAAAATTCCCTATAAGTTTTCCATCCCTGATTATAAATTACAAAACTGTAGGCCATACAAGAATATTCAAAAATTGCCGCTTCTTCATCTGTCATTTGCTCTTTGACAGACCGATCATATTTTAAACCATTCTGAGAAGAACAAGAAATTTGAAACATTGATTATCCTTCACAATAGAATAAAAATCAAATTTCATTATTTAAACATTTGTATAAACATAAGAAGCAATCCGATTCCAATCAAAATCCAATCCACTATTCCTAAAGATATTTGTGTTTTTTCTTCCTTTTTACTAGTAATGATTGTACTTTGATTGTTTTCGACTTTGCTGTTATCGTTCGTGCCATTGTTTACAACGTTATCAGGAGTGCTATTTGTCATATGTCCTCTAGTTATATAGCAGAAATTTATAAATTTGTCAATAATGAAAACAAGGTTTTATTCGCTATACTTTTTCTAATTCCCAATTATAAAGACTAAAATTCAACTCTTCTCCGGTATCAGCACGTTTCAAATCATATAGCCTTTGTCCAAACATCCCCGCATTATCAAAACCAGGATGATAACCTTCTGGCTGTCCCTTTTCGAAAAATTCTTTAGCTGGCATATATTTAGTAGCAACATGAACAACTTCTAAAATAACATCGCGCCATTCTTCCCCGTAATTTTCTATTGCAAGATCATTCATCTTGTATTTCATTTTATCTCCTATTTTTTTCAAATAAAAGTCAATTTTTATAATAAATTAATCCTCAGAATGAGTATAACAAGGACTATTTAACGGACTATCTACGCTCATCCAGGAAGTATTACAATTTCCGCAAGTCCATTCCCCCATGCCAGAACAAACAGAAATAGGATATACGTCAGGCCAATTTGTTAGAATTTCATCATTTGTATAGAATTCCCCACCATCTGAAAATCCATCTTCAGGAGTCAAACGCAAACCAGTATTTGTGTCCATATTTACATCCATATAAGCATAAGCGTTATATTGTCCACATTTCGGACATTGAACAATATCGCCTTTTTCAACTAATTTTTCAAAATTTTCTTTAGTGTTATATTGAGGATACATTTTGTTATCTCCTGTTTTGTGTCCGTTATTGCGTTATGCTTATACCCAAATTATAAACGATAATCTTTTTAAAGTCAATAAGCAATTTTACCCCTTTTCTATTAACTGAGAATTATAACAAAAAGGCAAATCATACCACAAACTACCATCTATATCTGAAATAAAAATAGTAGAAAAAATGTTATATTTTTTTACTAGATTAATATTATCGGGAGTAAAAGGGATATACAAATCAGTGGCGTGAAAATCGTAGGGGATTCCCTTTTCTAACACTTCTTCAAAAATGGTTTTGATCTTAGTAATATTCATAATAAAAATTCTCTTTTATGTATGTGTTATGAGATTATGCGAAGAAAGTTTTATTTACCATACGTCCAGAAAAATCATACTGAACAATCATAAAGATGTCTGCTAGATCATCTTCACAAATTTCAATATTCCCCCAAAATTCAAGAGAGTCACCCTGATCAAAAAGAATAACGGTTTTCATTTTAGACTCCATAAAAAGATAATTTTATTGATTATTTGTGATTAATTTAGTAGGAAAATTTTCAAAAACATTAGAATTATAACTTACAGAATATAACATATTTTTTGTATCAATTGGAAGATGATCATTATTACAATAAACCCAACCAACAAAAACCCATCCGTTATAATTAGGATATCTTAGCTCTTTTTCAGCACATTTCCTGAAAACATTATAAATGGCTTGAAGAGAAACCGGATTGTTTTTCATTTTATTTTTCCCGATAAAAAATCAATTTTATTTGTCAAAAAAATAAATAAAACCCGTATTTAATTTTAACCCGATCAATTCTATAACTTTTACTCTAAAAGAATTTGACATGGCGCGATAAGTATTTGACGCTTCTAATTTAATTTTATTGTCCCACTTGTGATAATCTCTACCATATAAATCAACAAATCGAACAATTGATTCATATCGTTTCTGATCTTTTGATTTTGGCATTTTCCCTCCGAATTTTTTGTTATCCTCATAAGGCTAGAAATGAGGACAATCATTATTATCTAGCATCATACAAGTTTTCGTTATCTTGCAAACGCCGCTTTATAAGGGTAAAACAGTAAAACCCATAGTTCTATATTTATTATAGCAAATTTTTGTTATTTGTCAAGAAGGAATAAATAGCAAATTTTTATAATTTTTATGGCTCATAACCAGTATTATTAAGATATTTGAATACCTGTTCCAATGTCTTAAGTTTATTCTTAATAAACGCTGTAACATTTGTTCCTGATTCTTCATCAATTTTAACTCCGAATTTACCAGGAAAAACCTCACAAATAATCGCCTTTCTGTTATCGCTAGAACGCGTTAATGTAGCAATAGGGCCATTTTTATCTAAACATTCCTCAACTATTTCGGCCTCAGTTTTGTGTTTTTCTAACGCGTGAGTAGATAGCACAAATACAATTGTAATACATGCAATAAGCATAAGAATAAATAAATTTTTGAAAATTTTACCAAAATCGACATAACTGTTATCTAACGCCGATTCCATTTTATTATCCTCCTATGAATAATTATAGAATTATATTGTATCCATTATTGCCAAATAATTTATTAGTGCTTCTTCAGCTACCGCTAACAAATTATCGGGATTTCCATTTGCTACAATCCTTACATATTCAGGGCATATGCCCCTATAATTTTCTACATGAGATTTACTATCCTCAATATCCATAACGGTTAGTGTTCCTGTTATAATATGTCCAAAAATTGTAGAAAAAGGATAGATATTGTCTCGTGCCTCTAAAATAATGCTTTTTGCCAAAATTGGAATGTTCATTTTTTTATTTCCTTTTTTATTTATTATTTTATTCCTGTTATCTTCTTCAATGCGGAATCAATGTTATCATCATTACAATATTTATAAATCTCATTCGAAAGATCATACCCATTTTTTTGATTGTTATAATGCCATAATTCCCACCTAAAACACATAGAAGAAATTTCTTTTTTTTCTAGTCGTTTGACAAGAGTCGGATTTTCATCAATGGCGGTTTTAACTTCTTCTTCTAGCTGTTTATAATGGAATGATAAAATTTTCATTGTTTTTTCCTCTTTTTTATTCCATAAAATAATGAATTTATTTGTTATTTATCCAAGCAAATCTAAAATATAAGAACCATATAAACTATTCATACATACAGGATAAATAATAGATGTATGAATAGATGTATAAAACGCAATAACCTCACTTTCTCCCAATTGACAATTAATAATTTGTTCTTTACTTACAATAAACGTATGCGAATCATGTTCTAAAATATATGCCGATTCTGTTTCAAAAATTTTCTTCATTTTATCCTCAATTTTTATGAGTAATATTCATTACCACAAATCAATTTAACTAGGTTTCTACGTGTTCCCGGCGCTAATTCCCTGTTATTGGGGATAGATAAGCAGGGTTTACCATTGCATTTAAAAATTCTATGCGAAGAGCCGTTTTTCGGCGCTTCTGTATAACCCATTTCTCGAATAACTTTTATAAATTTGTCTGTTCTGGTAATACCCATAAGGCTGTTAGAATGATAATTATTATTTTTCATTATAGCCTCACTAAATTATTGATTATTTGTTAACCATATTATAACAAAACTTTCAGGAAATGCAAGCGGGAATATTTTATAAATTTTTGTTATTTATTCCTTCTTTTC
>Ga0208245_1000832_pt1 | contig 22049 bp, 17 predicted proteins | sample RifOxyC1_FD_184035 | JGI IMG/M metagenome (GOLD analysis project Ga0208245, IMG submission 184035) | Soil microbial communities from Rifle, Colorado - Rifle Oxygen_injection C1 (SPAdes) | ecosystem: Environmental > Terrestrial > Deep subsurface > Rock core/Sediment | place: Rifle, Colorado... | reverse complement strand
AAGACGCTGATCCCGAGAGGGTCCTGTCTTGTCGTCACGGTTGATGGGGTATCTCGACGGATCGATGGGCCAGCCGTGGTGAAGATTGCCGCGATGAAGGTCCATGACTTAACAGCGGACCATGACGGGGCGATGGCGTATTGCGTGGCGCCCATCGCGGATGTGGTGAGCCCTCCACGCACATTGAAGGAGATTCCATGAAGGCATCGCTGGTGCTCATTCCCTGCCTCCTGTTGGTGGGCTGTGTCGACGTCTCGCTCAAGCGGGATCGCGGGGTGACGAAGGACGGCTATACCTCGTACAAGACTACGCTCCATGCGGAAGTGATTGACGAGCCGATCTGTCACGGGACATGCAAGCCGTAACGCCATTTCAGCGGTATCGCGCCAGGAAAAAGGCCTGGCTGAAGCGGTGCGGCCTGACAGACCATGAAGAATGGGCGCTGTTCGGGATCGAAAAGCGGATCAATGAGACGACCCAGCAAGTCTGGGTACGGCTCACCAGTCTCCCGCCGCTCGATGGACACCCGGACGGGATGCGGCGGACCCTCGAAGAGATGCGCCGGTTGGAATATCGGCTCGAGACGGAAGGCATTGCCGGATGGACAATGGCGATTCGTAAGGGGAACGGGAAGATGCGGCAATGGGTCGAGATGGTGGGGGGCACGCTCTACGCCGAAACGGATGAGCATTGGCACTTTCAGAAACTCGCGGACGTGGCGACGTTCCCGCGATCGATCCGGGCGATTGTGAAGGGAGGACTGCGACATGGCACAGCATAATCTGGTCCTGATTGACGGACTCTCCTTCTATCAGTTCGATGACGGCTCATTGTTCCCTGTGATGGCCGGTGGGGATAGTCCGAGTGCGCCAGGACCGGATGCGGGCTTGGTCGGCAAGCAAAACGAACTCCTGCAGATGCAGATTGAAAATGCGCGAGAGTCGCAAGCCCTCAAGCCAATCATGCTGCAGCAGGCCGGCCTCAAGTACAACGCCGACACGAAGGCCTACGAATATACCGATCCGACGTTGCAATCCAACAAGCAGGAAATTGAACGGATGCAGACCGAGCGAAGTCTGAAGGCGCTCCGGGGAGAACTCCCGGTCAGTGAAACGCTCAAGAAGGAATTAGAGCTCGGCGCCAACAAGATGAACGAGAAGCTATACCGGCAACTAGGGCCAGGCTACGACCTCTCCACGCCGGGACAGATGGCGAAGGGCGAATATGACCGGATGGCGACCGCCCTCAAGGAAGGTGAGCAGCGGGACATGCTCACAACCGCCGAATCCTTGGCGCTCGCTCGAGGGAATAGCCGCACGAACAACATGCAAACCTTCGAAAGCCCCTTTGTCAGTCAGGCGAGGATGCTGGAGCCAGCATCAGCAGGGGTTGATCGGGCGAGAGGGCAAGATAACTTCGGGCGCAATCTGTCTATGCAGGGCAGCATGGCGGCTGGACAAGAGCGGGCGGGGTACGTGAGTGGCGCGATTGGATTGGCGGGACTCGGGGCGATGGCGTTTATGTCGGATCCTGCGTTGAAAACCGATATTGAACCGGTCTCCGACGTCGAGATGTTGGCCGCGGTCAAGCGCATTCCGGTGAGTCGGTGGCGCTACAAGGATGATCCGGAGAAGCGGAAGTTTATCGGGGGCATGGCGGACGCGATGCCGGAGATTGTGTCGGACGGACACCGCTACAACGTGATTTCGTATCTGGGGATGCTGACCAGTGCGGTCAGAGCCTTGGATAAGAAGGTGAGTGGCGAACCGGTCTCTCCGGCGATGGCGCTGGCGTTCTAGTAGGGCACGTAGAGTTGATTGTGCTGGTCGACCATCCAGCCGTCTCCGAGGTTGGTCACGATGCCGGAAGGGGTCTGGTAGAGGAGCCAGCCTTGATCGGGAGATGGCGCAGCGAGTGGGGTCACGATCGGCGGGATCCAAAGTGTCTGATCGTTTACGGAGTCAAGGGACTGAATGAATCGATCGCGGGGCGTGGGCTTTGGGTCAACGGCACAGCCGACCAACGAGAGTAGCAGGAGTGTGAGGAGTAGGTGTTTCATGGCAGCCTCCACGTAGGAGTAGCGTACCGCTGAATCGTTCGAAGAGTCAAGGGAGGGCACTATGGGATCATCGTATGGCGTCGGGCAAGGTTTCGCAGATGGGGTAAAGATGTTGGTGCCGATGATGCAGATGCACCAGCAGAACCAGCGATTCGATAAGCAGATGGGACAGCAAAGCCAGCAATTCTACGATCAGTTGGCGGTGCGGTCAGGATGGCAGGATGGACGCATGGGGCAGATCGGCCTTGCACAGGAGCCGGCCGCGGATTCGTCAGGAGTGGATCAGGCCAGCCAAGTCGGACGGCTTGAAGTGCCAGGGCGACCAGTCGCAGTTCCGCAGCCGATTCAAGCTCCTGTCTCGCCAGGGATGGCGCTCGGGATGCCGGCGAATCGTGCGCCACAGATGCCGAACCCCGTGGGGGTCAGGGGCGGGCGACGACTGTTTTAACAGGGGGGAGATTATGCGCTTGCTGAACGATCAAGAGGCTCCATTCAAACCGGCTCAATTTGCTGTGCCCAATATGCAGGCCCAGCCGCAGTTTAACGATCCGGCCTCCTTTGCGGTCAACGCTGGCCCAACGGGCGCGAAGTATCTGCAGGAAGGCGCCGCGCCGGCCCCGGAAGAGGCCCCGGCTGGTGGAGGAGCCGCGTTAGCGATGCCGCCACCGTCTGCCCCCGCGCAACCGGTTCAGGGCCCAGCGCAAGCCTCCGCTCCCCAGGAACCGGCATGGATGACGCCGGCACGGAAGAAGATGTACGAAAAGGCCAAGCGAGCCTCGCAGAATTATCAACGCGCCGTTGCTGGGAGACGAGAGACACGGAAGAAACAGCAGGAGTACGGCAAGCTCTACACACAATATGAGAACGCCATTGGCCAGGCCGAAGATTTGGAGAACTTAGGGAAATACAGCAAGCTCTACCCGCCTGAAGATGCTCGCACGATGGAATTGGTCAGGATGCAGGCGCGACAGGTGGAAAAGGCCGAGCGGCTTCAAAAGCAGTTGCGGGACACCCTACGGAAATCAGGCGTCAAGATCGGGGATAAAGAACCGCTCCCTGATAATCCATTTGGTGGGGCCGAAACCCAAGATGAGGACTTCGATAAAATCGTTGGGTCTGGATACGAGGATGCCCTTCTGAGCCGCTTTGACGATCAACCGTAGAGAGTGAGGATCTGTAGTGCCCACACTGGAAGAACGGCTTGCATCGCTCAGATCCAAGATTACGCCCTACGAAGTCAGTGATGAGGAACGCGACGATCTCACCCAAGCGGGTGAAGTCGGGATGTATCCCGGCGATGAATCCTTAGCCCCGCAAATCCAGCAGGCCGGCAGGCAAGACTTCACCAAGATCAAGACCGATCGCCTGGCCCTGACCGATCAGGTCAAGAAAGCCCGGATCCAAGAAAAGCAGTTCCGCGATCAAGATTCCTTCTTGAACCGGGCGAAGGAAGCCGTCACCAACCTCTTCACGCCTGACGAAGTGGTGCAGCCGGCCGCGCCGACTGTCGCGCCGAATGTCCCGTCTCCTGTCCAACCGAAGCCCTTGGCGACACAGCCGAAACCAGCCGTGACAGCGCCTCCAATGTCCGCGCCGCTGTCCACTGGTACGACAGGCAACGGCTCGAGACTGCCGAAGTTCAGCAATCCCGACGAAGAAGAAGCGTTCATGTCCTGGTACAGCAATGCCTTCCAGGACAATAACTGGCCGCGGAACCCCCATAAGGCGGATTTTGATGCGCGGCAACGCTTCCTAGACGAACAGAATGAAGGGTCGCCGAAGGATGATCGGCTGTACTCAACGACGATCCAGCGCGGCACCCAATGGGGCAACGTCATGGGGCACGATCCCCTGACGAAAGAGGAAGAAGCGGGCGCTCCGTTTATGGGCGGGAAGTCCTACGCGACAGCGGAAGAGGCCTCGGCTGCAGCCGCAAACGAAGCGCAGACGGACTACGATCAACAGCGGCGCGATCCGGCCAGCTCTTGGTATAACCCAGCTACGGCACAGGAGCAGCCGCTTGAAGTGCCGGAAGTGCATGTAGTGGGTGAGCGGATTCCGCAGAATGGCCCGTTGATCTTCACGGATAAATCCGGGAACGTCACGCGCCAGGTGCCGACGCCGGACATGCTTGTGGCTCCCGCTGGCCCTCCCATGCCCAAGAGTCTCGGGGAAGGTCTGACGCAAGCCACGAATAACTTCTTTACCGGGATCGCGCAGATTCCAGCCGATTCCCTCAAGGCTATCGCTATCGCGTCCAAGACGCTCGATGACTATGTGCCCAACGCGCTCAAGGACGATCGGAAGATTGAGGAACGGCTGACGTACAAGCTCGGGAACACGATCGATCAACTCGCCAAGCGCCTGTTCCCCACCGATCCGGAGATGCGAAAGAATTTCATTGTGGGCGTCCTCCCGCAAGCGATGGGGAGCATGGTCGGATTCATGGCCGGAGGATTCGCCGGGATGGCCGCGAAAGCCCCTGGGACGGTTACGGCGGTCCTTGGTGCCGGAGTCGGCGGGGCCCAGCAGTTCGAAGAGGCGAAGGACTTCAAGGCTTCGCCTGAAGTGCAGCAAAAAGCCTTCTGGCTCGGCTCCGCGGTCGGATCCAGTGAAGCTCTCCCGATTGCCGGACTCTTGAACCGGTTCAATAAAGCCACGGGCGGCGGGTTTGTGAAGATCCTGAAAGAGGGTGGCGTCACGGCCGCGCAAGAGTTCATCCAGGAATGGTTTCAACAAGTTGGCTCGAATGCCGTTGCTCAACAGCTCTATGACGAGAATCGGTCCTGGTTTGAAGGGGCCGGGATGGCCGGCAGCGCAGGCGGTGTGACCGGTATGGTTGTGGGATTCCTCTCGGGGGTCCTGCAGGGCCGGAAGTCGAGACGGGAGCATCAAAACGAATCCGCGACCCAGAACAGTTCGCCGTTTGCCGGAGAGCCGAAGCCGCAACCAACCGTTGACCTCTCCGGATTGCCGCAAGAGATGCAGATTGCGCCCCCGACACAGCGGCCACCGTTCTTGATTAAGCAGCAGCCGGCACCGGCCGAGATAATGCCTCCTGAACTTGCGCCTACCTCGCAAGAGCAGGCGCCGTTATCGCAATCAGGACAAAGCGGTGGCCGCCAAATTATGGAAGATGCGTCAGCTAATTCCTCTATTTCTAAGAGCTTGTCTAACGGCGCTGTGGTCGGTCCCGACTTCCTTGCCAATCTTTCTAAAACTGAGCCCTTTCTCTCTCAAGGACTTCGCGGCCTCGATGTCCCAAGTCAACGGTCTGTGCTGTCGAGTGTGTTCAGCATTGGACAGGATCTCAAGGTTAGAGAGGCGATTATCAGTTCTCTTTCCGTTGATGTGGTGAACGATCTCGCTCGGCAACAGCTTACGCCCAATAGCCTGTTCGACAACCAAGCGGTGTTCGAGAACTTGTTTGCCGTTGATCCCGTAACGCTTGTACCCGCCAACATTGATATTGCCAATGCGTTGGTACGCAGCGCGGCACTCTCTACCGCAACAAGTCGTAGAAAGCTTCCTGCCGACTCTCCTGTAGAAAATGATCCCGCACTTGGCACAGGTATAGTTAGGCATGACGTTACTCCTCCAAGTGACGTTAAGCTAGGCACGGAAACTGTTGGCGCAGTTCCCGTGCCACATTCTATCACAACTCCGCTCCCGCCGTCCTTAGCTCCAGTGTTGGAGTCACCGTCACAAGCGCCGGCAGCCCCGGCTATGACGCCCGAGGAAATCGTGCCGGGAGCGGACCTTACTGATATAGCGCCCCCGGCTATGTCAAATACCCAGGCTCCAGTTGATACACCGGCTAAACAGGAAGTGACAGCCGAGGAACCGCTGGACACGCCTGAAACCGTCGTGCATGGGGAGCGGATTGAACCGACTGGCAACTTTATTGACCAGGCTGACAACCTTGAGCCGCAAGACCGTCAACTTTATGAGCAAGCGAAAGCCTTGGTGCTTTCCGGTGAGATTGCCCCATCTGCGGCACAGATTCAACGGCGGTTGAAGATTGGGTATCCACATGCCAACCGCTTCATCGAACTGATGGAAGCGGAAGATCTCATTACTGCGAGACAAGAAGATGGAAGACGGGCAGTAGCGAAACCTGCTACCTCAACTCCTGATAGCGTGGTATCGCCTGAACCCTCTCAAAAACCCGGCACCCGCGCCAGCGAAGTCAGCCGTGAAACGGTGAAGACGAAGGCTGCGGAGATCGATGCCTATATCGCCAGCCTTCCGAAAGACGAAGCGAAACGGGCCTATGCTCGAGCCTTGGTCGATGGGCTGAAGTCGGGCAATCTGCCGGCCGAACCGAAGAACCTCACCGGGGCCGAGATCCAAGCCATTCAGAAGGGCCTGATGGATGCGGTGGCCTCCGGCAAGGTGAAGCCGTCTCCTGTGACGCCGGATAACGTCGTCGACCAGGCCGCGCACGAAGCCGCGACCTCCCCTCAGAACGAGGTGCCGACGCCCACCGAGGCGATGCAGCAGGCGGGTAATTATCGCAAAGGTCATGTCTCGATTGCCGGGATGGATATTTCCATCGAGAACCCCCAAGGCTCCACGCGATCCGGGAAGGATGCGAGCGGGAAACCCTGGTCGGTGCAGATGAAAAGCCACTATGGCTACTTCAAGGGGACGGTCGGCAAGGACAAGGATCATTTGGACACCTTCATCCGTCCAGGAACACCTACTGACTATAACGGGCCTATTTTCGTTGTCGATCAAATTAAGCCTGAGAATAAGTCATTTGACGAAGTGAAAATAATGGTCGGATTTGATACTCTTGACGATGCCAGAAAGGGGTACTTAGAAAATTATGCTCCTGGATGGAAGGGCCTCGGGAGCATCACGGCAACCAATCTCCCAGATTTGAAAAGGTGGCTCCAGAGTGGACAGACAAAGAAAGACTTCGCCTCTTATGCGCGAACAGCATCGAAAAAGCGGAACGCCGGAGTACCACATTTGGTTGGCGATGAAACAGCGGTGTCACAACCCTCGCAACAGGCACTATCACCAGTACGGGGAGCGGGGAATATCGGTGTGCCAGGAATGGCGGGAGAGCTTTCAGACGTTTCTGGATCACGTCGGGATCAGACCATCTCCGGAACTGGAGCTGGATCGGATCGACAACGACAAGGGGTACGAGCCGGGGAACGTCCGGTGGGCGAGCAGGATAGTACAGGTCTTGAATCGTCGCAACAGTCTGTGGCTGGAGTTCCAGGGGGAAAAGAAACTGGCGTTCGAATGGGCGAAAGAAAAGGGGATTCCACTGATGACGCTGAAGGCACGCCTTCAGATGTACGGATGGACGGTAGAGAGGGCACTGACAACGCCGGTAGGAACACCAAGAAAAAACAGCAAAATGTTGACGCTCAACAATCAGACGAAACCGCTAAGCGAGTGGGCGAAGGATCTGGGGATGAATTACAACCGCCTTTACAGTCGGATAAGAGACGGCTGGCCGCTGGAAAAGGCTCTGAGCGCATAGAATCCATCACCCCCGACACAGTTGCAACCCAGCCCACAAAGGGCGCTATAATTGACCAAGCCCCAACGCCAGAGGAGGCCACCAATGGACAGCCTCAACAGCCTCGGGTGGAAGATTCACGACCACCTGAAGGAATTTCGCCCGAAGATGTTCCAATCGTTGAAGGATCAGGGCAACCTGAATCAGCACGTCCTCGACCTACAAAACCAAGCCGACGACCAACTGACAACGCTGGAGCATCAGGGGTATCAACCACACGAAGCGATGGAGATGCTGCGGGATCAGATCTTCCCGCCGACCGAGGAGGACGTGCCGAACCTGGGGGAGACGCTGCAACCGTACCTGGACAGCCAGGATCCGACTTTATCCTCACCGACACCTACGAGCTTCCCACCGGACAAAAAGGGAAGTACAAAGCCAACATCGACGCGATCAAGCTCCTCAAGCGGATCGAAGTTGAGGGCCGTCTAGCCTCACCAGACGAACAGGCGACCCTCGCGCAATACACCGGTTGGGGTGGACTCCCGCAAGCCTTCCAGTGGTCACAGGCCTGGCAAAAAGAATTTAGTGAACTCCGCGAACTCCTCACCGAAGAGGAGTATGCGGCCGCTCGTGCGTCGACGCCCAACGCGCACTACACCGATCCAGCCACTATTCGAGCGATCTACCGCGGCTTGGAGCATCTCGGCTTCAAGGGTGGGCGGGTCCTGGAACCGGGCGCCGGGGTCGGACATTTCTTCGGGGCCATGCCGGCCAAGCTCGTGGCTCGGTCCCAGCGGACGGCCATCGAGCGGGACAGCCTCAGCGCCCGACTCGCCAAGCAGCTCTATCAGCGAGCCAACGTCATCCACGGCGAATATCAATCCAGCGTGCTCCCGGATAACTTCTTTGACGTGGCAGTAGGCAACGTCCCGTTTGCCGACGTCAAGATTTTCGATCAGCACAACAAAGAACTCAGTAAGCTCCATCTCTCGCTCCATGACTACTATTTCGCCAAGGCCTTGAGCCAGGTTCGACCGGGCGGCATTGTCGCGTTCATCACGTCCCGCTACACCATGGATAAGGTGAACGGGAAAATGCGGGACTATATTGCCACCAAAGCCGATTTGCTCGGGGCCATTCGCTTACCCAACACGCAATTTAAGGCGATCGCCAATACCGATGTAACGACCGATATTATCGTGCTGCAGCGCCGGGAGGACGGGACGCCAGCGGCCGGCCAACCGTGGGCCGTGGTCGACAAGGTGCAGGCCGGCAACGAGGAAGTCGTCGTCAATCAATACTTCAAGGCGCACCCCGAGCAGATCATGGGCAAGCTCTCCACGCAGGGCTCCATGTATCGGGACAATGAAATCACGGTCGAGAATGACGGCCGGAACATGGATCAGGCGTTAGACGAGGCCTTTAAGCGGCTGCCTGAAAAGGTGCTCCGTCCCCGGCAGCAACCCAAGAGCACGACCGCCCGCGGCCTGTTGGAAGCCCTGGAAGCCAATGACGATGTGAAGGACGGGGCGTACACGATCCAGAACAACGCCCTCTATGTGCGGCGGGGCAATCAGTTTGTGCCGATGGAAGGGACGACCCCGACCGACCTGGAACGTGCGAAAGGCTTGATCGGTATTCGAGATCAGGTGCGCGAAGTGTTCAAAACGCAGCTGGGCGATGTAGGCGAAGCGGCCATGAAGGGCGCTCGGGACACACTCAACAAGCAGTATGACCGCTTCGTGAAGAAATTCGGCCCGATCAATGGCCGTGCGAACAAGAGCCTCTTCCGCGAAGATCCTGACTACGGCACGCTGCAGGCGCTTGAAAAGAAGTACGACCCCAAGACCAACACGGCGAAGAAGGCCGACATTTTCAGCAAGCGGGTGATCGAGTACCGCCCCAAGGCGCTCAAGGCTGAGAGTCCCAAAGAGGCCATGCTGGTCAGCATGAACGATACAGGCCGGATCGATTGGGACCGGATGCAGGAATTGACCGGCCAAACGCCAGAGGCGATGCAGCAGGAATTGAAGGGGATTATCTACAAGAACCCTTCAGGCGAATGGGAGTCGGCGGATTCCTACCTCTCCGGCAATATCCGGGCGAAGCTCAAGGCAGCCGAAGCGGCCACGAAGATTGACAAGCAGTATCAGGAAAACGTCGACGCGCTCAAGGCGGTGATCCCGGAAGATTTGAAGCCCGCACAGATCGATGTGAAGCTCGGGCACGGCTGGATCCCGACGGACGTATATCAGAAGTTTGTCAGCCACTTGCTCGGCTCGTCACGGGTGCATATCAATTACAACGCCCATGTGGGCGCCTACGCTGTGGATATTGCCACCGGCTATGGCAACACCGCCAACGATACGACTTTCGGCACGGGACGGTATAAGGCGACGGCCTTAATTGCCGACGCGCTGGCCTCGAAGCTCCCTACGGTCTATGACGTCACCGAGGACGAGAAGCGAATTGTGAACGAAAAGGAGACGCTGGCGGCTCGGGAGAAACTGCACAAGATCCAGGAGGAGTTTAAGAAATGGCTGTGGAGTGACGAGAAGCGGGCTACCGACCTGGCGCGGCTCTACAATGATGAGTTCAACAACGTGCGGCTCCGGAACTATGACGGAAGCCATTTGACCTTGCCCGGAGCCAACCCGCTCATTACCCTACGCCCACACCAAAAGAACAGCATTTGGCGAGCCCTGCAATCAGGGAACACCTTGCTTGCCCATGTGGTCGGCGCCGGTAAGACCTATACGATGATCGGCATTGCGATGGAGGCCAGGCGGCTCCGGATGGCCAACAAGCCCATGATCGTGGTGCCGAACCATTTGGTCGAACAGTGGCGCGATGCCTTCCTCCAGCTCTATCCCGCCGCCAAAGTGCTCATGCCGGCGAAAGATGACTTTAAGGCAGAGAACCGGAAGAAGCTCGTCGGCCGCATCGCTACGGGCGATTGGGATGCTGTCGTCGTGGCCCATAGCCAACTAGCCAAGGTGCCGGTGAGCGTGGAGACGTTTGAGCAGTTTGTCGATGAGCAAGTCACCATCCTCGATGAATACCTCACGGAACTGAAGCAGGATAAAGGCCGCAACCGGAACGTCATTAAAGAAATCGAAAAGTCCAAAGAGCGTTTGCTGGCCAAGCTCAAGGCTCGGAAGGCCGCGATTGCGGAACGGTCTGATACCGGGGTGAACTTCGAGGAAACCGGCGTCGACATGCTCATGGTCGATGAGGCCGACCTGTTTAAGAATCTCTGGTTTCCCACGCGCATGACGCGGGTAGCGGGCTTGCCCAATACCGAAAGCCAGCGAGCCTATGACCTCTTCTTGAAAACGCAGTATCTCAACAAGATCACGAATCAACGGGGCGTCATGTTTGCGACGGGCACCCCGATCAGCAACAGCATGGCGGAAGCCTTCACCATGCAGCGGTACTTGCAGCCGAACGTCTTGGAAAGTGCCGGCCTACAGCACTTCGACTCGTGGGCGCGGCAGTTCGGGAATACTGTGACGTCGATGGAGCTGGCTCCGGACGGCAGCGGCTACCGACCACGCACGCGCTTTGCCGAGTTTGTGAACGTCCCGGAACTCACGCAAATGTTCCGCCAGGTCATGGACGTCAAGGACCAGGACGATTTGAAGCTCCCTGTCCCGAAATTCCGCACGGGCAAGCCGATCAACGTCGTAGCGAAACCGAGTCAGGCCTTAATCGACTATACCAAGTCCCTCATTGAGCGAGCGGCCAAGCTCAAGAGTGGGCGGGTCGATCCTCGTGCCGACAACATGCTCAAGATCACGGGCGACGGGCGGAATGCGGCGCTCGATGTGCGCTTGCGTGTCCCTGGCGCACCCGAGGATCACAGTGGCAAAGTGCCCATGGCCATTAACCACATAGCCGAGGAATACACCAAGTCCAACGCGGTCAAAGGCACGCAGTTGGTGTTTCTCGACCTCTCGACGCCCAAGGGCGAAGGGAAGGCCAAAAAGAGCCAGGTTGATGTAGGGGATGAGGACGCCGCACAGCCCGAAGTCGAGCTTGAGGAAGAATCGCGGCTCCGTGGCAGCGTCTATCAAGACATTAAACGGAAGCTGGTCAAGAAGGGCATTCCCGAAAAGGAGATTGCCTTTATCCACGATGCCGATACCGACGCCAAGAAAAGCAAGCTCTTTGCCGATGTGAATGCCGGCACCGTCCGGGTGTTGATTGGCAGCACCGAGAAGATGGGGGCCGGGACGAACGTGCAAGAGCGACTTGTCGCTATCCATAACATCGATGCGCCCTGGCGCCCGCGTGACTTGGAGCAACGCATTGGCCGCGGCATTCGGCAGGGGAACAAGCTCTACGACGCGGATCCGGATAACTTCGAAATGGCCGTGTTCAACTATGCCACCGAAGCCCCGTCGTTCGATGTGTATATGTGGCAAACCCTCGAAGTCAAAGCCAAGACGATCACGCAGATTATGAAGGGCGACCCCAATATCCGGACTATCCAAGATGTAGATTCCGCCGTCTTGTCCTACGCCGAAATGAAGGCGATTGCCTCGGGTAATCCGCTCATTCTCGAGCGGGTCAAGATGGAGACGGAACTACGGAAGTTAACCTTGCTCAAGTCGTCGTTCGCGGAGAATAAATACACCCTGCGGTCACGGTTGAATGTGATCCCTGAAACGATCAGGGCCGAACAGAAGGAACTGGAACAACTCGCAGAATCCGCGGAGATCATCGACAAGCATCCTGCCGATCCCTTCAGTATCCGGCTGGATAAGACGACCTACGAGGACAAGGAAGCGGCCGGCGCGGAACTCATTCGACTGGCACAGGCCGCGATCGATGAGAACCCCAAGAGCCGGTCAGACATCCTGCGCTATCCCGGCATCGGCACCTATCGCGGGTTCCCGCTCAAGATGAGCGTGCATATCGATAATTCGGTGTACTTCGACTTGGGCCCAGGGAAAGCCATTCAATCCTCGTCTTTTTATCTGCCGGACGTGAAGCCGGCGAATGTCACGATTCGGCTAGACAATGCGATCGCTCGTGTCGATGAACTGATCGGCAAGGCGAAGCGCAATATCCAAGCGGCCGAGCAACGGAAAATTGACCTGACGGCCGAGTTGGCGAAGCCCTTTGAGGATGATGCCCGTATTGCCGACCTGACAGCCAAGATGGCCGCAATCGATAAGAAGCTGGACCTCTCGCAACAGGACGAGAACGTGATGGGTGGGGAGGGCTCGACCGACACTAAGAAGCCTGAGAAGCCTGACGACGGCCCTCTGGGCATTCTGAAAAGCGAACGTGGTAGTATCCCTGTCTCCCTCTTCAGCCGAGAGAAAGGCCCGAAGTACGAGCAGGACGCCAAGGCCTACCGGGAGCAACGCCTGAAGGAAGAACGCGGGTTTGCCTCCTCAGACGAATCCATCGAGGCTCGTGTCCGGGCAGCCAAGCAAGGCGTGCAACCGGGCGCCCTCTGGCCACGACTCAAAGAGCACTTGAATCATGTCTGGCATCTCGTCTCTCGGGAGTACGAACATCTCCCGGATACGGCCGAGTTCTCCCCGTTGAGGACCGATCTGCTACGCCTGCAGAAGTACAAGGGCATTGCAGCCGATCAGACCCAGCGGGAACTGGCGGCGATCGTCAAGCCGCTCGACAAGAAACAATACGATCAATTCGAATGGAAGGCCTTGCTCTCCGACCTGAAGCGGGAGGCCGAGGAAGAACGCGCCTTGCCGTTCGGCTACACCCCTGAGAAGGTCCAAGAGGACCTTGACCGGCTGGACGAAATCATCGAACGCGACCCCAAAGTGCGCGAAGCCTGGACTAAACGGCAAGCGTTGTGGGCCCGGCTCAAGAACGAGTATCAGAAGTCGATGGACGCGATCGGCTTTGATACCTCGAAGAAGCTCACCAAAACCGACTATTTCCGGCATCAAGTCTTGGAGTATGCACGGGAGCGGCACCTGAAGGGCACGGGCTCACGGGTCCGCACCCCCACCGGGCGCGGGTTCCTGAAGGTCCGGCAGGGCTCCTCGATGGACATTAACGCCAACTATGTGCAAGCCGAGTTCGAAGTCATGGCCCAGATGGTCTATGACACGCAACTCGCCAAGGTGATCCGGAATGTCGACCGGCACTACAACATTCGGAAGTCCTTGGAGCAGGAGGCGAAGGCCCAGAATAACGAATCGCTGCAGCGGATCATCGACGGGAACGATGAGCGAGCCGTCTTGGTAGAAGCGGCGATGAAGGATTTCAGGAAGCGGATCGGCATGCACATGGGCATGTTGCGGAAGGCCTTGGAGCTTGAGAAAGGCGATCCGCTCTCCATGGAGGACATTGCCGAGATGGCAGGGGATCCGGACAGCCCCGGCAATCTCTCGTCCCGCGGCATTCTGAAAGCGATCAGCGAACGGAAAGCCTTCGTCAAAGAGACGTTGGGCCGGGAGTTTACGACCTGGCAAGATATTATCCCGGAGACACACGAACTCTGGCAGCCCCGCGAGGGCAATGTGTTCTATATGGCCGACTCCATCCCGGCGCAACTGGCGAAGGCCCTGCAAGAGGGCATGCTGGCCGAGTCCGGCATCACGCCGGAGAAGTTACGCAAGGTCCTGGCGATGGGCAACCCGCGGGAGCAGTACGTCATTCCCAAGGAAGCGGCGACGACCCTCAATGACTTGTCGCACAAAGAGCATAGCTGGTTTGTCGAGATGAACCGGCAGCTTCTCGGGCACTGGAAACAGCTCATGCTGATTGCCCCGCGCAAGGTGCTGCGCTACAACGTGCGGAACCTCACGGGCGATGCAGACGCTATGTTTGTCGGCAATCCGTCTGCCTTCAAGAAGGTGCCGGCTGCGTCGAAAGACTTGGTGCCGGTGATCTTCGATGACAAGCCGTTGACCGGCGAAGCGAAGGAATGGGCCCAGCGCGGCGGGTACGGGACGACCATGCAGATGCAGGAGTTGGGGGAACTCAACGACCTGGAAGCCTTCAAGGCGACCCTCGAACGGGAAAGTAAGGGGGGCTGGCTCAAGGCGCCGGCCGCGGTGTGGAATAAATACTGGAAGGCGGCACGGCTCGGCACCGACTACCGCGAAGCCCTCATGCGCTATGCGGCCTACCTCGACTATCTGGAGCAGATGCGGGAGGGGAACGGCAAGCCGAAGAACTATGGCGCCTCCATCCCGGAAACCGTCATGGCCTTGCCGGACGTGCGCGATCGAGCGTTCAAGCTCTCCAATGAACTCTTGGGGGCCTATGACCGGGTGAGCGTGGCCGGCCAAACCATTCGCTCATTCTGGATTCCATTTTGGTCCTGGCAGGAGGTCAACGCCTCACGCTACTACCGCATGATGCGAAACGCCTTCGACTCCGGAGACACAGGCTCGAAGCTCCGCGGGGCTACGGTCACGACGAAGCAAGCTGCGGCCTTCCTGGTCAAGGCTTCGCTCATGTGGGCCACGCTGCAGGCCTGGAACTACCTGATGTACGGCGACGATGAGGACGAACTGAAGGACGCCAACCCCACCGTGGCCAACCGGCCGCACATTCTCTTTGGCCGGAGCGACGACGGGAAGATTCGGTATCTCGCTGGGATTGGGGCGCTCGGGGATTTACTGGCCTGGTTCGGGCTCGATGAGTTCCCCGGCTTGGTCGGAGACCTGATGCACGATCGGATGACGATTGGGGAAGCCGTGAAGCGAGCCGCAAAGGCGCCGCTCCTCAAGATTGTCGGCGGGCTCACGCCGATGGTGAAGATGCCGGCTGAACTGTTGACCCGGCAGAGCTTCTATCCGGATCCACTCAACCCGCGCCCGATTCAAGACCGTGGCGACTATCTGGCCGATCAAACCACGTTCGGCCCGGAGATCAAAGCGGCCCGCGGGAAGCCAGGGAAGCCGCTCTATGGCGGGGATGATTTAACCGGTCTCCTCGTGCAGCGGACAGACCCCAAAGCCGCGGCCTATTCGACCTGGCAGGGCATCGAAAAGAAGTACCTGGAACGGATGGGCAAAGAGTCCTCGTCGGTGTTCTGGCGCTCGCCACGGGGCCAGGCGTTGGCGAATTGGTCTCGGGCGATTGCCGACCATGACGAGAAGGCTGAAACCCACTACAAGGCCGAATACGAGCAGATCGAGCGGGAGAAGTACGGCTATAAGTTCAGTCCCACCAAGATGTGGAAGGACATTGAACAGTCGTTGCGAGCCAAGGCCCCGCTGGCTGGTGTCACGATTGCCGAGCGGAATGCGATCGTGAAGGAATTGGACGAGCAGGAGAAACGCACACTCCACAAAGCCGAAGCCTACTACCGCGACACGCTCCTCATGGTGCTCCCGGAAGTCCGGCGCCGCACCTTCGCGCACAAGCTGGAACGGAAGGGCTGGCTCACGCGGGAACCGGTGGGGATGACGCCGGAAACAGTGATGCCATAATTAAAACTACTTTCCGGTATTTTTCTGCTTGACAGACGTTCGCGCCTGCGTTATACCTCTCCTGCATGGGCTACACGATCACAGGAGGCGGTATGACGAACACAACCCCTAAGAAAAAAGTCGGTCGACCCAAAACGCGCCCCGCGCTGGTGCATCTCCATGTGGGGATTAGCGCGGAGGTCAACCGACTCTTCCGTAAACACATCGGCCCCAATCGGATCCTGACCCGCGAAATCGAGCGAGCCTTGCTTGAAGACGTGCGACGAGGTAAACCGTCCGTCTAACCCGTGTGCAGCTTGTGGAAGGAGCTGAGCATGCCCTACATCACCCGCATTGCCGACCTACAAAGCAACCGTGTCCGTCCCGTCGAGGAGTTCGAGCAGCCCATCAAAGGCGATACTGAGGAGCGGCGAGAAGTGCAGGGGCAACGGTACGTCATTCTCTATCTCCTATTGGCGGCGTCCGTCCTGTTGGTGTGGCTCACGAGTCAGACCATCCAAGGCGGTGCCCAATGATGAAGGCGATTGGCACAGCCCTGGTGTTACTGCTCTGGTCGGTCATTGGGGCCTGCCTGGTTACGCACATGAATGATTGGCTCATCGCCCGGCTCGACCGGAAGCGGAGCAATGCCTGGGTGGCCTGGCTCGGCATCATGGGGACCGCCAGGAGGGTGAAGTGAACGATCTCTGGCGAAAGAACTCAGTAACCATGAAGAAGCTGAACCGGCAACACGCTAAAGACGTCCGGCGCATCTTGGCCATGCTGGACCGCCCATTCCTTCAGGACTCCACTCCTGGGGGAATGCCCGAGGCCGCGGACTGCCCAGGTAGGGTGGGCTCAACACAGAGATCCGCGGCACCTCATTCCTAAAACAACTGAAGGGGACGACCATGAAACCATTGCTGATGTTGGCACTACTTACACTCGTCGGATGTTCGACATCTTCCTTGCCGGCAGACCCCTTGCCCTATTGCCAAATGGCTGGCATTCCTGAAGAAGGGGGCATCCCCAAAGCGGTCCTCCCGATCTATAACGCGGCGTATCATGCCGGGGAAGATCCTGAGTGGAATGTCTTGCGCGTGACGATGATTGACACGAAAACCCAGCGCGACATAGGCCGTGCCATTGTCATGGCGGCGCGGGGTTGGGAGACCTGGCCGATCGAGCAAGGGCCGTGCGGGGATGGGGTTGTCATTCAGTCTGAACCGGTGGGGAAATGGTCGACGAAAGTAACCTGCGCGGCACAGGTCTACACCAGGATCCTCCACTGAGAGACGGTCACGATGAGTACTGCGGACGCCATGCGAGCCTATCGAGCCAACAAGAAAGCCTTGGGGAAGTGCGGCTACGGCGGGTGCTGGGAGGGCACGGACGGCGAGCATGTCCATTGTCCGGAACATCGGGAGCAGGCCCGATTGGCGAACCGCCGCTACCATCGAGCGCAACAGATTCCGAAGTTGAAGGCGAAGTTACAACAATATCAACAGGAGGTAGGGCGATGAGTACCACACTGGCATTGGTCGAGCCGGAGAAGCAGGAGACCGCGGGGAAGTTTGCCGAAGTCGAGAACTACAAGGCACGAGCCCATGAATTGGTCGTGCAGGATGAGCATTCGGTTTCGCTGGCCCTGACGTTTGCCAAAGACGCGATGGATCTGCATGACCGCTATGAAGAGATGCGCGATAGCGAAGTCCGGCCGCTCAATACGGAAGTGAAGAAGATCAACGACAACTACCGGCCGTACACGAGCTTGCTCAAGGCCCTGAAGGAAGGGGTTGAAAAGAAAGTGACGGAGTATCGCATGAAGAAGCGGCGGGAACTGGAGGAGCAGCAACGGAAGGCCATTGAAGATGCGCGGTTGGAAAAGGTGAAGGCTGAAGCTGAAGCCGAGCGGTTGAGAAAAGAGGCTGAGGAAGCGGCGAAGGCCAACGTGCAGGCCGATACGACGGACGAGGAAGCCGCGCTGAGGCAGATCCGGGAACAGAAAGCCGCGGCAGCGGTGGCGGACGATTACGATACGGTGGTTGTCTTGGAGGCGAAAGAAGCCAAGTTGCAAGCCGCGCTGGAAGAGGCACAGAAGCCGAACGAAGTGCGGGTTGTGGAGTTGCAGGAAGAAGCACAGAAGGCGGAACTGGCGGCGGCGCTGGTGGCGCCCGTGGTGATTGAGCAGCAGAAAAAGACCGTGGAGTTGGCGGACGGCGGGAAGATGGGCTTCAAGACCGAGAAGGTCCCGATGCTGCCTGGGGGCTTGTCCTTGGAAGGGGAATACTACCGGGATGATAAGCGGTTGGCGAAGCTCCCAGACAATCTGTTCTGTTTGGACGTGAAGCGGCTGAAGAAGTGGACGAAGGACGGCCAGACCTTCCCCGGCGTGGAAGTGTACGAAAAAGAGGCCATGCGTCGACGATAGCAGGCGAGTCCTCGCAGGCCTTCGCCTTCGGTGGAAGGTGGAATTGCGGGGGTGTGGTGAACCACAAAACGACTGTGGCGCGGGGTGTCGCTTCAACCGGCATCCCGCCCATGGACAGGAAACCATGAATCTCATTGTGCAGCGGGGGAAACCCTACGAATACAAGGATGCCGAGACCGGCGAGCAGTTTTTTAGCGTCTCGCAGGTTCGGAAAGTCATGTGGGACGGCTTCGACAAGATCCCCTATGCCGTCTTGGAAGCCGCACGGGAGCGCGGTGAACGGCTGCATACCTATTTCGCGCTGATGATGGGCTCCAGGGTGCAGGTGTGCCAGGCGCCTGAACCGATTGCGGAATACGCTGGCTATTGCACGGCAATCAATAAATGGATTGCGGACTATCGCCCAATCCCGAAAGCGATTGAGGAACCATCGGTTGATCGGAAGTTAGGAACGGCCGGCACACGAGACCTGGACGTAGTGTTGCCGGATACTAAGCGCAACAGGTTCGAGATTACCGATCTCAAAACAGGCGAGCCTATTGCCAGTGACCCAGTACAGCTTATGGCGTACGGGTTCATGGAGGGGTGCGAGCGGCATGATCGGAAGTTCGACCTCTACGTGCATGCCGATGGGACCTACGATTTCAAAGAAGTGAAGCCGATCCTGCATCAAGCGGATTGGGCCTGCTTCCTCAATGCTCTGCAAGTTCTGAAGTGGCGAACCAACAAATAACCGGGAGGGGAGTCATGGGTAAACCAGTGAGATTGTCAGCGTCCTCATTAGGGATTTTGGAGGAGTGTGCGCGGTGCTTCTACGATCAGATTGTGTATAAGCGGAAACGGCCAGAAGGCCCGTTCCCTGGCATCACGCACGGGATGGACCAAGTGTTGAAGGTGTACGTCGATAAGTTCCGTGGGGCGCTTCCGGCGCAGTTGGTCGGCAAGGTCAACGGGGTGCTGTTTCCCGATTTGGACAAGATGAAGAAGTATCGCACCTGGCAGTCTGGCCTTCAGGCTGAAGTCCTTACGGCACATGGCCCGGTGACACTGATCGGGGCACTCGATGATCTGCTGATGGGGCCTGGTGTCTATACCCCTTTGGACTTCAAGACCAAGCGCGACCGACCCAAGACCAGCGGGGCCGAGTATTACACACGACAAGCGAACTGCTATTCACTCTTGCTCCAACGGAACGGGTTAGAACCGTCCGGAGAATCGATCTTATCGTACTGGTGGCCGGAGTCGGTGAATGTCACGGGCGACATTCATTTTGACACAGAAACCTACACGATCCCTGCCGATCCAGAGCAGGCCGTGGCGTTGCTTGAGCGAGCCATGGCGGTCTTGTCCGGTGGTCAACCGGACGCTTCGCCGGAATGCTCGTTTTGCCAGTGGGCCCAGGTGCGAGTCGAGGCGGCGGTGCAATCGATTGCCAGGCCGCTCACGTTGCAAGCGTAATCACTATCCTGACAGTTAGAAAGGTAAGAGACCATGACAACCGAGGTAGCCAACCGATCCAGCGTTTCTGTGATGCTGCAACTCAACACCTTGCCAGACCTCCAAGAGTTCTGTGCGGTCTTGGCTAAGACCGACATGGTGCCCAAGGCCTACAAGGACAAGCCAGGGGATATTCTCGTGGCGATGCTCCACGGGCAAGAGGTCGGGCTTCCTCATCTTCAGGCGCTCCAAAGCATTGCCGTCGTCAATGGCATTCCGTCGATCTTTGGCGATGCGGCGTTGGCGATGGTCCGAGCGTCAGGGAAACTGGAAGATTTCGATGAGTGGATTGAGGTTAACGGCGAGCGTCAGGAAGGGCCGTTTCCCATCCTGAAGTGGGCCAGTGAAGAAAAAGACATTGTGGCATTTTGCCGGTCGAAGCGATCCGGGATGAGCCGTGAACGCATTACCACGTTCTCCGTCGATGATGCGAAACGCGCCAAGCTCTGGGAGAAGAAGGGCCACAACGGATTTGAAACCCCGTGGTGCACCGTTCCGCAACGCATGCTCATGTGGCGGGCGCGTGGCTGGAACCTCCGGGACCAATTCGGGGATGTGCTGAAAGGCCTCTCGATCTACGAGGAGGCCATGGATATTGACACTACGGCGGGGAAGGATGGGGTCTATCGCCCAGTGGTGGTGGAAGAGGCGAAAGCGCAAATCGAGGACGTCCGCAATAAGCTCAAGCAAGCGCACTCAGAGCGGGAGACGGAGAAGTCAGCCGAGAAGCAGGATCCGAAACCAGTCGAGTCGAAACCGGCTGAGTTGACCGCTGCCGAATCGGCCGATTTCACGGCGGCAGAGTCAAAGTGGAACGACATGATTGTGTACATGAGCGAGGACCCGGACCGGGCGAAGTTGCTGAAGTCGGTCAAGGACAAGTTCGGGGCATCGAGTGTGGCCAAGCTGCCGATCAACATGCGGGAAGGGTTCTTGAACACCCTCAAGGATGACGCGAAGAAGCTGAAGGTGAAGCTGGATCTATGAAAACCACGTTGACCGACTTGACTGCGCGGCGGTTTGGGCGACTGACGGCGATCAGCCGATCCTGCAATATCAACGGCAGAGTGGCGTGGCTTTGTCGTTGCGATTGCGGAGTTGAAACAACAGTCATCGGTAACAAATTGCAGCAAGGAAGAACGGTTTCATGCGGGTGCCGCCGAAGGGACATTCTGAACAACATGAGCAATGTTGGGAAGTCTAACGCCACGCACAAGGGCACAGGGACGCCAGAGTTCCGTACCTGGACGGGAATGAAAACACGCTGTTTCAACGTGCGCTCTCAAGACTATGAGCAGTACGGAGGGCGGGGGATTACGGTGTGCGATCGGTGGTTATCGTTTGAGACGTTCCTTGCTGATCTGGGGCCTCGTCCAACACCTCAGCATTCCATCGATCGAATCAATAACGATGGAAATTATGAGCCTGGAAATTGCCGTTGGGCGACGAAGAAAGAGCAGTCCCGCAATCAAAGCACATCGCGCATTTTATCACTCAACGGTCGCAGTCAATCAGTTGCCGCGTGGGCTGAAGAGGTTGGCATGAAGGCGGACACGCTGAGGCATCGCCTGGATCGAGGCCAGACGCTCACCGAGGCTCTGTCTAAACCAGTGGCTATAGGAGGTCAGATGAATCAGTCACTAGAAGATATTCAAAAGCGTGTAGCAAAGCTGAGAGAAGGAGAAAGTTGCTTCTTGCTCCGGGCGCAAGACGTGACGGCGCCGGCTGTCGTGGATCTGTGGGCACACATGCAAATCTGGCTGCAGCGCCAGATTCAACTCGGTTTCACGCTAGAGGAGTCATTGAAGGTGATCGAGAAGCGATGCAGCGCCGTCTTTCGGGATGTGCCGGACACCGGCATCTATTCTGGGAATATCGCGCATGCCATTGGGGTGGCATTGACGATGGATGAATACAAGGGGCCCAAGAAGATCGCGGATTAGGGGTGCCGGTCCCTTCTGGCGATTGTCGCCAGAGAAAGCAGGCGGGGTGGCACGCCTTTCCGTAGCTGGGGGCGTGCCGCGTGGGGGCCGTCTATACGGGGCGGCTCCCACGATCAACGGATAACCAGGAGTCACGACGATGGCAGAGAAGAACGGCAACGTGGACGAGATGGTAGAGACGGAAGAGATCGACCGGTTGCTTCCAGTGAAGCTGACGGATCGG
>Ga0208245_1000830_pt1 | contig 22060 bp, 21 predicted proteins | sample RifOxyC1_FD_184035 | JGI IMG/M metagenome (GOLD analysis project Ga0208245, IMG submission 184035) | Soil microbial communities from Rifle, Colorado - Rifle Oxygen_injection C1 (SPAdes) | ecosystem: Environmental > Terrestrial > Deep subsurface > Rock core/Sediment | place: Rifle, Colorado... | reverse complement strand
GGCTGAAATACTTGACCAGTTTTGCGCTCGGAGTGTTTGCGGTGACTGTAGTACTTCTTGTTGTCGAGGCTCTAGAGCTTGCGACCTCCATTAATGTAGTTGTCGTTAGTCTTTTAGGTGGCGCGATTTTTTTACATTTTGCTATTCGGTTAGTGCCCAATGCTCATCATCACCATGGCCAAGAAATATCAGATTGTGATGATGGGGGTAAACACTCTCATATTGATGCCAGGCGGATGTTGTTGGGGGATGCAGTTCATAATATAGGTGATGGAATTTTATTGGTCCCAGCTTTTTTACTTGATGTGCAGATTGGAATCGCGACTGCCGGTGCAATTTTTTTACATGAATTAGTTCAAGAAGTAGCGGAGTTTTTTGTTTTAAGGGAAGCTGGTTTTTCTACGGGGGGTGCGTTATTTCGAAATTTTTTAGTGTCGGCCACTATTTTTATTGGTATTGCTTTAGGTTTTTATGTTTCTGATTATGACTATTTACTAGCACCTCTTTTAGCTTTTTCGGCTGGTGGCTTTTGGTATGTGATTGTGCGCGATTTGTTACCCGACATCACTCAGCATGTGGGATCCGATAAATTTAAAATAATTAAACACCTTTTCGCTGTTATTTTAGGTATAATAGTAATGTTATTTATTAGTTCCATTTCCGGACACTCTCATGCTCATGAAGAAGATGAACATCATATCGAAGGCGACGAAGATCATCATGAAGAATTTTTATTATAATTTTAATATTTAAATTATGTTTGATATCAAAAGGATAGAAGATTCACCATTAACAAATTTTATTTTCAATAATCCTAAAGTCGCTCCAATTTGGCTTCCAGTGCGAGTTTATGTGGGGTATATATTTCTGACTGCTGGATTTGGTAAATTACAAAATGAAGCTTGGGTAGGCGAGAAAGCGGGGAGTGCTTTAACCGGATTTATTTCTGGGGCTTTAGAAAAAACTGCTGGCGCTCATCCTGATGTGGCTATGTGGTATGCTGATTTTTTACAAAATATTGTTTTGCCAAATGTGGTGTTGTGGTCAGGACTGGTCGCTTGGGGGGAATTTTTAGTTGGCTTAGCTCTAATCCTGGGATTATTTACAGGTATTGCGGCTTTCTTTGGTTTATTTATGAACTTTAATTTTATGTTAGCCGGCACTCTAAGTAGTAACCCGATATTATTTGTTTTGGGAGTATTATTGATGCTCGGTTGGAAAGTGGCTGGACTTTGGGGACTGGATCGTTACGCACTACCGCTTTTAGGTACTCCGTGGCAAAAGGGGAGAATGTTTAAAAAGTAGCTTGACTAAAAAAATATATGAGTTATTGTGGAGATGAACGACGTGTCCGGTGACATGGCGTTTCTCCTTCCGCGGAGCCCTACATACCACTGGTGTGTAGGGCTCTTATTTTTTTATATAGAATTTAAATTCTCTAATTCCTTATCAATAGCTTTGAGTAATTTGTAATCATTACGATTAGACTGGCTTTCGTTTTTTAAATCTTGTTTGTAGTCGTTTAGGGTATTGGCTAAATCTTGGAGGCGCGGGTTGACGATTTTACCTGGTCTATTAGTTTCTCTGTCTGTTGTTTCGTCAGCATCTTCAATTGGTAGATCTTCAGTGGTGGTAGCTGGTGATTTTTTCAACATCATAGTTTCTTCTGCTGGGGCACTCATCATAAGCATAGCATCGCCCGTGCTAGTATTTTCTAATTCCATGTTTTCTATATTGCGCGCATTGTCGGCATCCTCAAAAGTTTGGACAGCTGAATCTTCACTGATCGCATAATTAGCAGATTGACTGGAGTTATCAGACTCTTTCAGTCGAGTTATTTTAAAAGCTGAAATATTTTTAGACAAATTATTAATTATATTTTGCTCAATTTCCGGAGTGAGTTCATTTCTTTTAGCTAAAATTACGGCTTCTTCTAATCTTTTCGATGCCAATTCTAGAGACCTCAAATCAGAACTGGTTTGATTGGATGTAAACAAGGTCACCAAAGGTTCGGTCACCTTAATTTTAATTGGGTATAGAAAGTTGTTGGGCAAAGCCTCTTTAGCACTAACCGGTACACCAAAGAGTAAAATCATAATAGTTAAAGTTCCAATGAGTTGTCTTTGGTAGAAAATACTAGTCCAACTATAAAAAGGTGAAATTTGTGGCGAAGCGACTTTAGGATTTTCCTGAACAAAATTTAATACCTTAAAACGAATGTTGTCTTTAACATTCTGGTCTAGAGCTATTTCTTTTATTTTATTAAATTTTGATTCTAAATTTTCCATAATATACAAATTATTCTGGGTTCATTTCATTTTTGAGCTGAGTTATAGCTCGGTTTAGTCTAACAGAAACATTATTCTCACTTTCACCAACAATTTCAGCTATATCTTTCGGTCCTAGATTTTCGACAAATCTCAGTAAAATTACCTGTCTGTAATTATCTGGTAATTTATTGATATGAACTAACATTTCACTGATCTCAGCCTGTGTTTGCGGGGGAATAGTACTTTTATCTTCCGGAGAAAAACCAGCGTCGGTTAGATTGTCTAAAGAAAAGGTTTGTTTCTTTCGATAAGTGTCGATAACTAAGTTATGGGCGACGGTAAAAAGAAAGGTTTTCCCATTGTCTATTTGTTGACCAGAGGCCACAGCTTTCCAGGTTCGCATATAGGTTTCTTGAACCAAATCCTCAGCTAGGGCCTTATTCTGAGACAATCTAAAAAAACAATAACGATAAATCGCATCCGCATAATCATCATAAAGTTTTGTAAATTCCGACACTGTCACAGATCTAGGGCTAAGTTATAAGACGGTTTAAAAGGGTTTTTCTTACCCTTATATTATGCAATATTTAGTCTTGAGATACAAAAAGTTTGACACCAACCTTCTGTTATCATTACAATAAAAGCAATTATGTCTGATGATTTAAACAATAAGAAGAGCGACAAGGATTTAACCGAAGAGGTGGGGGTGTCTATTGGTGTAGTTTTGGCTGTTTTTATTTTTGGTGTGGTCTTTGTTTTGGGGATGTCCCTTATTCCTGGGGCTGGAGATGCTACTTACTCGGAAGAAGAAATAGAAATGAATCAAGCTTTATTTGATCAAGGCCTAGCCACTACTACTGGGAGTATTAATGGTGCTAACTCGTCTTTGACTGCTTCTACAACTGCATTTTAAACTACGATTTCAACTTTTTCCTAGGGGTTTACCTTATGGGGTAATTTGCTATACTCCTGGTGTTATGTCACTTTGTTATTTACTTTATTTTCATGTCTAAAAAAACAAACAATAAGTCAGTCTCTCCACTAAAGAAAAATGCCATTATTTGGGGCCAGTTTGGGGGACAGATTGGTCTCACTCTTTTGGGCTTAATAATCGTGGTTATTATTTATGGCACTTTGATTGAAAAAGAAGCCAAAATTGAAGAAGTGTCTTTGTCGACTTTAGCTCAAGCGGTGGAAGCTGGTAATATATCAAAAATAATTGTCTCTGGAGAAGATTTGAAAGTGACCACTGTAGCGGGGGTAGAACAAAAAGCGAAAAAAGAAGCCGATTCTTCTTTGTCTGAAACCCTAGTTAATTATGGTGTTTCTGGTAGTCGATTATCATCGGTTGATGTCACTATCGAAAAAGAAACTGGTTTTAAATTTTGGTTTTTAAATCTGTTGCCATTTTTAGTACCAGTGTTATTTCTAGTATTATTTTTCTGGTATATCTCGCGCCAGATGAAAGGTTCATCAATGCAAGCTTTTTCTTTTGGCCAATCGAAGGCTAAAATCATTGACCCAAACGACGAAAGTCAAAAAGTACTTTTTGCTGATGTGGCGGGGTTAAAAGAAGCTAAAGAAGAATTGTCTGAAATTGTCGATTTTTTGAAATTTCCTAAAAAGTTTTTAGATATCGGAGCTAAAATTCCCAAAGGGGTATTAATGATGGGCGCTCCTGGTACTGGTAAGACTTTGCTAGCCCGAGCGGTGGCTGGTGAAGCTAGAGTCCCATTCTTTTATTTATCCGGTTCTGAATTTGTGGAAATGTTTGTAGGAGTAGGGGCTTCTCGAGTTAGAGATTTATTTAAAATGGCCAAAAAATCAGCTCCCGCTATTATCTTTATTGATGAAATTGATGCCATTGGTCGTCATCGGGGAGGCGGTATGGGTGGAGGCAATGATGAAAGAGAACAAACCCTCAATCAGATTTTGGTAGAAATGGATGGCTTTGAACCTAATGAGCAATTAATAGTGATGGCAGCAACCAATAGACCCGATGTTTTAGATAAAGCCTTGTTGCGCCCAGGTCGCTTTGACCGCAGGGTGATGCTGGATGCGCCAGATATTAATGATCGGGAGGAAATTTTAAAAATTCATGCTCGCAAAAAACCTCTAGCAGCTGATGTAAATTTACGAACAGTAGCCCAGAGAACCCCAGGTTTTTCTGGAGCAGACCTCGCTAACTTGATGAATGAAGCGGCAATTTTTGCGGCTCGCAGAGACAGAAAAGAAATAATTCAATTAGATATTCTAGAAAGTGTCGAAAAAGTTATGTTAGGACCCGAGCGTAAGAGTCATATTTTAAATGAATATGAAAAAAAGGTGACGGCTTACCATGAAATGGGACACGCTCTCGTGGCGTCACTCCTTCCTAATGCTGACCCAGTGCACAAAGTTTCGATTATCTCTCGTGGTCATGCCGCTGGGTATACATTGAAATTACCTTTTGAAGACAAGAAAATGAATACTAAAAAAGATTTTCTGGATGATATTGCAGTCTCGCTTGGGGGTTATGTGGTAGAGCAAATGATTTTTGATGATATTTCTACTGGAGCTTCTAATGATATTCAAGTGGCCACTAGTCTGGCTCGCTCTATGGTCACTCGGTTTGGTATGAGCGACAAAATTGGTCCGATAGATTTTGGGAGCCAATCGACTTCACTAATTGGTGATGTTCGGCTATCTGAAAAAAATGCCTCGGAAGCGACTTGGGCTATTATTGATGAAGAAGTATCTAGTATTATGAAGACAGCGCAGAAGCGGGCGGAAACTTTAATTGAAGAAAATAAAACAGCTTTACATGGATTGTCTCTAGAATTAGTTAAGGTAGAAACTATGGAACGAGCCGAGTATGAAGCTGAACTTAAAAAACATGGCATTAAAATTCCTGAACATAAACAAGAAGTTCAAGCAGTGGTTCCTGAAATTAAATCTGAATAAAGAAAAAACGGCCACTCGTGGTGAGGTAATTTGTGTTTGGAAGCCGGTTGGACTATCTCCACTGGAGGCTATTCTACGATTAAAATTACAGAGACCGGATTTGGCATCAGAGAAAATAACTTATGCGGGGCGACTTGATCCACTAGCTTCGGGGGTCATTGTGTTACTTGTTGGTGGCGCACGGTTTAATAAAGATCAGTATTTAAATTTACCGAAAACTTATGAGGTGGATATTTTGTTTGGGGTTTCGACTGATTCAGGTGATGTTTTGGGTTTGATTAAAGATTTGGGGTCAAAATTTATTGACCCCAAATCTGTTGCAGAAAATATTTCTCAGTTTGTGGGCCCTTGCCGTCAATTGGCGCCAAAATTTTCTAGTCCTGGCCTTGATGGAAAAACTTTTTATAAAGAAGTGGAAATTTATTCTATTAAGATGGTAGATACTTACAATATAAATTCAGTCACTTTGCTTGATTCTATTATTAATAAAATTAATTTAGTTACTGGTGATTTTAGACAAGCTGAAATTTTGAGTAAATGGAGGTCTTTATTAGGGATTGGCACTAAAGATTGGTTGGTGGTGAAGGTGGTGGTTGAAGCCTCGTCAGGTACTTATATGAGGGTGCTTGCGGAAAATATTGGAGCCGAACTTGGTGTGCCCGCCCTAGCTTATTCTATTAAAAGAACAAAGGTCGGGGATTGGGGCAGGGGTGATTGTATAGACTTGTAACCACATCTTTTTTTTCGTATAGTAAAGAAGTTATTTTGGGCGCATAGCTCAGTTGGTAGAGCGCAGAGCTTATACCTCTGTGGTCCCAGGTTCGAGTCCTGGTGCGCCCACTTGATAAAACATTAACGCCTTGTGAGGCGTTTTTGTTTTTTAAGTGGGCGCAAACAAAGCAACTGCTTGCTTTGTGTCCAGGACTCGAAAGGACTTTCTATGTTTGCGATTGATTAGGAGAGCTAACCAGAAAGTCACCTGCGAGTGTAGCTCGAGAGTCCTATTGTGTGTTCAAGACTTTAAAAGTACCCGCCCCCGTAGGGGGAGAGCCTTGGCGCATGGGTCGGTTTCATATATTGACAATATATTTAAATATTGTATTATTTAAGATAGAGGACTAGCAGAGTGTTTAGTTCGTAAACAAAGCCTAATTAAGAAGGAGAAAGCTAATGAGACACATAAGATCCAGCGACATCAAAATCGCTGTTGGGATTTTTACTTTTTTTGGCATCGTCTTTTTTGTCATCAAAGGAAGAGACGGTGGAGACAAAAAAGATTATCCTCCGGCGTTGGTGGTGCCTATAACAACCACCGAACTAGAGGTGGCGGGTGAACAACTTGATGTGGGGGAGAAAAAAGACCAGAAACCAGTGACGATGGTGGAGGAAAAATCACCCCCAGTGTTGCCACCGATCTCAACTTATCAGGCTGAGTCAATATTGTTTACAGACTTTGACCGGGGGACTCCTCCTTGAGGGGGATATTGGGACGACTTTGCTCCGCAAGTACTTTTACACTTGCGGGGCGTTTTTTTTGTTCACATATTTCTGTAGAGATAGTGGTTATTTTAATATTTAAAAAACAAGTGTTCCAAGAAGTCTTGTTTTTCAACACAGTATCTTAATTAGTATTGTATTTGAGGAATAGGAGACTATAATGAGAGATAAGTTTTAATAATTACTCAATAATATCTTTCGTATGAATTTAATCAGTAGATATAAATCGCTAATAGTAGGAGCTGTGTTGATGGTTCTTCTATTGGGGGCGGTAGCTTTACCAATTCCGGCTCGAGCTCAAACACCAACTTTGGCAGAACTGCAAGCTATTATCCAGAATTTAATGCAACAAATAGCTGATCTAATAGCCCAACAAGAAGGGGGAGGTTCCGGTCCTACTTTTTGTATTTTGACTAGAGATTTAACTGTTGGTAGTGAGGGGGCAGACGTTAGAGCTTTGGAGACATTTTTAAATAGAAAAGGTTATACTGTGTCAACTTCTGGTTCTGGAGCACCGATAGCGGATACTCTATTTAATGCGAACACTAGAGACGCTTTAGCTCGCTATCAAGCAGTTAGTGGTGTTAATCCAGCTAGTGGTTACTTGGGGCCTATAACCAGAGCTAATATTAATCTTCAATTGACTCCTGCTGATTGTGATACTGATGAGAGTGAAAATGATACTTTCTATTTTAGAAAAGTAGAGAATATTGAAACTACTTATGAACAAGGGGAATCTATTTCTATAGAAGCTGAAGCTGTGGAAGATGATGATTCTTCTACAGCTAGTCAATCTGAAGGTTTTAACGTCCAGGCTTATATTTTTAGAGGGTCTAATACTAGTGGTGATTATCTGACACCAAGTCCTGCGGGATCTTATAATGCGAGATTTGTTGGGTCAGAATGGAAGATTGATATGGATGCGCCTAATGAACTTGGTGCTTATACTTTAAAATTGACGGTTTATTGTAGTCGTCCTGATAGTGATTGTGAGGAAAAATATGGTAGAGGTGGAAACATAACCAGACTTTATCCTTTTAGAGTTGTAAGTGATGATGAAGAAGAAGATGTATCACTTGATGTGGATTTAGTTTCTAGTATAGCTGAAGTTATAGACTCAAATACTGGAAGATTTGAAATTGTATATAAAATTTCTGCTAATGGCGGGGATGTATATGTATCAAATAGCCCCTCTATTTCTGAACTTAACCCATCTGTTTATTATCGTTTAAATATGCCTTTTCATAGAATATCTGGAAACATAACTGTATTGGATATAGAGCAAGGTGATAATTTAAAGACCTTAATTAGAGACGGAGAAACTAAAAATTTCCGTCTTGTTTCTATTGCTTCCCCTCAATCATCCGGTGATAAAAGATTACAAATAGATAGTATTAGTTGGGGAAGGGCTTCAACTAATAGCCTAAACAATAGGTATGATAATTTATCTAATTTACGTACCCCTTTGATATATTTAGAAGGAGAAAATAGTAATGACCCCGAAGAAGAACCAGAGGTTATCGTCACTAGTCCTGGTGACAATAGTCATATTTATAAATCGGGAGATATGATGAATATTGTCTATTCATTAAATAATTTTCCAGAACCATTACCAAGATCCAACATAGACTTATATAAAGGCAATAGTCGTATTGAGTTGATATCTCGTAATGTTGACAGTAACGGAAGATTCTCTTGGACATTACCTTCTAATCTAGTGTATGGTAATGATTATAGAATATTAATCACCACTAACGGTGATCCTCAAGAAGGAGTCGATACTGTTCAGGGTTGGTCTAATAATTTCACTATTTCTAACACTCCAACTCCAGCGCCTGCTATCAGAGCTGTTAGTATAGATAATTATCAAACTCCTTGGACTAATAGGACGGCTAAAACTATTCGCTGGAATTATTCTGATTTGCCTCAAACTGGCTTGAAGTTTAAGGTGGGATTATATACCAATCTAAATGGCGGTATGTGGGGTAATAGCGTCTTTGTAAATGCAGTGGGTACTTCTGGAACTTTGACAACTAGTTTAGATCCACGTATCGGCGAGCCTTACTTTAATAAAGATTACTTTATAATGGTTCGCTTATATAATACTGACAGTACTGAGTTTAGGCCCTCTGGTAGGAGAATAGAAACTGTCGGCTCTCAAATATTCCAAGTTGTACCACCTACTACAGGCATGGTTAATAAAGAAGATCAATTGGCTAGTATCTATAACACTTTAGAGAATATGTTAGAAGGTTTACGAAAATAGGACTTAGTTTAAAGTGAAATTCACAAAACCGCACGCTTACAGCGTGCGGTTTTGTGAATTTCACTGGGCAAAATAAGCTAATTTGTAAGGCTTTTATCCTTATTGACAAACATGGTGGTTGTATGATATAATACACGTATGAGGGGCTATGCACTATGTGTAGCTCTTTGTTGTTAGAACTTTGAAAATAAATGGAAGAAGGAGAAAACCATGAAGAGAAGGTCCTATTTGACGGTCTGGGAACTGAGTCTGTTTACTGGCGTATTGCTGGTGGCTGTGCTTGTGTTGCTGGTTGTAACGAAAGATGCTGAAGTCGAAAGACGTCACGTTTTCGTCCCGGCGCCAGCTCGAACCACCCTGGACAATACTCGGGAGCCGGAAGAAATTTCGGGTTTCGAGTCCACAGAAGAGACTACAGAGGCAGAAGTTTTGTCGGCCGAAGAGCAGCTAGCTCGATCGGTTGGTATGACCTGGGAGCGAACAATACCGCTTTCGGTTGTTGTAGAAAACAAGTAACTGGCAGTGTGCCAGCTAACTTAAACCTCAACTAGAAAAAGGATGAGAAGATGAAGAACTTGTTTTTGCTACTGGCTGTGTTCCTGGGTGTTGTGTCGACTTATGCCGAGCAGAAAATGCAGACGGTTGAAGAACTGGAGGCACAAATACTGGCGCTTCAGGATACTCTTGCTCTGCAGATGGGAGTTGGGGTTGAAGAAGAACCGACTGCTCCGACCTCGATGAAAGCTCAGCTGTTTGCTGGGTTCAACATCACAGAGTACCGAGGGTATTTCGACTTCGAAAGGATCGAAGACGGAGTTATGACTGGTGTTGTTCGGGGCGAGTTTCGCTTAAACAGCGATCGGCTCATGACTGTGCTTGAGATCAATGGTGTTGAATTGTTTCGGGATTACGATAATCCGAGGCCAGCTGTGCTCCCTGCAAACAATGTAGGTCAGATGCAGAATTTTTACGCCTACATTTCGGCTCGTGAGGGTAGGGAGGAAGTAGCTTGGGGATATGTTTCTGAGGAATATCTAGAAGAGGCTGGGAGAATTAATTTCTCGCTTCGCCTGGGTGATCAGTTTCAACTTTTGGAATTCTCGACAGAAGATGTTTCGGGTGCAGATTTGGTCATTGCGGTGAACGGCAATCGGGTTGGTTATTATGACGACCAGCTTCAAGCTTTTCGCATCTGGCTCGACCCTAATCTGGGGGTTGTTGAGTATCAGATTCTCAATCAGTGGACGGGCGAGGTGTTGCAGGTTGGAACCTTGAGTCCGGTCGACGAATCTGCTGTCATTCCAGGTAATGTGTTGAATATAACCTTGGATGATGGCATTGAAATTGTCGACTTGAACGGAGATGGGAGTCAGTATTTCTACCGTAATTTCCCAGGGCAAGAAGAAGTGGATGGTGTCACTGTTCCCGTCAAGGTGTTTATCTTGGAACGGAACGAAGATGCTGACACTTACTTGTATGTTGATGGGTTTCCTCACGGTGATTTTGAAGTCAAGGTCCACCAGGATCAAGGGGAGATGCCCATCTGGCCCATTGAAGCTTGGGGACATGGTAGTTACACCATCCCGGCGGGGCCAGAGAAGTTGGTTGTCATCTTCTACGGCAACGAAGATTTGGATGGGAAGTTTCTCGCCGATTTTTACAGCGGCGGTATGGGCTGAATATCGGTCTGGAGAACCCCTAAATTAGTTCGTTAGTTTACATCGCCCCGCGTGCTTACAGCATCGTGGGGCTTTTTTATTAAAAACATAGTTATTCTAAATGCACATCTTTGCGTCTTTCTAATTTTATTTTAAGTAATGGGTGTTTTTTAAATTCAGGATCGGTGTCGACAATGAGTCGGGCTTCTTGTCTGGCTGCTTCGACCATTTTAATATTTTTAATGGCCTCCATACCGATGTCGGACACGCCCCATTGTTTGCCAGTTGAGGACAGACTACCGGTGCCTCGGAGAGATAAATCGAGTTCTGCTAAATCAAAACCAGTTTTAGCTGAAGTCAGAGCTTCTAATCTTTTGAAAGAATTTTTGTTATTAGTATCAGAAAATAAAAAACAATATGGTTGATATGATGATCTCATAACCCGGCCCCGAAGCTGGTGAATTTGAGCTAGGCCAAAACGCTCAGCCCCTTCAATAATAATGACTGTGGCATTAGGGACATTAACTCCCACTTCAATGACAGACGTTGCAACTAGAATATCAATGTTACCCGCAATAAAATCTTCCATCACCGATTCTTTTTTAGCGGGTAACATTTTACTGTGAATCAGGCCGACTTTAAATTCGGGGAAAACTTTTGTCTGTAATACGCGAGCTTCAGTGGTAGCCGCTTTCATTTGCATGGCCGAAACTTTTTCCGGGTCAGGTTCATCGATTCGAGGACAAATTACATAAGCTTGGCGCCCAGCCCGAAGTTCGCTTCTTATCTGTTCATAAATATCTGGTCTTTTATCGGGTGAAATAATTTTGGTTACAATCGGTTTACGGCCTGGTGGTAATTCATCGAGAACAGATAAATCTAAGTCACCAAAAATAGCCAGCGCTAGAGTTCGAGGAATCGGTGTTGCTGTCATGGATAAAAGGTGGGGAACAGTTTGGCTGTCGTCTTTATCTTTCAATAAATTTTTTCTTTGCATCACTCCAAACCGATGTTGCTCGTCAATAATAGCCAGGCCCAGCTTGCGAAAGATAACACTTTTTTGCATTAAGGTATGAGTGCCGATAACAATAGGGATGTCGCCACTGGCCACCCATTTCAAAAGTTGGGACCTGGAAATGTGAGTGTGCTCGTGAGGGTCAACTTTAGAGGGAAATTTACGGCACTCTTTACCGGTCATAAGTCCGACTGAAATACCTAGATGAGCAAAGTAAGTAATAAAACTTTCAAAATGTTGGCGGGCTAAAATTTCTGTCGGCACCATATAAGCTACTTCAAGACCAGAAGCGACAGTGGCAAAAGTGGCTGCTGCCGCAATAGCAGTTTTTCCCGAACCCACGTCACCTTCCAAAAGCCTCGTCATTGGTTCCTCTTTCTTTAAATCCAAAACAATTTGCCGGGTGACTTCGGCCTGAGTGTTTGTAAATTTAAAAGGGAAGCGGTCAATAAATTTTTTAATATCTTTATCTGGGGTATTTATCTTACGCGCTCCATGTTTTCGGTATTCACGTCGAGCTAGCCCTTTGTCGAGTTGGATATAAAAAACTTCTTCGAAAGCAAAACGTTTTTTTGCCATGTCGGCGTCTTTGTCATTTTTAGGACTATGAAGCCACACTAAAGCTGTAGCGAGGGTGGGGAGGTGATATTTTTTCAAAATAGTCGGCGAGATGGGGTCGGTCATGTCTTTATGAACTCCAGCGCTTAAAATTTTTTGAATATGGTGGTAGATCCAACCAGACGAGAGGTGAGCAGTGGCTGGGTAAACCGGGATTAAATAATTAGTGGCCGTATTTGTGCTAAAAATAGTTTGGCCACCCCACTCGGGAGTGTCTTCGAAAGAAACATCAGGATTAGTGAAATAAAGTTTACCTGATCGCTCGCTAATCTTACCGGACAGTTTAACTGTCATGCCGGGGATTAATTTTTTTCCTAAAAAAGCTTGATTAAACCAAATAGCATTTATTTTGCCCGTCTCGTCTTCGATCACGGCCTCGGCCATCGGCACTCCAGATTTAAAAGCTTTTTTGGTGCCAGCCCTAGTGACTTTACCCCAAATGACCGCTGTCTGACCGTCTATTAAATTATAAACATGTTGGAGGTCGCCCTGGTGGATGTATTTTTGGGGAAGGTAGAGTAGAAGATCAGCCAAAGTAAAAATTTTAAGACGTTCCAGAGCTTTTTTCTGGTCGATTTTGAGTCGAAAGTGGGCGGTAATGAGGTCGTTGGGTTGCATGGCTAATATTATAGCTTATTTTTATCCAGATCTTTTAAATTGACTTTGAGCTTATTTATGCTATAATTATAGATGGAGTTCTTTTTTGTTGTGTAAAATCTAACCTTATGGAGAGTTGAGGATGCAGAAGGCCGGTTGGACCCCATTTCATATAGTAGGGAGCATGTTTGTTGGGGATGACGTATTCATCATGTCTCCTTATGATTGGCAGGAATTACTTGTTCAGTATCGACGAATTTACCGAGACAACGCAGAACAAGTGGTGTTGCAATCTGTGCATCAAGGCTTGGGTCAGGAAGGGATATCAACTTTTACGCTTGAACACAAAAGGGGTGATTCAATTACCCTCAAGCAATGGGCTGAAAATCAAGGAATGAATTTGGTTGGCGGCTGAAAATAGCTGTTATTAACACAACAAAAAACCGCCGAGCGCCTGTCGCTCCGCGGTTTTTTTTATTTAAGGTTTACGGTTGTTTCTGATAGTTGGCCGAGAAAAATTATTCTTGGTTGGTTTCATCGAATTGCCGTTTTTAAAACTTGACGACTTACTATTGTGACTTGAATTTTTCATAATATTTTATATAGATTAACTTTTTGGTATTTTAGCACAAATCCTTTTAATTGTAATTAGGCGGAAAATACGTTAATATCGATTAGTTATGGAGGGTTGGCTGAGTGGCCGAAAGCGCCTCACTGCTAACGAGGTAGGGGTTTTATAGCTCCTCGAGGGTTCGAATCCCTCACCCTCCGCAGATTTGAAAACGCAGCTGAAAAGCTGTGGAGGGTAGCGAGTAAACTACTTTACTTGCGTGGGGAATTCGAAAAGTTTTGCGTTATTTTTGACCAGCTTGGCTGGAAGAAAATCGCAAAGGTATGCTGTTCATGTAATGAAAGAATCCTTAACCCTCAATTAAAATAATATATTAAAGTTATGAACAGTAGATATAAAATTATTTTCCGTAGTCTTTTAATAATTGGTGGCTCTGTTTTACTGACATCATTTTTCTCTAATTATTTTACTCAATCTACAATGCATATAACTGTGTTTGATCAAGAAAAAAATTTAGAATATCACACTTTCCCGGTACCAATGGATGTTAAACTAAAAGAGTTGCCTCTCGTTGCCAAGGCGCCTCTTCCTTTGATGAGATTTGACGCTTACGCTATAAACAATGTTTCTTCCTCAACTTTGAATATAGATTTTATGGGTTCTTATAAAGAAATACCCTCAGGTGAAAGTAGATTACTGAAAGAAGATTTTTATTTGCCTAGTAGTTTAACTTTTGAGAGGTCTATAGTTTACAAAGGTGATAAGCCGGAGAACCCTAGTGGGGAGTTTAAATTTTTTATAAAACCAACATCTATAACTAAAGTTTGGGTTTGGTTATTTTATGTATTACCCATAGTTTATGGGTATGTATTAATGGTCTACTCTTGTGGGAAATTTATTTTATTTGGTAGATTTAATTAGCTGTTAAATATGATTTTATTTTATTGTAAAAAATCAATAAAAAGTTTTACCCATGCGCTACTGTCACAGCAAAAACGTGGGCCGGTCCGTCCGTCTGTAAAATTTTAATAGCTTCGTTCAGTGTTGCTCCTGTAGTGGTCACGTCATCTATTACACAAACAATTTTGCCTTGTAAATTGCTATCTGTTTTTAAAGCAAAAGAATTTTTTATATTTTCCAATCTGACACTTCTTGTTTTGCAAGAGACTTGAGATGGGGTGTTTTTAGTTTTAATTAATACTTCGGCCGCTAGAAAATTTTCAGGTGAGCGAGTACAAATTTTTTCTACTAATATTTTTGATTGATTGTAACCGCGAGCTTTGGTCCGACTCGAGTATTGGGGGATGGGGACTAATAAAACTTTTTGGTGGTAAAGAGTGTTTTCAAAATTTTGATCAAGATGATCTAAGATAGTTTCTTCTAAAAAAGGAGCGAAAACATCAGCCACACTATTAGCACCTTTAAATTTTAAATGCCAGATTAATTTTTTAACGATTTTATCTTGATAGGGAAAAACGGCAATAATATTTTCGGTAATCAATCTGTTTTCTGGGGTTAATTTTTGTAAACAATCATCACATAAAATTTTTCCGACTCGAAAACAATTAACACAGCGTTCGGGGAGAAAAATATCCAATCCAATGTGGATAAGTTTAGAAAAAACACCACGCAAGTTTCCGTGTTGCATGGTATAATTTTGTTATAAAATATGAGCTATGTCCAATCCTTTTTCGAAGCTATCAGGTCTTTTTAATAAGAGCACCAGCGTTCTTGGTGTAGATATTGGTTCGTCTTCCGTTAAAGTTATTCAATTGAAAAATGAAAACGGTCGCGCAGTTTTAGAAACTTATGGGGAACTTGCTACTGGTCCTTATGGTGATAAAGCTGTGGGTCAGGCAGTAACCTTAGCTTCTGATCAATTGTTGGCTTTATTATCAGACTTATTTCGCGAAGCCAATATCACCACTAAACTAGGGGCTATTTCTATTCCCTTGCGATCTAGTTTGCTCGTCAATATTGAGGTGCCAGATATGCCTGAGGATAAATTGGCGACCATGATTCCAATTGAAGCTCGAAAATATATACCAGTACCCATAACTGAAGTTATGCTTGATTGGTCTATTATTCCTGAATCTAATCGCTCTACATATATTCCTGGCCAGGCACCAACTCCACAGCCTACGGGTGATGATAAAAATAATCAGGTCTTGGATGTTAAAAAATTAAAGGTGTTGATTGTAGCGATTCATAATGACACCTTAAGACAATATGAGCAGATCGCTAAAGATTCTAAAATAGATACAGAATTTTTAGAAATAGAAACTTTTAGTGCCATGAGATCATCTATTCAAAGTGATTTTGGAGTGACGGCGATAGTAGACTTGGGAGCAGTGACTACGAAGCTTGTGGTAGTAGAGCAAGGTATCATCAGATTGTCACACACTATAAACAAAGGGGCTCAAGATATTACTTTAGCCATTGAAAGATCGTTGTCTGTGCCTTTTATTAAAGCCGAAGAAATAAAAAGAGAAGTGGGGCTCGTGGAAAAATTTGGCGATAAAGATATTGGACAGACTATTAGTCCCATTACTGAATATATTTTCTCCGAAGTTAATCAAGCTATGGTAGAATATCAAAAGGATTATAGTCGGAGTATTGATAAAGTAATTTTAATTGGTGGTGGAGCAATGCTTAAAGGATTATTGCCTATTGCCGAAGAAAGATTGTACGCTCCAGTTATTTTAGGCACACCATTTGACCGAGTAGAGGCTCCTGCTTTTCTGAAAAATGCTTTAAATAATATTGGGCCAGAGTTTGCGGTTTCGATTGGGCTAGCACTGCGACTGTTACAAGAAGACAAAAGAGTTTAAAATATAAATAGTTAAATTTTTTAATAAAAAAACATGATGGTAGATCAAAATCAAACAAGTTCTTTCATTCCTAAACAAGGAGCGGTGTCTACTAGACGCGCTCGGCGGGAATCGTCTTTGGGTTTGCTCTTTTTGATCTCTCTACTTTTGTTGGGAATATCACTTCTAGTTTTTGCTGGTAGTTTTGGTTACCGAGCAGTTTTAGATCGTCAAGTTAATAAACCCTGTGGTGGCGACGGTAGCGCTTGTGGACTTAAAGCCACTGTTGATCGGACACGGGAAGAATTGGGGATTGAAGAAATTATTCGTTACAGTCGTTTGGATAAAAAAATGACCGCTGCTGCTGGTTTGATTGATCGACATATTTCTTTGGTGCCTTTGCTTGATTTGATTGAAACAGAAACTCTGCACACTGTCAGATTTAGTGCGATGGTTTTTAATGTGGATGGTGGAGTGACACTAGAGGGGGTGGCGACCAGTTACGCTGACCTGGCATCTCAGGTAAAAACCTTAGAAAAAAATCCTGGAGTAAAAGCGGTAGTATTTTCTGATGTCGATTTAAATGATGCCGGCCAAGTGGTGTTTACTGCTAAATTATTGCCAAATTCAGACCTTTTAGTTTTTAATACGAATTAAAAAATGATTAAAAATATTATTTTACCAATTGTTTTTTTGGCACTGGCTGGAGGGATTTATTTAGGTTTTACCGACACTTTAATTAATGGTGGCGATTCTATATTTTTTGGTAATAATAAAGCTAGTATTGTAGAGTTGCGCGCCGAAAAAATAGCTCTAGAACAAGCTTTAAATGATGCTAGAAAATTAGAAGAAACTGCTGCTAATTTAAGAAATGTTATCGCCGGTCTTGATCAAAATAAGATTGCTCGGCTAGATGACTTTCTGCCAGACTCTGTCGACAATTTGCAGTTGATTGTTGATATCAATAATATCGCTGGCCGTTCTAATATGACTTTAGGCGAGGTAGTTTTAGCTGATAGTAATCCTAAAAATGTTACACCAAGTAGCGTGGGGGCGGTACCAGCTGTGGAAACTACTAAAATTACTTTTAATGTGACTGGTTCTTATTCTGAATTGAAATCATTCCTGAGAGATTTATCAAATAGTTTGCGTCTGATCAATGTCTCAAGATTAGAATTTGATACCAAAGATAGCGAAACCGGAGAATATACTTATAAAGTCGATGTCGAAACTTACTGGCTAAAATAAATATTATGAATCAATCTAAAATTTTAATTAATATCCTGATCTTGTTGTTGGTTTGTGGGTTAATAATATTTGGTTATTTTTTCTTCTTTGGCCCCGAGGATGAGGTAGGTATTTCGACAACTTCAACTAGCGTCGCCAATCCTAATGTCTCGACAGAAACTTCTGAATTTCTAGTTTTACTAAGGTCTCTCCAGTCGGTTAAATTGTCGGGCGAGATTTTTAATAATCCAGTTTTTGCGACAGAATTAGTAAATTACACCACACCTATTCCTAGTCGACCTCAAGGCAGATCCAATCCTTTTGCGCCTTTAGGTACGGCTAATGTTTCCGGAGGTGAGACGGAGGCTGTTGAAGAATCTATTACTGCCGAGACTGTAGAGAATTCTAGTGACGATAATATTTCTAGCGATCAAATCCTAGAGGCAGAAATGAATTCTACTGACCAGGCAGTGGAGGATGATTTTGCTAATTAAGATTTATATATTATGAGTGACCCAAAAAATATTCCAATTGCCAAGTTGGGGGATAATAATATCGAGTTTGATATTTTGCAGTACATACCTGAAGATGCGGCCACTCACTACAAAATTTTACCCTTAGATTTTAAAGATGGTGTTCTTAATGTGGGTATGGTTGACCCAGATGATATAGAAGCTCGCGATGCTCTGCAATTTATTGCCGCTAAAAATAATTTACCGTTTAAAATTTTTCTAATTTCTCCAGAGGATTTTGGTCGGGCGATCAAAAGTTATGAAGGTTTGGGTGGTGAAGTGGACGAGGCTCTTGATCAATTTACTTCCGAAAATGCTGCCACTAAAAATAATAATGAAGCGGAATTGATTCAAGATGGCAAACAGGGGGCTACTGGAGAAAATAATATAGTCGAAGAAGCGCCGATCACAAAAATTGTGGGTGTGCTTTTACAACATGCGACAGAAGGTAATGCTTCAGATATTCACATTGAGCCATCTAAAGAAAAAGTCAGAGTCCGGTTTCGAGTTGATGGAATTTTATATACCAGTTTGTTTTTACCAAACACGGTTCATGAAGCTGTTGTCGCTAGAATAAAAATTTTAACCAATATGAAACTAGATGAAAAACGTAAACCGCAAGATGGTCGTTTTTCAGCCAAAATAGGGGGGCGTAAAATTGATTTTCGTGTTTCCACCTTCCCAACTTATTTCGGCGAAAAAGTAGTGTTACGTATTTTGGATCCAGAAAAGAAGATGATCACTTTGGATTCTATAGGTTTGTCAGCCATTCAAAGAGAAAAAGTTGAAGATATAATCGCGAGGCCTCATGGGATGATTCTCTTGACGGGGCCAACTGGTTCGGGAAAAACTACGACCTTATATTCAATGTTAAATGCACTTGATAAAGAGAAATATAATATTGTGAGTTTGGAAGATCCGATCGAGTATGACATTAAAGGTATTAATCAGTCTCAAGTGAGAGCTGAGCTCGATTATACTTTTGCTAATGGTCTGCGGTCTATTTTACGTCAGGATCCCGATATTATTATGGTGGGTGAAATTCGTGATAAAGACACAGCTAAACTCGCGATTCAAGCCGCACTCACTGGTCACTTAGTGTTTTCAACTATTCATACTAATAGTGCGATTGGAGTGGTGCCAAGACTAATAGATATGGGTGTTGATCCTTATCTAATCCCGCCGACGCTCATTATGACTATTGGTCAGAGATTAGTACCTTTATTATGTTCTGATAGTAGGGAAGCAATACCAGTTGATGGCAGTATAAAAGTGATGATAGATAAACAATTTGCTGACTTGGGTGAAGACTATAAAAAAGATATTGTGATCCCAGATATGGTTTATGAGGCCAAACCAACTCCGAGTTGCCCGTCGGGTACTAAAGGCCGAACAGCAGTGTTTGAAATGTTGCCCATGGACAGAGAATTGGAGAGAATTATTTTAAAAAATCCCAGCGAAGAGGAAATTTACAATTATGCCCGGTCTAAAGGTTACCTGTCGATGCGTGAAGATGCGATGAAAAAAGCTTTTGAGGGATTAATTCCTTTTGCTGAAGTTAATAAGGTTTAAATATTTAATAAAAAATAAGAGGTGTGTGTAAATATCTTGGCGTAGATTCTGGTATCGTGAGATAATAATTAAAATACATTAGTATAATTTTACTATGGCTGAATTTAGAAAAAAATTAGAGGATTTAATTTTGATAGTCACTAAAGAAGGTGGCTCCGATTTGCATTTGACGGCTGGCGCTTATCCTACTATTAGAGTCGCTGGTGATTTGGTACCTCTTGTTAATCAGCCCAAACTATCGGCTGACGATACTATGGGGATGGCGATGGAAATTTTAAATGAACGTAACAAAAGTCGCTTTTTAGAAGAAAAAGAAATAGATTTTTCTTACAGTCCTGACGGTGTCACTCGTTTTAGGGGCAATGCTTTTTTCCAAAGAGGTTTAGTGGGTATTGCTTTGCGTTTAATTCCAACTCATATTAAAACTTTTGAAGAATTAAATTTACCACCAGAATTAGCAGATTTTACTAGACGCGAGCAAGGCTTCTTTCTAGTGGTGGGCCCAGTTGGTATGGGTAAATCAACAACTCTAGCGGCTATGATTAATCTTATAAATAGAGAACGAGCTGAGCATATCATTACCGTAGAAGATCCGATAGAATATTTGTTTACTAATGAGAGATCTATTATTGATCAGAGAGAAGTTCGTTTTGATACTAATGATTTTCAAGCCGCTTTGCAGTCGATGTTCAGGCAAGATGTAAATGTGGGTATGATTGGTGAAATGAGAAACCCAGATACTATTGCAACAGCGGTGACGGCGGCTGAGACTGGGCACCTTATTTTCTCCACTCTCCACACCAACAGCGCTTCTCAAACCATTGACCGTATTATTGATGCTTTTCCACCTAATCAACAGCGACAAATTAGAGTTCAATTGGCAGGTAGCTTAAATGGTATTTTTTCACAGCGCTTAGTGCCTCGAATTTCTGGTGGCTTGATCCCAGCCTATGAACTTTTAGTAGATAATAGTGCCGTCTCTAATCTTATCCGTGAAGGTCGGACCGCCGAAATAGACGTGGTCATAGAGACAGGATCTGATAAAGGTATGATCGATTTAAATAGATCCTTAGCGGATCTCGTGCGTCGAGGTGAAATTTCGGCTGATACTGCTTATCGTTTTAGTATGAATCCAAGAGGTTTGGATCGTTTACTGTAAAAAATATGTTATTTAAATACGAAGCTACTACTAAAAATGGACAAAGCCAAAATGGCAGTATAGACGCACCGAGTCAGGATGTGGCTATTACTTCGTTGCAGAGACGTGGGTTAATAGTGATCAGTGTGATCGCTGAAGGCACCCAAGGAATGTGGGGTTTTAATAATACACCTTTGTTTGGGCGAGTTAATCCTAGAGAGGTGGTGATTTTGTCTCGTCAAATAGCGACCCTGTTTGAAGCTAAGGTTTCAGTGTTGTCGACTTTTAGATTATTGGCTACTGAATCTAGTAGTGTGATTTTGCAGAAAAAGTTAACTCAAGTCGTTGATGATATTAAAAGTGGAGTTAATATTTCTAGTTCTCTAGCTAAACATCCAGATGTTTTTTCCGATTTTTATGTCGCCATGGTGAGGTCAGGCGAAGAGTCTGGAAAACTGTCCGAAACTTTTACCTACTTAGCCAATTATCTCGATCGATCTTATGCTCTCGTCTCGAAAGCTAAAAATGCTTTGATTTATCCAATGTTCATCGTCATCTCTTTTATCGTGGTGATGATTTTAATGATGACTTTTGTCATTCCGAAATTAGCTGAAATTTTATTAGATACCGGCCAAGAATTACCGATTTATACTAAAATTGTAGTAGGTATCAGCCAGTTTACAGCTGATTACTTTTTCGTTTTTATTTTTATAGCGGTGGCGATAGTAATTTTCTTACTGCGCTATTTACCAACCGCTGATGGTCAGATGGCTTTGTCTAAATTTAAATTATCTGTACCTTATATTAGTCGGATGTATCGTAAATTTTATTTATCTCGGATTGCCGACAACTTAAATACTTTAATATCCTCTGGAGTCTCGATGGTGCGGTCAATTGAAATCACAGCTGAAGTGGTGGGAAATGAAGTTTACCGAGAGATCTTGGAAGAAACAGCGGAAATGGTTAAGGCGGGTAATGCAGTGTCTGACATCTTTGATCGCCATGAGGAAATTCCTAGTATTATGGTCCAGATGATTCGAGTGGGTGAGGAGTCGGGAAAATTAACTTTCGTCCTCGATACTTTGTCCAGGTTTTACCAACGAGAAGTTGATAATGAAGTCGACACTTTGGTGGGCTTGATCGAGCCGGCGATGATTGTATTACTTGGTCTGATGGTTGGTGTTTTGCTGACTTCAGTCCTGGTGCCGATTTATAATGTTGCATCTAGTTTCTAGAGGGTGGTACAATGAAATTTAAGTTAAATTTAAAAAATTATTAAAAGTTAACCTTTAAGTTTTTATGATAAAAAAATATAATCGTGGATTTACGTTGATCGAATTGTTGGTAGTTATTGCCATCATTGGTA
>Ga0208245_1000825_pt1 | contig 22139 bp, 19 predicted proteins | sample RifOxyC1_FD_184035 | JGI IMG/M metagenome (GOLD analysis project Ga0208245, IMG submission 184035) | Soil microbial communities from Rifle, Colorado - Rifle Oxygen_injection C1 (SPAdes) | ecosystem: Environmental > Terrestrial > Deep subsurface > Rock core/Sediment | place: Rifle, Colorado... | reverse complement strand
TCACAATCCTGCGCTCTACCAACTGAGCTATGGCCACCACTGAAAAGACTGATCTTTCTTACGTTGTCTCGGCGCGGCTGTCAACGGCTTGCCGGGAATAGTTTGACTTGACTTGCGGCTCTCGTCATCGGAATTTGTCCAAATACCGGAGAAATTTGGCCAAAGAGGAGTGAACCACATGATCACAAAAACCAGCTTTATCAGCTTGCTTGTCTGGATCGTCTTTGCGGGTGTCGCTTCGCGGGCCCAGGCTGGGGTCTTCACGATGCCCCATTTCGTCGCCCCCGGGGAGTTCTCTTTGGGAATGGAAGGCGAGTTGACCCTGACCCACGGGGCTGGGGCGGCCGCGAACGTCAAGTACACACAAGGTTTGAACGATTTGATGAATGCGACGGCGATTCTGGGAACGGGCGGCGGCCCCAGGAAGTTCCGGGCCGGTGGTAATCTGATTTTCGACATTTTCCCGGACATCGAGGGCCAGCCCGGCATCGGGCTCGGAACCCAAGCCCTCTACTATCGGCTGCCTGAAGAAGTGGGACAGCTCGAACTGACCGCAGTGCCTTATATTCACAAGACATTCATTTCAGCCGGCAATGAAATCGAACCGTACTTCGCCATTCCGTTTGGGGCCGCCTTTTCTGAAGGCCGTTATAAGGCGATTTCAAACGTGGCAATCGGCTCGATGTTCAAAAGCGTCGAGCATTTTCGTTATACTTTGGAATTCGGAATCGCGGTAAACAACTCCGATACCTATGTCACGGGAGGAGTCGCGTATTTCCACTGAAACGAGGCACCGGGCAGCCTCGCTTGCCTTGATCGTCACCGCTGTTCTGACCGCGATGAAGTTTGTCGTCGCGTTTATCTCAGGGTCAGTCGGCGTTCTGTCCGAGGCCGTTCATTCGCTTCTTGATCTCCTGTCGGCCGGACTTTCGTATTTCACGGTTCAGCATGCGATCAAACCGGCGGACGAAAGCCACGCTTTCGGACACGGAAAGATCGAGACTCTTTCGAGTCTGTTCGAAGCGGTTCTTCTGGTCGTAGCCGCTGGGCTCATCGTTAACGAAGGAATCGCGCAGCTCAATGATCCGCGCCCCCTGCAGTACCAGAACGCGGCGATTCTGGTCATTTTGTTCTCGTTAATCGCGAGTTGGTTCGCCTATTCCCATAACCTGAGGGCCGCCAAGGAAACGGACAGCAGCGCGCTGCACGTGAATGCGCTGCATTTTCTCTCGGATGTGGTTGCGAGCGTCGGTGTTCTGGTCGGCTTGATTCTCATCAAAGTGACCGGCTGGATGATCGTTGACCCGATCATGGCTTTTCTGGTCGCCGCATACATTCTCGGTATTTCGCTCAAGCAGATAGCCCACACGCTTCGTGAGCTTTCGGACGGGCGGTTGCCCGAAACCGAGATCCAGGTGATCTGCGGCATTCTGAATGAGTTCAAAGGCCACATGATCGAGGCGCACGATCTGCGGACTCGAAAGAGCGGTTCGATGCGGCACGTGGATTTTCATCTCGTCGTTTGTGGACAGCTTACGGTCGACGCTTCTCATGAGGTCTGTGATCAAATGGAGAAGAAGATCATCCATGTATTTCCTCGAACTTCGGTCAACATTCACGTTGAACCCTGCGAGGCTGACCGCAGTACCTGTCACACGAAGAAGGATTGCCAGGTTTTCTGGCGGGCCAAAGGAGGCAGAACGCCGTGACGCAGCCCAAACGACCCAGTTCGTGGAGCGGAGTCAGCCTTCCCGAACTCAAACCCGTTCGGGCGATTTGCCTGGATATCGACGAGACGCTTTCGACTTCGGGCAAGCTGACGAGCGAGGCTTATGCGGCGCTTTGGTCCCTCAAGAAGGCGGGTTTCATTGTTATTCCGATCACCGGCAGGCCGGCGGGGTGGTGTGATCATTTCGCGAGGTTCTGGCCGGTCGACGCGGTTGTGGGTGAAAACGGCGCGTTCACTTTTTTCATGGAAAAGGGTATCCGCAAACGCCTCGATACGCCTGCGGGAGAGGACGCCGCTGTTCTTCAGGCGAAGCTGAGGGCCCTCGGTGAGAAGATTCGCAAAAGATTCTCGCACGCCACCTGGGCTTCGGATCAAGCTTACCGGGAATTCGATCTCGCGATTGATATCTGTGAAGATGTCCCGACCTGGAACCGAAATGAAATCGACGAACTCCTCGCGCTTTGCCGCGCTGAGGGGGCGAACGCGAAGCTCTCAAGCATTCACGTGAACACGTGGTTTGGAAATTACGACAAGCGGAGGGGACTCGAACACTGGCTGAAGACCGGAGCACCGGGTATTTCAGCGGAATGTAAACTCGCCTGGGATGAACTTCTCTTCATCGGTGATTCACCGAATGATGAATCCATGTTCGCGAGCTTTCAGTATTCAGTCGGAGTCGCGAATTTGAGACAGTACCTGGATCGTTTGGCTCATCCGCCCCGCTGGATCACGGATTCCGAGAGTGGGGCGGGGTTTTCTGAAATGGCCGCTAAGATGGTTGCCTCACGACAGATTTAGCCTTTGATTTCTAAAACTTAACGCACCGCCTAAACTGGATTGCGTGATCCCGTCCGTTCAGCTATGACTGGCGACCATGAAGTCGCGTGTCTTACCGGGAGTTCTGCTCGCTACCCTCTTGATGCTTGGCATCGCAGGTTGTGTTCGCGATGAGGGTCCGCCCGGCGCGATTCAGGGCGAAAGCCGATCGGGCGATAGGACTCCCGATTCCTCAGAGCGGCTGATCACGATTCTCCAGACCAACGATATCCACGGAAACGTTGACAGCCAGACGACCAATTCGGGCGATGCGCAAGGGGGTATGGCGTTTTTCGGCGGCGTTGTTCGTTCCATCCGCGAAGGACTCGCCAAAAGTTTTGGCCGGAATGCCGGGGTTCTTGTTGTCGATGCGGGAGATCAATTTCAGGGAACGCTTTTGAGTAATTACGGCGAGGGCCAGGTGGTTTACGCCGCCATGAATCAGGTCGGGTACGACGCCGGGATTCCGGGCAATCACGCGTTCGACTTCGGCCCGATCGGCTGGCTGGAAGACCAGGTGACTTCCGGGACCGCTGACCAGAATCCCAAGGGAGCGCTCTATCGGCTGCTGCGGCAGTCGAACTTTCCCCTCCTGTCGGCAAATACCTACGCGCGGGAATCACTCGTTGACCTGAACGGCGAAAAAATCGTGGTGAACGGGATCGGCTGCAAACCAACGGACGAATCGCGCATTCTGGATTGGTCGCGAGCGTCTCAGCCTGACTTTATCAGACCCTACGTGCTTCGCGAAGTCGCGGATCTCCGGGTCGCGATCATCGGGCTTGATAACATTCAAACCCCGCAGACCACCACCTCCGCGAACGTCGCGGATATCTGCTTTCGTGACCAGGTCGAAAGTTATCTCGAAACCCGCAAGGTGCTCGAAGGAAAAGCCGACGTATTCGTCGCGGTCATTCACGACGGCAATTCCGACAACGAAGCGAGCGCGACGAAGTTCGCGGAACAACTGGTGCCCGCGGGAGGCACGCCGCTTGTTGACGCGGTTATCGCCGGGCATACGCATTATAAGAACAGTTTGAGCGTCAAAGGCGTTCCGATCGTTCAGTCCGGCGGAAACGGTAAAATGTTCGGCCGGATCGACCTCGTCTGGAATCAGGCGCGCAAGGCACTCGATCGCAAGAAGACGCGCTTTTATGGTGGGATTCCGCTGCTTCATCAGAGTTGCCCGCGAGAGGCGAAGGACTTCTGTACCGAAGACGGCTCTGGAGAAGTCGCTTACCAGGGCGTCACGGTCCAGCCGGACGCTTCGATTCAAGAGACCGTTGCGAGCGCTAAACGTGGCCTCGATCAGATGGCGAAGAGGAAATTGGGCATCGCTGAGGGGAAGCTTTGGGTCGATCGCGTCAAGGAAAGTCCGCTCGCGAACCTCATGACGGATACTCTCCGGGGGCTTTCGGGAGCTGAAATCGCCTTTATCAACACCGGCGGGCTGCGCACGGCAATGTTGAAGGGTAACGTCACTTACGAAAATTTATTCAGCATTCTTCCGTTTAATAATCGGGGAGTAGTCGTTGGGCCGATGCCCGTCGCGAAGCTTTTGGGGCTGTTGCTTCGCTCCGTTCAGACGTGTGGAAAGTACGGGGCCCTGATGCAGAGCGGGCTCCGGGTTGTTTTTGAACATCACTGTCCGAAAGACGTCGACGTCGATCTGAACGCCCGCTTGCTCCGAGTCGAGACGGTGAGCGGCGAAGTTCTGTTTGACGCGGAGTCGGGAGAGCGGGCTCCGGCAACGCGCGAGTTTACGGTCGCGACGCTCGACTTCCTCAGTTCAGGGGGATCGGGCTGGGAGCATTTTAAAGGCATTCCGGTTATTCGTGATCTTGGCGTGCTCAGGGAAGTGCTGACGGAACATTTTATCAAAGAAGGAGGCGGGGAAACCCGCTTCAGAGCGAAGGTCGACGGCCGGTGGTCGGAGCTGTCGACAGAAAATGGCGGAGGTCGCCGGGCAATTCGGAGGTGAATTCGACCGCCTGGCCTGTTACGGGATGACGAATGCGAATTCCCGCCGCGTGCAGGGCGTGCCTCGGCAACAGAAGCTTCGCTTCTGCTTCGGGGCTCAGATGTTTTCGTTCAAAAAACCGAAGCGCCTCGTCTTCCGAGAGTCCGTAGAGTTTGTCACCGACGATCGGATGACCGGCTGTTTCGAGATGGATCCGGATCTGGTGTTGCCGCCCCGTCTTGGGATGGCATTCGACGAGCGAAAAACTCCCGTGTGTCTCGAGCCGGCGAAATACAGTAAGTGACGGCTGCCCGCCTTCCGATTCGGGCGCAATCATCATCTTGAGTTCAATGGCGGAAACGGTCGTGCGCCGCAGGGGAGCGTCGATGGTGAACTCAGCCGGCGGGATTCCATGCACGACGGCGAGGTAACGCTTCACCGTCTGCCGCTCGGCAAACTGACGGACGAGCTTCGCGCAGACCTCGCGATCCTTGGCTAGGACGAGAATACCGCTGGTTTCCTTGTCGATGCGGTGGGCGAGAAAATACTCGCGCTCGGCCTTGAGCGGGTTTTTGTGTCCATTTGTCCGGAGGTGGACGAGGAGAGTGTTGAAAAAATAGCGGCCCGCCGGGTGCACGGGAAGGTTCGGGGGTTTGTCGATCACGAGAATCGAGTCGTCCTCGAAAAGGATTTTGTAATCGAACGAGACTTCCGGCTCCGGCTTTCGCTCCGAAAGAACGAGTACTTCATCGCCGCCGATCAGCTGTGTGCTGGCTTTGAGGCGCCCGATATGAAGATGGGGGCTCTGGTTGCGTTGAATCGAGATCGCGCCGGAGTCGATCGCGCGCTTCAGCGTCTCGCGCGAACGCTTGCGATAGCGTCCCTTGAGAAAGGAATCCAGGCGGATCCCGGTCTGGCCAGGGTCAACGTAATGCGTAACGAGATAGTGATCCTCGCTTAAATTATCGGTCGACTTCATTTTTTAATAACGTTGCCGCATGAGGAACGTGATGACCTCTTTAGCACATTTTTCACAATATCCCATCCGGGATTTCATGTGTTCCAGGGTCTGGCGGACGAGCTTTCGGCCTTCGTCCGAAATGGTGTTGTCATTGTCGGTTCCGTAAACGAGGAGGGCGTCGTGCATCGTCGTGAGCATTCCCTTCTGGCTTTCGAAGTAGTGCTTTTCGAGCTTTTTCCAGAAATCCCCGTAAACCTTGCCGTAGATGACCGGTTCACCGGGATGATCCAGGGACCAGGCGCCGATCTGAGAAATCACGTTCTGCCTGAACGTCTCGCGGTCGGCGCTGTCGGAAGGGGCTTCGACGATGTTCTCGAATTCCTCGATGAGCGTGAGATCCGGGTCCTCGAGTTTTCCGGTGATCGGGTTTTTGATCTTTTCCCGCTTGAGCAGGAAGGAAACTTGCTGAACGTAGCGTTTCAGAAAGTCCTCCCATTGAACGGAGTTATAAAGGCCCATGGCCTCGCGGACTTCCCGGTCGATGCGGTTCACATATTCGGTGCGGACCACGTTGATGAATTCGTTCGCGTCGTGATAGCCGTCTTTGATTTCCTGTTTGAGGAATTCGTATTCGGTGACGTGTTTCACGAATTCCTCGATTTCCCTGAGCACGGCGAGGGGTGAAAGACAGGGGAATTCGGTGTTCTGCGCGGCATCGTAAACGATCGATTTGATCTCGCGTGCGGAGGCGCCCATCCGGCCTTCGTAATACGGTATGTTCACGTACTCTTCCCGAAGCTTTCTGATGGCTGCTTTCAGGAGCTTCCGGTCCTCCGACGAGAGCGTCGGAAGTTCGCCCGTGTCATAGAGCCTCGCCTTGTCGAGCGGACTCAGATTCGAAACGATCGTGCTGATGCTTGGCGGATAGCTGATGCTGTTCGGCTTTTTGAGGCGGGTGAGTACCGCCCAGAGTGCGACCGTCCAGGCGATATGCGGGGCGATGTGTTTTTCGCCCGAAAACTGATGGAGCTGTGAAGCGTAAATTTCCTTTTCACCGCTCACGGAGAGGAGATAAGGCACACGGATTAGTTCAATTCTCGCCTTAAAGCTGGTGAAATCGGGGAATTCCTTGAACGCGTCCAGCTGTATCTCGTTCGTTGAGCCGAGCATCACCGTATCGAGGTGCGCGATCGCGGAACCGATGTTGACGGAACCTGTTTCGCAAGCGCCGAGCAGATATTTGAAAGTGTCGATGGGGCGCTTTAGAAGGTCACTGTACTCGATCATGCCGCGATTGCCGTCGACGAGATCGCCGGTCAGGGCAAAGAGATTCAGGCTTTGCAGCGACGCCGGCAGGGCGGAAACGCTTCGGTTGTACGTGAGCTGATGGTATTGCGCATCGACGTGCATCTGCGGTTCGATCGTGACAAGCCCGCGCCGATAACGGCGGGCGAAGTAAAACCGCTCGACCTGAATATGCGTCATGACTTTTCGGAAGTCTCCGCCGTTTGCTTCGAGAACGGCGTCGAAAATCTCGCGGCACCGGTGGCAGAGGTCACCTTTCGTCAGATAATTGGGGAGGGTTTCCCACAACTCGTCGGTACGGGATTTTCCGATCAGGTTTTCGAGAAAAGCCCGGCGATGTTCTTCGGGAATGATCAGGAGAGGATGGTCACGGAGATCGCACGGAATCCGCGCCGCGACCTCTTCGTCGGGGAGTTTCGCGTAGCTTTGAAGCGCCGCCGGCTGGGTACCGGCGTAAGCGTTCATGCCGATTCCACCTTTCGTGTAGCGCTCAACCGGAAATACCCAGTTAAACGTGTAAACCGCGCCCTCGGTCGTGCGCGAGTAGCGTTCCATTCCGCCCATGAGTGCGTGCGCGATCGAACTTTTTGCGCTGCCGTTTGGGCCATGGAGCAGGATCAGCTTGTTATTGATTTGCTGGCGCGAGAACGTTTTGAGGGCCCGGTAAATATGATTCTGAACGGCCTCCTGGCCGGCGACTTTCGGGGCCAGGCCGTCGACCGGCTGGTCGAAAAGCTTGAAGCGGAAGGTCGCTCCGCCTTCGGTCGCTTCCGGGCTTTTGTTCAAAATGCGGCCGAAGTGATCCATCATGTCGGCGAGGTATTTCGCCGAGCCCCGGGTCTGCCGCTCCGGCTGGTCCGCGAGGAGGGCTACGTATTCGTCCAAACTCAGGATCCGGTTATTCTGGTCGAATTCCTTTTTGACCGCGGTGTCGATGGAATTGATGATCTCTTGGGGCGAAAGGGGGCTTTTCTCGTGGCTCATATAAGTAAAGCTTACCTGAGTTTAATCAGAACCGCGAGTGCCGCGCGCTGGGCCGTCTCACATGTCGGCTTAACGCTTCCGTCGTCCTCTCTGTTTCGATTTCGCCTTTTTCCCTTTTTTTGCCTTTCTCGCTTTCGGGTTTTCGAATTGAAGGCGTGGGTCGGCAGAATTGATCAGGGGATGATAGACGGAGTTCCACTCCAGACCGCCGGAATTCCGGATATGCCTAATGAATTGAACGACGGCGTCGCGCATGGGGGTCCCGTCTCCCATGTTGACGCGTTGGGCTGGAACTCGTGACATCGGCCATTTCATGTCGTCGCCACCGAGCAGCAGGAAGTCGATCGTGGCGAGCGTGTAGATCTTTTCGTCCAGAATCGGAGCTCCATTTTCGATTTTCGCGCTGATCAGGCGATTGATTTCCCACGGTTCAATCCGACCATCCTGGTTTAAATCATTGGAAGGGGCATCAAAGCGGGGATCAATCAGCCGAAGCCGCAAGCCTGATATCGACGGGAAGCCGCGCGAGCCGCTCTGGGCCACCCGAAGAATCGTTTTCAGCTCGCGCCCCGTCACGCTCAGAACGACGATCGAGTTATCAAACGGCAAGCTACGAAAAACATCGCCATAGTTGATCGGCCCGGCTTGGAGCGGAGCCCGGATACCGCCCGAGTTCATCAGCGCGACGTCACTCTGGGCGGCACTCCTGATCGCGTCGGCGACGAGATTGCCGAGTTCTGATTCTCGCGTCCGCTGATGCTCAATCGTGCGCGCCGCTTGGCCGATGATCTCGTTCTTGATCAAGGCGGACTTCTCGAAACTCGATCGGAGGGCTTCCTGGGTTCCCTCGTCGGCTTCGATCATCTCGCCGTGAAAGCGCGGCGGAACGAGCGGTCCGCGTCCGTTTTTAGGCGCGGGGCGATCACCATTGCAGTCATTCTGATTTTTGAAGACCAGGGGACAAACCGGAATCGGGCCCTCGATCCTGATTCGGTCCTGCAACAAACGTTTCTGCCCGAGATGGTAAGGGAGATAGATCAGGTTGAAGTATCGGCCGGAAGCTCCCGCCTGAATCACCGGAACACCCGAGACCCAGTGGTGAACAATGCTGTGTGAATGGCCGGAAACGACAGCATCAACCGTACCTTCGGGTAATTCGCGAAGGAGCTGCACGAGTTCGCTTTTCGAATCGCAGCGCCCGAGCGGATCGCTCGACTTCCAGATGATCTGATGCGCGGGGGTTTTGCCGGGCCCGCATTTTATTCCCGAGTGTGCCAGAATGAGAACAATGTCGGCGCCTTGATCACGAAGGACTTTCGCTTCGCGCAGGGTTGTTTTCTTCAGGTCGGCGAATTCAAGCGAGCGGATGTAAGTCGGCATCGTGGTGGTGGCGGTCTCGGGCGTAGTCAGGCCGATGATCCCCACCTTCAGACGGCCGACGTCAACGATCGAGTGGGGCGCAGAATGGAGATCCGCAGGCCGCGTCTGGGTTGCCTTATCGAGAAGGTTAGCGCTCAGATAGGGGTACTTCGCTTCGCTGACCCGTGCCTTGAGCGCGCCGAGTGTGTCCGCGGAACCTGGAATCTCCGCTCCGAAATCGAATTCGTGGTTGCCGATCGCGGCCGCCTGAAGCCCGAGGTAATTGAATAAGCGCACCATGGCCGCGCCCTTTTCAATATTGCTTTCAATACTGCCTTGGAAATGGTCGCCGCCATCGAGCCATATGAAGCGGTTTCCGAACTGCTTCTGCAGTGTCTTCACATAACTCGCGAGGTAGACCGCGCCGCCGGCCTGGTAGGAAATGGAAGCCTTTCCATTAGTTTCGCGCGTTGATTGTGACTGAGGTTCAAGCGCGCCATGGATGTCGTTCGTGCCCATGATCACGATCGTCTCGAGATCGGATTTGTCGGCTACGTCCGACATTTCGAGGAAATCCATTCCAGGTTGCCGGCCAGAGCTACAGGCCGAGGAAAAAACGAGAATGCCTACGAGAAGTGAAAACGCGCGTATCGACATGCCGGAATACTGCCGAGATTTCGTTCAAAGTTCAAGAGCGCTGAACGGGGGGCGAGCCTTCGTCAGTACTTTGACGCCGGCGCCATTTGGGTTGTACGTTTCGATTATATTGAGTAAAATTCTGGATTAAGGAGATACATTATGCGCAGGATGCGCGATATATCGATTTGGCAGTGGGGACGTTACTCCGCAGTAGTCCTGATCGTAGCGGTCGCCGGCGTCGGTTCCGTGCGCGCGATCAGGATTTGGACTTCTAAACCGGATCTGCAGCGAACGGAAACTCCAAAAGAAGTGCCTTTTATTGCGCAAAAAACGACGAAAGCCGAAGCGCCCGAGGTCAGTATTTCGGCTTTGCGCGAAGTAGCCGCTCGTGCAGAGCGGCGTTTGAAAAGTTTTCCGGTTATTGGAACCGAGCTTCCTTCAGAGCAGGCTGACCAGGTCTGTAAGGCCGCCGAGTATCGTGGCTACGGAATGAAAATGGCGAAGATCAGCGCATCCGAGTGGTCCAAGTTCAAGCAACAGTACCACGGTGTGAAGAAAGAGCTGATCGCTTGGTTGCATCAGCATCGGGATGCTTTTTCACAAAAACAGGTTGAACTCATGGAAAAACAAGTCCGTGAGGTACGGATTCAGCGCGCGCCGACTCCTGAAAACCCTGATCTTGCCTGGAGAGGTATCGGTGTTTATTCCGAAGATATGCAGAGTCACCGGGTAATTCGTCTTGGTGGCGGATTCATGGAACTCGTGAAGACCCAACCCAAGCGTGCGAAATTCGAGTTGACCCGTCTCATTGCTCAAGGCTGGGCCCCCTGCGAGTTGAGCCAAGCTGAGCATCCCTGGACGCCCCTTCTGCAGTGCCTCGGCCTTGGAATGAGTGAGTCGCAGAATTGCGGCGAGGGCAGCTACTCAGAGGGAGGGTGGGCCGTTTCTTCGGCGGTGGCCGCGATCGTGGCGCCGCCCAATTGCAAAATTCCAGCTTTTAATTCTCCTCAAGCCGAAGAATGTCTGGGCAAGGTTGGTCGATCCATCGCATCTCAGGCGCCCGCGGTTATTCCGAGGGGGCCCGAACGAGCAGAGAAAGTCGCCAAGGAGGTCGCGCAATGAAGATCACCCGATGGGTACTCGGTACTCTTGTTGTCGGCATTTGCGCATCGAGTATTTCATGCATGAGTGCGCGAAATCACCCGGCGCTGGACGCGGCCCAGAACGCCCTTAAAATCGCACCATGTGTGGAAGCCTATATCGAATATCCCGGCCCGCAGGAGAAATGGGCAGGACCAGCAGGATTTATTTTGCATGTCGTTGCGCGAGAGGGGACTGCGGTTCAAGTTACGGCGACTCCGGCGTGGTTCAATACGCCGATCAAAGGCATGGACGGGATTGATGCCCCGACGACGTTGGGCCGAGCGCCTGCTTCGGCCATCGCGATGCTGAAACCGCTCGAAAGAATTGCGCCTCCGCCTGCGTCTGCGGGGCTGTCCACCGAGACAGCGCGGGGGCAGCTCCAGTTGCTTTCAGAGGCCATTCAAAGCGAAACGGAGCACAAATTCAGGGGCTGTTTGAATCCCGTGCGCGCCCGATTGATCCGAGCCGACGGAACTCTTGTTGAGAAGACCGGGTGCCGAAGCGATCTGGGCTGGCCGAGTGTCGCGAGTGAGTCGGTTCATTACTTCATGACGGCGTCACTTCTCGGACCAGATTCGGTTAATTAAGAATCCGCGAAGCGCAGAGAAATTGTCAAGGACCCTGGGGTGGGGCACTCTGTTCCGCACGCCTCGTCAAATTTGCGTTTTTCTTGCCACGAGCTTCGGCGTGGCGTGCCGAGTGCTGTTCCAAAAGCATGAACTCCCAATCTAAAGTCGCTGAATCGAAGCTCGTTGTGCCGCTTGGGCCATTTACTCTCGAATTTCGCGTCCGAGGAAGGCATCTGAATATGCGGGCGCGTAGGACTGTGCTTTTGATGCTTTTTCGAGAATTGCGCGGTTTAGTCGCCAGAATTGAGGAGTGCGGGACTATTCATCATAGCGACGGCCACTATATGAATTTTGTTCACGAAATGAAACGAGAGCTCTCGTTGCGTCAAAGTATACGGGTTCAAACCCCTCTTCAAAAGCTTGGGTACGTGATTCGGATGAGGCGACTTGAACTCGGAATGACCCAGAAAGATCTTGGGCAGCTTTGCCGTTTGAGCAGTTTTCATTTGAGCAGAATTGAGCACGGTCGGCATGCGCCTCAAAGTGAAACCCTTCGCTCACTTAGTCAGGTGCTGAATATCCCGCTCATCGCAAACAAATCGCAATTCTGACGACCGGGTGTCGGAGAGGTCTGTTTTTAAAACGGTCGGAGAGAATGCCTGGGGCTTAATTCCACTGGACGGGGACTTGGACTGGGTTATTTTCTGAGCGCTGGATTCGTACGAACCCGTTCTGTCGACCGAATTGGAACACGTCACGTGTTACTTTTACGTCCTGCGTGCAGTAATCGATGATTTTTTGGATCTGCCCGGTTTTCCACCATTCAACTGCTTGAAGGCCATCAGCTGACTTGCCGGTTCCGAGGGTTCCGCGTGCGACTGCTTCGAGTTTTAGGAATTGCTGACGCGTGAGGGCTTGCAAATCGTACATAATGTCAAAAACATCCAGATCTTTTTGAACCAGGCCATACGGCACCATAACCGGAAGGTCAAAACCACGGATGTTATAGCCCACAACCAGGCGATCGCGGCAGAGTTCAAGGAGGTCCTTCAGCTTGTTTTCTTCGAAGGAATAAAATTGGTCCGTTTTACTATCGTAGGCGCACGCAACGGAAATGCCCAGTTTGGCAATATTATCCCAGCCACCAACGTCCTGAACGAGACGCTGTGTCTCAACGTCGATTACCAGAAAATGCCGGTGTTTCAGAAAAAGACTGGAAGGGATCACATCTTCCGAAAAGGGAACGCAGCTCGCGTGTCTCCAAAAAGAGGGGTTCAGCTTGATTCGGGTCGGCGCGGCAGGGGCGGGTGAGGGTGTCATGACGCCTACACTCCCCGGAAGGTTTTTTGTTGTCAAGTGACGTGGGACTAAGCGACTGTAGCCCTTGGAAACAGGAGAACATTATGGATAAAGTCGCAGCCTCTTTGGAGAAGAACTTTCAATCCCATCTTGATGACCTAAAAAGCCTAATTAGGATTCCTTCAGTCAGTTTCGCAGGATTTCCGGAAAATGAAATGCTGCGCTGTGCCGAAGGCGTCGCGACGGTTCTGAGAAAACGCGGACTTGAGAATGTGACCTTGCTCCGTGTCGGAAACGCGGCACCCTATGTCTACGGTGAGCGCCTCCGAGTGCCTGGAAAACCCACAGTTCTTCTTTACGCCCATTATGACGTTCAGCCTCCCGGACGAGAAGAACTCTGGAAGTCTCCTGCTTTCGACCCCGTTTTACGTGACAGCCCTCAAGGACAGCGCCTTTATGGCCGGGGAACCGCCGATGACAAGGCCGGAATCATCATGCATACGTCTGCCATCGCTTCCTGGCTTGATGCCGTCGGTGAGCTGCCGGTTAACGTCAAAGTCGTTATTGAAGGCGAAGAGGAAGTGGGCAGCAATCATCTCGGCGAGTTTCTGAAAGTACATCGAAGCAAACTGGATGCCGATGTTCTGGTTCTGACCGATACGAATAATTTTGATTGCGGTGTTCCGGCGATCACTGTCGGCCTTCGTGGAATCGTCGCTCTTGAGGTTGAAGTTCGCGCGCTGACGAAGACCGTCCATTCAGGTATGTGGGGCGGGCCCATTCCAGATCCGGTAATGGCGCTTTCAAAAATGATCGGCGCCCTGACCGATGATCAGGGCCGGATTGCCGTTCCCGGTGTGCTCGAACAGGTTCGTCCGCTGAGCGAGAGCGAGGTCGCCGAATTTAGACGTATTCCCTTCGATGAAGCGGACTTTCGCAGACAGGCTGGACTTGTACCTGGCGCGAAGCTGCTGAAGGACGGTCCGTCCCCGCTTGCGCAGCTCTGGCGACTTCCGGCTATGACGGTGACCGCGATTCAGGCGTCGTCCCGGAAGCAGGCGGCCAATATCATCAATGACACGGCTTGGGCGAAGGTCACCATCCGGGTCGTTCCAGGAATGGATCCTCACAAAGTTTCGCAACAGCTTGAAGCCTTTCTGCGTTCGAAAGTCCCTTGGGGTCTCGAAGTCACGTTCAAGGGAGACGGAGGTGGAGCGGCCTGGTCGGCAAACCCGACGGGACCCGCTTTCGAAGCGGCAGACGCAGCCTTGAAAAAAGGATATGGCGTCGCTCCATACAAGATCGGCTGTGGTGGCAGTATCGGGTTTGTCGGTCCTTTTGCTGAAGCCCTGGGCGGCGCGCCGTCCATTCTGATCGGTGTGGAAGACCCTTACACGAACGCCCACGGGGAAAACGAAAGTGTTCTCGTCGCTGATTTGCGGAAGGCTTGTACAAGCGAAGCGTACTTTTTCGCCGAGCTCGCGGAACGTTGGCGAAAATAACGCGTTTATTCGGGGAGGATCACCATGAGCATCGTCGAGGAAACATTACGGTCCCAGCGACAGGTTTGGCAGGAGATTGTCGATCGGGTTTCGCGGATTTCTGTCCGGGAACTGACTCCGGAGGCGCCGAAACGGATTTTGCTTTTCGGCCTCGGGAGCAGTCATTTCGCGGCGAGACTGAGTGCGTATGCTCTGATGAGGGACCGTACGCGGGCGCGGATCCCTGTCGTAGCTTGTTCGAGCATGTCGATCGGTCCGGAGATCACGCCGGTAAAGGGCGATTGGGCGATTGCCTTCAGTCATCGTGGACAGAGTCGTGCCACTTTGAAAGCGCTCAAAATCGCGGACCAGGCAGGGGCTTTTACGATCATGGTGGCCGGGCAGGGCGCACCCGAAGCTGAAACGGTTCGTTATAATCTCCCAACCTCGCCGCAGGAAAGATGCGAGCCACACACCATGGCGGTAACTGGCTCCATTTGCGCGGTTACGACCCTCATGCTCGGGATGAAGGTCGCCGAGGAATGGGATGCATTGAGAAGTTTTCCTGATCCTGATCTCGAAGTGTATCGTGATCGCGCCCGGTCGGGGCCGTCACTCCTGCTCGGAGAGTGGGAAGGTGAATGGCTCGCTCGCGAAGCGGCTCTGAAACTCATGGAAATGGCGAGACTCCCCGTTCGAGTTTTCGGGAGCGAGGAGTTCTTCCATGGCCCGAGGTTCAGCGTTCAGAAGAGTGACTCGATCTGGCATATTTCGTTACCGAAAGACGCCCGCGCTCCTGAAATCGATGCGGCGTACCGGATTGAAGTTTCGGGAAACAGTCCGCTCGCGTTCATGCCGGCCTTGGTGGAATTACAATGGCTTGCCCTCGCCGTCGCCCTGAATAGAGGCGTTGACCCCGACCAGCCGTAACGCTGAGCTATGCGTCGCCCGGAGCAGGTGGCGCCGGCAGTGCCGTGGGTTCCATTGTATCCTGCGTCTCTCCGACGAGGCGGAATACCGAGGTCTCGTAGTGTCCGAGATGAGTGTGAGCGGTTTCGAACGCCTCTTGCGCTTTTCTCAGGCCCTTTCCGATTTCATCGAACTTCTTTTCAAAATGTTCGAAATGACGGCGCGCTTTCTTGACGTCTTCGATGGTTTTTTCCACGCCGCGAGCCATCTCGTAATATTCCTGGGCAATCGCGATCGCGTGAAGTGAGATGGAAAGCGTATTCGGAGAGACCGGAAACACTTTGAGCTTCGAAATCGCTTCGAAGAGTTCGCCATTGCGAATGACCTCGAAATACAGGGTTTCGCTCGGGAGAAAGAGGAGTGCCATGTCGGTTGTCCCGCAGTCCGGGCGAATGTACTTGGTCGCGATGGACTTGGCTTGGGTCTTCACGAAATCCGAGAGGAGGCGGCGCGCCTGCTCGAGCACGGCGGGATCCTGTGAGTTTTCAAAAAGCGGGAGCACTTGTTCGCGGGGGAACTTGCTGTCAATCGGCAGGATTTGACGTGAGAGCTTGACGACCGCATCGACCCGTTCGGTCGAGCCAGCGATCTGGTATTGGAGCTCATAGGCTCCCGAGGGAAGGAAGTCGGCCAGAAGGCGTTCCAGAGTCGCTTCGCCGAATCCGCCCCGGAGATGCGGGAGTTTGAGAAGATTGTTCAGTTCCGAAATCGACTGCCCGACCGTATTGAGCGATGCGAGCTTGAGTTCGGCTGCCTGAAGGTGTTCCTGAACTTTTTCGAAGTGCTTGAAACCCTCTTTCAAATTTTCATTCAGCTTTGTTTCGACGTTTTTCCCGATCGTTTCGAGGCGCGTTCCGACCTGCAGTTCGAGGGACTGGAATTTTGTTTCAAGAGCTTGCGTCGTCTTGAATAATCCGCTTTGCATCTCCTGACGGTTTTGGGCGAGCGTGCGGTCGGTTCGCTCCTGGGTTTCGGCAAAGTGTTTGCTGAGGCGTTCTGCGACGACATCACGCATTTCAATGTTGATGCGCGTCATCCGTTCGGTCAGTCGTTCCGAGAGTTCCATGAGCGATTTTTGAAATGATTCGGAAGAGTCGCCGCGAGCTTTGAATTGGAACCGAAGCCATAGAAATTGCAGAACCATCAGAATAAGCAGGCCGACCAGTTCGTAGTGCATGGCTATGGAACTAGCACAGCGTCGGTTATGAGGCAATTTTGATGGGGACACCGCATAAGAGTATTCGTGTTTTCGAGAACCCGATTCTTGAACGCTTTACTCACGTTCACCCGCTGACGCCCCTGGTCTTGTGGACTCCGGTCATTGCCTGGCTTTTATGGCATTCGGTTCGGGTGCTGGGATTCGGCTGGCTCGAGCTTCTGGGATTTGCCGCTGCCGGGCTCTTTACGTGGACGCTGACCGAGTATCTGGTCCACCGGTTCATTTTTCACATGAAAACCGGAACGGCTTTCCGGAAGCGGCTTCAGTTCCTGATGCATGGACTCCACCACGCCGATCCCACAGACCCCACCCGATTAGTCATGCCGCCGATGGCGGCGATGATTCTTGCCGGAGTGCTGTTCCTGTTCTTTCGCACGGTTTTGGGGGGGCAAGCTGTTCAGCCGTTTTTTGCCTTTTTCCTCATCGGGTATCTTTGTTACGATTACATCCACTGCGCGATTCATAGCTCAAATCCGCGTTTTGCCATCGGAAAGTCCTTGAAACGTCACCATATGTTGCATCACTATGTCAATGCGGCCTCCCGTTGGGGGGTTAGCTCACCGTTATGGGATCACGTTTTCGATACCATGGACTGAAGAGGCTGAATCAGAAATTTTATGCCCCGTAAAATATTCGCTGCGATCGTAGTGGTTCTTTTTCTCTATGTCACGTCGCCCCTGATTACGCCGGTAGCGATGGGCGCCGTATTGGCGGTTTTGTTGTTTCCGCTTCTGGTTCGAATGGAAGGCCGGAAAGTTCCGTCATCACTCGCGTCCGGCGTTTTGACCATCGGTATGACGATGCTTTTCCTGCTCCCGACCACGCTGCTCCTGTTTTTCATCGCGAAAAGTGGCTTTCAGCAGCTCCAGACATTTAAGGAGACGCCTAAAGGCGGGGGCGGTTGGATCCAGGCGTTTCTCGATACCCCCGCCATTCATACGGTTTTCGAGTGGATCGCCAATCGCTTTCCAGTCGGAATGCAGGAGCTGCTGGATGGGGCACAGGATCTCGTCTATAGCATTGGCCTCAAACTCACGGATCTGCTCGGGGGAGTGATGACGCTGCTGCCGGGCGCCGTTATGGCGCTCGCGGTGATGATTGTCAGTACCTATTTTTTCCTGGTGGACGGGAGAAATCTCATGCAGTTCGTCCGTAGGATCTCCATCTTCACCCCGCCCCAGACCGAGCAGCTGACGCGCACCATGGGTGGCGTTTGCCGATCGGTCATTCTCGCGTCGCTCGTCTCGGGAGCTGTTCAGGCCGTGGTTGAAATGATCTCCTGTCTCATGACAAGTACTCCGAACGTCATGCTGATCGGAGGGCTCGTGTTCATGGGGTCCTTCATCCCGCTGATCGGCTCGGCGCCGGTTACGCTTGGCGTGGCACTTCAGCAGTTGATTGCCGGACGCACGAATGTCGCCTTCATACTTTTTATTACGGCCATCATTGTCGCGAGCCTGGATAATTTTTTGCGGCCGCTCGTACTCAGGGGCGCCGCCAACCTGCACCCGCTCCTCGCGTTCGTCGCGGCATTCGGAGGTCTTCAGACGCTCGGAGTGCTCGGAATTTTCCTGGGCCCGATCGTCGCGGCTATGTTCATCGCGATCGTTCAGTTGATCGTAGACGAAGTTTCGACGGCCCGAAAGGCGCGTTAGCCAAACTTAGCCGACCGCTTCGTCCCGCTCGTGCTCTTTGACCGCATGGATCGAGTAATGGTGAATGAGGCTCGACAGGTCCGAGGCGTGCTCTTCCTCCTTCGCCAAGATGGATTCAAGCAGGCGGCGAGTCGTCGGGTCGCGATCCGCGAAATACCGGATCAAATCGCGATAGGACTCGATGGCGATTCGTTCTGAAACGAGATTGCCCTTGATCATCTCGACGAGCGTCTTGCCTTCGATGTACTCGGCATGGCTCCTTTGAAGCAGGGTCGCCGGGTTGTAATCCGGGCTTCCACCCAGTTCCTGGATGCGTTCGGCAATCTGATCGGCATGTTCCTCTTCCTCCCGGGCATGCTCGAGGAATTCCTCCTTTACGCCGGGAGATTGCAGTCCGTCAGCCATGATGTAGCTGAACTTGTACCTGAGAGTGCACACGATCTCGGTTGCCAGCACTTCGTTCAGAAGCTGAAGCGTGGTTTGCACATCACCCTCATAATTTGGCGTCACCGCGCCATTTTCGAGGTTCTTGCGGGCCCGATCCCTGATTTCCTGCACATTTTGTAAATTCATCATGCCGATCGGGTTTGCAATTTTCAGGCAATCGGGTTCATGACGCCGGTTGACAGGAAGACGGTATTTTTGGTTGAATCGTGCCATGGCAAAAACACCGAGCAGCAAAATAACGACAAGCAGTACGGCCGAGTATTTCTCGAAGAATCTGCAGCAAGTCGGGTTTTCATCCCAAACGAAAGCGGTACTGACAACGCTCAAGGAGGCGGTCGATAACGCGCTCGATGCCTGCGAAGAAGGGGAGATTCTCCCGGAAGTCGCCGTTTTCATCGAGAAGGTCGGTGCAGGGTCGATCAAGAATTCCGATCAGATCCGCGTCAGGGTCGAAGATAACGGGCCCGGTATTGACGCCGATGACATTCCGAAGGTTTTCGGCGAATATCTCGCTTCGTCAAAATTCGGCCGCGGCAGGTGCTCCCGCGGGCAGCAGGGAATCGGTATCTCGGCCGCTACCACTTGGGCGCAATTGACGAGCGCGAGTGGCGCTCGCATTATCAGCAAGACCGCGAGTATGCGAAAAGCGATTTCGTGCGTCGTTGAAGTCGACATCAAGAATAATCGCGGTTTGATGAAGGATCGCGAGACGATCGAATGGGATCGCCCGCACGGTACTTCGGTCGAGTTCATCGTTGATGGAAGGGTTCAGTTGAACGGCGATGCGGGCCTCCTGAATTATCTGAATGGCACCGCGCTCGTGAATCCGCACCTGACTCTCCATTACAAGCTTCCCGATCTCGAACTCCATACGATCGAACGCGTCAGCAAGGAGATTCCCGAGATTCCGGATGCAACCGAGCCGCACCCGCACACGATGAAATTGGGAGAGTTCATCGCGCATTCGCATCTTTTCGGACGGGTGAAGACCGCCGTCTGGCTTAAAAAAGGTTTTTCGCGCGTTCATGACGGGGTCCTCGAGGAGCTCGTCAAAGGAGGCGTGAAGCGCAACCTTCTCGAAAAATCAGTCGATTCCCTGGTTGAAGGTGAATTCAAGGACCTTTTCGTCGCGATTCAGAACATGAAACTGATGGCGCCCTCGACGCGCTCCGTGCTGTCGATCGGCGAAGAATCGCTTGCCAAGAGCATCAAGCGGCTCGGCGCCGTGGATTTTTTCTCGGTCGTCTCGCGAAAGCCGACGATCTGCGATTTCAAACCCGTTCAGGTCGAAGTGGCCGTTGCACGGCTCGAGGAACGATCGATGGAACCGGATGCGCAGGTCCAGGTGCTTCGGTTCGCCAATCGTGTGCCCCTTCAGTTCGATAAGGCGGCCTGCGCCATCGTGCACGCGATTGAATCCGTTCATTGGCGGACCTATGGGCTCGTTCAGCCCAAGGGCGCGATTCCGCAGGGACCCTATATTATCGCCGTGAGCGTCGTGTCGCCGTTCATCAAATTCAAGAATGCCTCGAAGGAAACCGTCGACGCCTCGGAAGAACTCGTGGAAGAGATCCGGCGGGCGTTGATCCAGGCTGGACAGCGGCTTTCGAAGCACCTCAGGCGCGAGACCAAGGCGAACGAACTCGAAGAGAAGCTTCGGCATATCGAGCAGTTCTGTCCCATTCTGGTCGAGGGCCTTTGCCGGATCACAAAGGCTCCGGAGACCAGAAAAAAGAGAGCCGAAGACGGCCTGATCAAAATCCTGGGCCGCGACACGCACATGGCCAAGAAAGAACTCGCCGAGGCGCACGCCGTGCTCGAAGCCCAGCAGGAAGCCGAGACCCAGGCAAAACAGCTCGTCATGGATCTTCAGAATTGAAACAGGTGAATCGAATGACAACATCAAAAACTACTTCATCGAAACGGCTCGGAGACGACGCGATTCCGAAACTCAGCAAGGAACTGTGCAGCCGGTTGCTGACCGACCTCGAAAGAGCGAAGCGCCCGGTCCTTTACGCCACGAAGTGTTCACTCGACAACGCCCGCTACAACCAGAAGGTGGGCTTTCTCACTCCGGGACCGAAAAAAGTCGCGACGGAACTGAATGTGAGTTCGGTCAAGAAAATGTCGCGTGCGATTTTCGTTCTCGAGGTGCTCTTACGGAATCTCGAAACCGGCGCCGTGAACACGAAGCGCGAGCTCTATTACATCAGCAAAGGTGAGATCAAGCATAACCCCATGCTGAAGCCGCTGGATTTCGCCGACCAGAACGAATCGGATGACATCATCGATTTCATCTGCGAGATGCTGGAGTGTTATCGCGAGGAGCTGAACTGTTATGCCAACGATCGCGGCGGTCAGACGTACTCGCAGCAGCTGGTCGTGACCGAAACGCTGCCAGACGGCGACAAGGCCGTCGTTGACCTTTCCAAGCTTGGAACAACGCCCTTCCAGCCGAAGAACAGGCCGCAGAACCTGAAACTCTCAGCTCGCAAGCCGATTGATTTCTGTCTCATCGTCGAATCCGAAGGCACGGCCAATACCCTGGTGGCGAATGGATTCACGAAACGTCACAACAGTATTTTGATGGGCGCGCAAGGCGTACCGTCAAACGCGGTTCGCGGGTGGTGTAAACTCATTCAGGATCAGCTCAAGGTTCCGCTGTACTTTTTCGGAGATCTTGACGCGTACACGATGCAGAATATCTTTCGAACCCTGAAGGCGGGCTCGGCGGCGAGTTTGATCCGCAATTCCGATTATTCGGCTCCTGACGTTCATTTTCTCGGTGTTCTGCCCGAGGACATCAAAAAATATGACCTGAGCGATTATCCCGTCAAAGAGAACGATGCCCAGGAAGTGCGTGCGCTGAAAAAGGCGCAGGACGCGCTTAAGAACGACCCTTTCTTTCACGACAAGCGCAACAAGGGGCTTTCGCAGATTCTCAAATGGCTCCTCGAGAACAAACGCCGATGTGAGCAGCAGGCCTATTTTACGGTTGATCCGCGCGATCCTACGATGCCCGAAAAGATCATCGTCGATAAGATCAAACGCGGGAACTTCGTGTAAAGGATCGCCGCTAAAAGCGGAAGTTCAGACCGAGTCCCAGCGCGGGCGTGGCTACCCCGGCGTCCGTGGCCGCCGTAATCAGTGCCAGGGAGGCGGTTGGGGCGATTCCATCGATGAGTTTTTCTTCTTCACTCTTCTTGAGGCCGAAACCGAGCGCCGCCAGAGTGTTGACCCCGCCGATGAAATAGAGGGACGTGCGGAGTTCGCTTTGCGAACTGGTAGCCGCGCTTAAAAAATTCAAGGCTGCGGTGAGCGAATGCGTAATCACGCGGATTCTCCGGACTCGCCGGGCACGTTCGGCGTTCTCATCGAGAAAAATTCTGGCAAGGTTGTCTTTTTGAGGTGCCGTGAGATTGGGAACCCGGTCGATAATACGTTTGTACCGGGTATAATCATTGTCGATGAGAACAAGATACGAGCCGTAGCCAATCGCCGCGACTCCCAGCGTTTCACCTACGGTGTAGATGACGCGCGCGAATAGGTCCGTGGAGAGATAATAGGCCGGGATAGAAACCGTGAGGGTCACGGCGCCGCTTAA
>Ga0208245_1000818_pt1 | contig 22245 bp, 24 predicted proteins | sample RifOxyC1_FD_184035 | JGI IMG/M metagenome (GOLD analysis project Ga0208245, IMG submission 184035) | Soil microbial communities from Rifle, Colorado - Rifle Oxygen_injection C1 (SPAdes) | ecosystem: Environmental > Terrestrial > Deep subsurface > Rock core/Sediment | place: Rifle, Colorado... | reverse complement strand
ACACTGCCTTAAGATGCCCGCCTGCCGTGTTCGCCGCTAGATTTACGAAAATCGAAAAAATTCAAAAAAACTTAATTTTTCAGAATTCTGCGAACATACAGAGTGTCTAAAAAATGGGTACCTGCCAGGTTGTTTCTCTTGTTGATGTTTCAGAACGCGTAAAGTCAATTGAGAATTTAAAATTACACGGGCATAGGCTGGAACAAATGACCTCGGAATTAAACAAAGTCCAAACAGCAGTTGAAAACGCTTCGGACATAATTTTTATTACAGATGAGAAGGGAAAAATTATTTATATAAACAAAGCCGTAAAAACTATATCTGGCCACAGGCAAAAAGAATTAATAGGAAAAAAACCAAATTTTTGGATGGAAGATATGCCAAATAAATTTTTCGCCCAAATGTGGAAATCAATATATTTTGACAAGGAACCGTATGTTGGAGAAATACAAGACAGAAAAAAAGACGGTGAAATTTTTACCGCAGAAATTAGAATTGCACCTGTGCTTGATAAAAACGGCCAAATTTTGTCTTTTGTTGGCATCGAGAGAGATATTACCGAAGCAAAAAGATTGGACTCGGCAAAAACAGAATTTATATCTTTGGCTGCCCATCAGTTGCGCACACCTATAACCGCGGTAAGCCTGACAGCAGAAATGCTAATTGGCGGGCTTTCGGGAAAAGTAAACAAAGAAACCGAAGACTACCTGCAAGAAATAATGGGCGGAGTAAAAAAAATGAGTGAAATGATAGAAATATTTTTGAATGTCTCAAGAATAGAAATGAAGACTTTTGAGGTTGTCCCTCAGCCTTCAAACATAACAAGAATTATTGAAGAAAATATAAAATCTGTTTTACCGCAAATAAAAAATAAAAATTTAGAGCTTAGAAAAAATATTACAGAAGACCTACCCATAATAAATGTTGATCAAAAAGTTATGGATATAGTTTTGGACAATCTGCTTAGCAATGCTATAAAATATACACGCGAGGGCGGGCTGATAATTGTGGAAGCCGAAAAATACAGGGAAAACGTTATAATAAAAATAGCTGACACCGGATGCGGAATACCTAAAAAATATCAGAAAAAAGTTTTTGAAAAATTATTCCGCGCAAATAACACAGATAAAAAAATTGACGGCGTCGGGCTTGGGCTGTATCTTTGCAAATCTTTAATAGAACAAGCCGGCGGAAAAATCTGGCTTACTTCGGAGGAAAATAGAGGAAGCACTTTTTATGTTTCCATTCCCTTATCGGGCATGAAAAGAACAAAAAGAACAAAAATTAGTTTGTGCTGATTTTATAACCGACGCCGCGGACTGTTTTTAGCAGTCCATTTTTTCTTCCCGCATCTATTTTTTTTCTCAATCTGTTTATATATACGTCAACAATATTGCTGAATGAATCAAAATCAAAATCCCAGATATTTGTAGTTATGGCTTCCCTTTCCAAAACCTGATTGGGATTTCTCATTAAATATTCCAACAGCCTGAACTCTGTTAACGTAAGTTTTATTTCTTTATTCCCCACAAATGCTGCCTTAATTGCCGGTTTTAAAACCAAGTCGCCGATAGAAAGTTCTGTAGGCAAGGAAGTTTCGGGTCTTCTTGTGAGAGCCCGCACGCGCGCCAAAAGTTCTCTAAAACTGAACGGCTTTACAATATAATCGTCGGCTCCCGAATCCAGGAGGCTCACTTTGTCTTCTTCACTGTCTTTTGCAGTCAAAACAATTACCGGGGTTGTAATTCCAAATGAACGGATATTTTTGCAAACTTCAAATCCGCTTTTTTTAGGCAACATTAAATCCAAAACAATAACATCGTAATCTTCGTGGTGAATTTCTATTCTTCTCTGGCCGGCCTCGCCGTCCAAAACATAATCAGCGGCATAGCCTTCTTTTTCAAAACCCTTTTTTAAAAGTTTAGACAAGCTCTCTTGATCCTCAATAATTAAAATTCTCATATTTTTATTTGGTTAATACATTAATATTATGCCCCGATTATTAATTTAAGATTAAAAAGAGACTTAGTCAAGCTTACAATATTTTTCCTGTATTTGACAAGGGCAAAAATTGCTAATGCCAACAGTAAAAACAGGACTGCCATCTGCCATGGAAAAATAATAAACCACTTTCCGTCAATTGAAGTAAATTGCGCGTTTACAGTTGAATTTGAAAGCAAAACCTCTGCCTTATATATGCCCATAAAAGGCGTATTGTTCCATCGCCACTTAAATAATCTGCTAGTTTTTGGATAAACGGTCAGGCTTCCGATATTGTAGTTGCCTATTTCTTTTCCAAGCCAATCTTTTACAACAAGTTTTGCTTGCGCATCAAAATGAGTATTGCCGTCATTTTTTATTTTAAAATTAAAGTCCGCTGTTTTGCCCTGCTGTATTAGCCCCGTAGAAAAATCAACGGATCTTATTGTTGCGCTGGTTTTAATATTGCTTCCGGTTACAGTCAGCAAAACCAATTCCCCAAAATTGTTTGTATTTATATTTTCCGAATTACCAACAGACTGGAATAATATTGCTCCATAATGCCCGCCCCCTGAAAAATCTTTTGGTACATCGACTACAATGCCAACAGTTTTGGTTTCCAAAGGTTTTAACCCGATTTCCAAATATTGGGGCACCAGCCACAAAGACGCCTGTTCATTTTTTGCGTCATAAAATTCCAGTTTGCCGTCTTCTGAAACTTGCTTATAATCTTTTACAGTTAACTTTAATTTAACAAAAAAATTACTTCTATTAATTACTGAAAAGCTTCTTGATAATTTCTGATCGGGAGACGCCGTAATCTCAATTTTTGCCGGCTGTATTACAACTGAAGTATCGCTGGCCGCTAATGCGCTTGAAAAGCTTAAAAAAAATAGCAACAAGGCAAAAAGAAAAAATCTTTTTTTCATATTTTTAAAATTTTTTTTTACTAATATTTGACACCGGTTTTTTAATAATTTTGAAAATTGTAAATCCCAAAAGCAGAACTATTAAAATAATTCCTGCAATAGATAATACCCTGATTGTTAAAGAAAATGGCGTTGCATTTGCCAAGCCTGCGGCAAAATTTTTGGGCTGCTGTTTTTGTATAATTTGCGTATCAACCGCGTCATTAATATCGCCGGCAGACTGTTCAAGCGGTTGCGCGCTCGCTTGCGTTTCCGTTATTTTTTGAGCAACCGGCTTTGCAGGCAAAACAGCCGACAAATTAAAAGCCGAAGAACTTAACTGCCCGTTAAATTTGTTTTCTCCGGCTGTCAAAGCCAAAGAATCGACGCTTGTAGAAATAGTTGCGCTACCGGCCTTTTTAACCCCAAAAGTTATTGTTCCAAAAACAACAGGAGAAGTTATCCCGCCGGGAGTTCCAGCTCCCCAAGAAAAAGTTCCCGCCGAATTGTCAAAACTATTAGAACCTGCCTGATAACTGAATGTTGGCGATGTTGCAAAATTTTTTATTTCCAAAAGATCTGATGAAAAAGTTAATTTTGCCCTGACCATATCAATTTTTTCTGAACCGGGATTAACAGATATTGCAACATTGAAAGTTTGGCCAGACTTAAAAGATCCGGATGAAGGAGAAATAATTATTCCCGCTGAACCGGCGCCAAGAGAAATAGTTGGAAAAATTGCCACCGCCAGCAATACCGCAACTGCTAAAAAATATTTTATGGTTTTCATATTTAAATTTTAATTTATTAATCATTAACAATTCATTAATTTAATGCAAGTATTAATGTTGTCCAATTTGCCATTACAATTGAGAAGTCTGAATCGTCAACGGTGCCTTCGCCGTTCGATTCCGCCAAACCGCCAATTCTTTTCAGCCCCCAGTTTGCCATTAAAATTGAGAAGTCCAAATCATTTACTTTTCCGTCATTGTTAAAATCTCCTTTAATGCGCTTTTTTGCAGATGCTAAAGAAATTCCTCCTCCCCCGCCTCCGCCGCCAGAATTAACGCTAATATTCCCGCCGCCACCTCCCCCGCCTCCGCTTCCGGTTGGAGAAACCGGAGCTGAAATTATTATATTGGCGCTTCCTTGATTTCCATATGAAGCAGTTGCTGTTACTGCAAATGTTCCAGTTGCGCTTCCGGCAGTGTAAACTCCGCTGGCGTCAATTGTTCCGCCGGTTGCTGTCCAAGTAAATTCTGGCTGCGGACTTACGGGATTTCCCGAAGAATCGTTGGCTACTGCGGTAAAAGTTTGCGCCGCGCCATTTGCAAGAGTTACGGTTGAGGGCGAAATATCAACTGTAACTCCCGGACAAACTTGAGTTGAAGAATTGTCGTTTGGAACCTGCGCCTGCGAACCCGGAGCAACCGGTGTTTGATTAAAGGTTGCGGTTAAGTCTCCCAACGTCAGCTGATTGCTGTTAACTTGATTGCGCAAGTCTAAAAATGTGTTTGCCCAGCTTGTATCAATCGCGCCATTTCCTGTGTTATAATTTGCGTCATTTCCGCCGGTGTTTGTTGCGCCGGAAATATTATTATCTGCGGTTGCATTATTATTATTTGTTGCAGTTGTATCTGCGGTGTTTGTTGCGCTTGAATTATTTGTTGATCCTGCTCCCGTTGTATCTGTGGCGCTTTGTATTGCGCCTCCGCCGCCGGGCGGAGCAGTTGCAACGTTATTGCTGTTTGCTTGATTGGCAACCGACGAACCCGCATCTGCTTGTCCTGTTGCAACTGTGCCCGAGCCTGTATTAAAGTTTGCGCTATTTTGTCCGGTAGTTGCCGCGGCGCTGGTTGTGTTATTTAAATTTGCGATATTATTATTTGTTGCGGTATTTGTGTTGTTTGTTGCTGTATTCGAATTATTCAGCGAAGCGGAACCAGTGGCATTATTTGCGCTGGTTATTGACGGGGATGCAGAATTTGGTATTGGACAAGACAAACTTCCTCCAACCGGCAAGTTTGTTCCTCCACTTGGCGTATTGAAAACCAAATTTCCAGACCAGTCTCCAAAAACATTTACAACCACAACCACCCAATTTGCTGTTGTTATATTTGCGTTGACGAAATTTATAATATTGTTTACTCCGTTTATTGCGCCGGTTTCTGTGTAACCATGTCCGGAATTATATTTGGTTTGGTTTTGTCCGGAAACAGCTTGAATGTTCAAGGTGTTAATTATGTCAGCTTGATTTGTGTTTGTAATATCAGTTTTGTGGTCTATGTTAACTCCCGCCGAATTATTTGAATCAGGCCCGGTTGAATTGTTTGTTACATCCACTCCGCTTTGGCCAGGAGTTAAAACCGTAGAAATGCCGGTTGTTTTTATTGCAACGGCTTCAGGCGAACCAACCGCTGTGCCGTTCCATGTTCCAAACCTGTTTACAACGATCAGCCACCAAGAATTTCCAGTAACATTTAGGTTTGCCACATTCATTTCATTTGTTTCAGCGTTGGCCGTCCCAATTTTTACAAGGCCCGCGCCACCATTAAAAGAAGCGTCATTATTTCCGCTGTCTGTTTGCATTGTTACATTGTTTTCAATTGTTGCCTGATTATTGTTTGTTAAAGTTGCAGAATTATTTATTGTTAAATCTGTTGTGTTTACTGAAGCGCTTCCGGTGTTTGTGTTGGCGCTGTCAGCTGCCGCGCCTGCTGCTGGAACTGTTACTGTCAACTCCGGCGTTTGCATTGTTGGAAGTTTTAAATCTCCGCTCCAATTTCCAAAAACATTTAATGTTTTCATCATCCAATTGCCCGAAGTTATGTTGCTGTTTAAAAAGTTAACAACGTTTACCGATGAATTGACTTGCCCGGAAACAACAGACCCCGAACCCGTATTATAATTTGCCCGGTTTTGCCCGCTTGTTACTTTTGCGTCAATTTCATTATTAAGTTTTCCTGTGTTTTGATTTGTTATAGAAGTTTGGTCATTTATGTTTACAATGGATTGGTTGCTTGAATTGGCCCCCGTGCTGTTGTTGGCCGCATTCGCCAAAAGCCCGGAAAGCGGAGAAGATCCAACAGCAAGCTCGCCTGACAGATCAACATTTCCGGTAAAATTATTATAAATATTTTGCAAATTTGCGTAAAATTTTTGCGAGCCGAATAAATTTGTGTTGGCTAAAGAAAAAAAGTTAAGCCCCAAATTTGCCGCTCCTGTTGTAACAATTCCATGCCCTGTATTAAAATTTGCATCGTTATTTCCTGAATTTATATTTGTCGTAACTCGGTTTATTATGTTTGCATCGTTAATATTTTTTACCGTCAATTCATTATTTATATTTGTTAGACTAGTATTGGCAGAGTTAGCTCCGGTTGTTGAATTTGTTGCGTTATCAGGCGAGGGAACTCCGCCGGCTCCAACTTGCACAGAATTTTTATTTACAACATTTAGCAATTGGCCGTCGCCTTTTGCTTGGCTTGTGGTAATTATTCCTGATCCCGTATTATAGTTTGCAGTGTTTGATCCGGTGTCGGCCTGCAAAAACGAATCGTTAAATGCCTGCACGAAATTTTGGTTTGTTATGTCTGTAGTGTTTGTAACATCTGTTGTTGAAGTATTTACAGAATCAGCTCCGGTTGTTGCATTGGTCGAACTTGGATCTGTTGCCAAAGCCGGATCAACGGCTTGGTCCTGAACTATCGGCTGGTCTGCCGAACTTGTTGTGTCTAAAATTGGAGGCAAATCAGTTATTGTTGTTGTATCTGTGGCTATTGGACTTGTTTGCAACGGCTGAACATCCAATGGCGGAGAAGCCGGCGCAGTTTCAGTTACAACCAAAGGATCAACTTCCGGCGGAACAACATCGGCAAGCATAATACCCGGCGAGGACAATAAAACACAGCCGGCTATAAGCGTTAAGGCTGTGCTTTTTGAAATAAAGCGAAACAAATCATTTTTTATTTTCATATTTTTATTATCTTTAAATTATTATTAAAAGTTCATTAAAGACTTGCCGATGTCCCCGCGAACGGGGACATCGGCAGATCCTTACTGTCCAATGTTTGTTGTGTTTGAATTGCCGGTATTTTCCGCGCCAAATGTCAGAGAAGCTGAGCCTGTTGAAACAGAGCTGGATCCTGTATTTCCAGAAACATCGTTTCCGCCGCTATTGCTTTCGGTAGCAATCACATTAGCAATTATTGCATCATTGATATTTGAAACCGCAATAGTATTCACCGCGGTTGTCGAAGCGTTATTTACGGAATTTGCGCCGGTTGTATCATTACCTGCAGAAACAATCGCTACTGGATTCACGGTTACATCAGTTATATTTGTGTTTACATCATTTATAATTGATGTATCATTACTGGCATCTCCTGTGCTAACATCAGCAGAGCCTGTGTTGCTGTCAACAACATTTCCTCCGGAAAAAGAAGCTGAACTTACCAAATTTTCAACAGCTAATGAATTTACGCTTGTTGATGCAACCACAGAATCAACAACTGCGTCTGAATTATTTGTCGATCCTGATCCGGTTGTGTTATTAGAAGCGCCAACGGTTAAACCGCCAGCTCCTAAATTAATGGAAGTTTCATTGGCATTTGCTCCGTTGCTAATTGCAACATTATTTGATGCGCCGCCTGTTCCAATCGTAACAGGTCCTGTATTATTAGAAACATCGTTTCCTCCGCTGGTGGCGGTTGTTGAAACTCCGTTTCCAATAAGGGCATTATTTAAATTTGTAACAGACACAAGTTGCGAAACCGTAGAAGCAGCTCCATTAACAGAACCTGCGCCGGTTGTTGAATTTCCTGCGCTAATCTCTGCGCCTCCTAAATCTGCTGTTATTTCTGTGAAGTTGGAATTAACTTCATTAGAAATTTCTGTTGAACCGCTAACATCGCCGGTCGAAACATCAGCAGAGCCGGTGTTGGCGGCAATTATATTGCCTCCGCTGCTTAACAACGCAAACACATCATTAAGTATACTCGCGTTGTTGTCATTTTCAGCAACAACTGTGTTGTTAATTGTTACAACTGCATCATTTGTAGATCCTGATCCGGTTGTGTCATTCAATGCAACGCTTGCCAAATCTCCGCCTGTTGAGGATAAAATTGACAAGAAATTACTGTTGACAACATTGCCGGTTAAAAGCGACCCGTCAACGGTGCCCGTGTCAACTGCGCCAGGTCCTGTGTTATCTGAAATTTCATTATTTCCGCTAACTGCCAAAACTGCTGTTGTATTAAGCACATCAGCAAGATTGGTATTTGAAGCCGCCACTAATTCATCTAATGTTGTGGTTGCATTATTAACGGAATTCGCTCCTGTTGTATTATTTTCAGAGAGCGGATCGGTCAGCCATGAACCTGTGTGGTTTAATGTGTTAACATTTGTGTCGTTTACAAATTCTCCGTCCAAGCTTACAACTCCGGTTACAGCTTCGCCGCCCGATGTATTAGCGGCAATTATATTGCCTCCGCTTGCCACTGTTCCGGCTCCCACATTAACAAGAACTTGCGCGTTTGAATTTAAAGACGCGAAAGTTTCAGCAACAGTTGCCACAACATCGTTGCTTGATGCAAACCCGGTATTTTCATTAATGGTTTGAATGTCGGCAAAAACAGCTCCCCCAGAAAGCATAAGTGTTGATGCGATAGAACAAACCGCTACTATTTTTTGTATTTTTAATTGATTCATAATTATTATTTTTAGATTTTTATATTAATTAATTTTATTTTTTCGACCTTTTTATTTTTTGTAATTTTTGTGTAACACGGAAAAGTTAAATTTTTTATGAAAGTTTTTCTTCATAAAATTGTAATTTATAGAAAATTTGCAACAAAAAAGCCCGGCGCGCGCAATTAGCGCGCCCGGGCAAACTATCTTCTACGCAACCAGCTTTTTACAAAAATGAAGCGATTCAAGCTTCGCCTGCAACTGCTCCAATGCGCTCTCCTCACTTTCGAAATAAATGATTTCTGCAATTGCCGGATTTCCCATTAGAAGCCGGGAAATTCTTTTTCCCAGCGGACAAAGAATGATAAAACGATTATTACATTCTAATAAATCTATAAAATAAAAACAAGCATTGCATATTTGTCGCACAATAAAAAACTCGAAAATAACTTTTAGAGGCAAAATGCAACACAGAGCTTTGTGGTGTGAAAAAAAGGCTATTTCTAATATGTCATTTTTCGCTCAAAAAGGCATACACAGAGAAAGTATGCCCAAAATTGCAAAAAAATACCGCACATTACATTATCTTGTAATTTGCAAAGCTTTACTATTTACAAGATATCCCATCGCACAATAAAATAGCGGTTTTTTGCCTCGAGCTAAAAAACCGCTAAAATATTTACAACAAAAAAGCCCCGATCAGACGATGCTGACCGGGACATTGCGCTATGAACCGATGTCCAAGACCTACGAGTTATAAGGAGATATAGACCCTGTAACTGCCCTGATCTCCTCGATATTGGGGGTTATCTCGGTGGCGTTGAAATTGTGCTTGGCACCATCGAAGGTCGAAATCCAAAACGTTCCGCCTTCGGCCAATCTGTTCCAAAAGCCATCCCGCTCAAAAAGACCGCCAAGCCACTGAACACCCCGATTGAATCCTGTCAATCGGAACAATTCAGAGATATGAGTCGTGCCATTTGCACTGCACATGCACCCCACCTCGTGGCAAAAGATGCTACGCAAGTCCCACTTCTGAGTAGGAATCATTATCCCAGCGCACGCTTCATCAGCTATACCCATGCAGACATCTCAGGAAAGACGGCTGCTCTTGCGAAGCAGCCAGATGGCGCACTGTCTGACGAACAGGCTATCATCTATGGATTGCCAGATAAGGTATTCCAAAAATCTAATCTGCTTCTCGCTGACCTGGCCTTCAATAAGGCGCTGGAGGTCATTGATCGTTTTTTGAAGCGGGATCGTTTCCTCGTCAATCCTACGCAACTCATCGATCTTCCGATTCAATCGGTCATACAGTTCGTCTGGGACACATTTGCGTGTCATTTGACAACTCCCCATATTACGGTTCGTCTTCATTGTTTTGGATCACCCAAAACTTAGGACAAACCTGATTTCGTGTACTATATTAATAATACACCTAATTAATTGTTTATCAAGAGCAATATTGGTAACTCCTCACCCACCCGAAGCAAGGTAATTTAAAACAAGTTTTTTCATGACAGGAAATATATCCTGTTTTTTGTTTTCCCGTTTTAAGGTTTCAACGACAGAGAGGTTGGTTTCGTGTATTTTAGCTCCTTTCAAACTCCGCGAGCCGTCGGAGATTCTCCTCATTAAAACAGCGGGGCGTATGGCGCGTTCGGCTGTGTTGTTCTCCGGCAAAACAGTAAAGTTTGAAACGCAGACAACTAATTCTCCGGAGAACTTTTTGCAGAGATTTATGATTTTTTGCAGGTTTTTGCCGTTTTCGTTTTCGGATTTTATCCGGCAGAGAGTTTGAATATTTTCCAATTGATTTTTAATTTGTTTTGCTTTTTGGTTCCGTTCTGTTTGAGTTGTGTCTTCTCTGGAACGAAAAAGCAGGATGTCTTGGTAGATCCTGCTTAATTTGTTTTTGATTGCGAGGCGCTCTTTTGTGGGTTTGTCTCCGCAGAGTTCCCTTGCTTTGCGGAGAAGGTGAACCCAGCAACGTTGTTTCTTTTTAAATTGGTTGTAGGCAGAATAGAAATCGCAACCAACCGTGCCTTGGTAGTCTTTGCCGAGGACCTCTGCGGCAACACCTTTGCCTCGTGTTTCAGATATCGTGTATCGTGTAGCCTTGTCGCCGACGAACGCCCACAGCCATGCTTTTTCTTTGCCAATATGCCAGCTGGTTTCATCAGAGTTAGCTGTTTTAGAGTGTTTGATTGTTTCAATAATCTCCTGCCACTTATTCTGGAATGCCAAACATCCTTTTTCTAAAAGATCGGTTATCTGTCCGTCAGAGACGGCGAGACTAAATTGAGTGTTGATATTTTCACGGATTAAGTCGTGAGATAATCGCAGTCTGTATTTGGAATGCAAAACATAGAGCAGGGTGTTTATTCCCAGTCTACTTTTTGGCAAAACATCTTTTGGTTTTGCCGTGATTATCTTTTTGCAGTGTTTGCAATAATATCTGTGAATTGTGTATTGTATTGATTTGGCTTTTTGCTGTTCGTAATCTGGGATGTCTTCAACGATTCTCTGGTAAGAATCAATTTGTTTTAAGAGTTCGTTATTGCAAAACGGACATTGTTGCAGTTTGCATTCTCGGTGTTCATCGATGGTTTGCGGAGTTGCCCGCACGTAGCTTTCCTTAGTTCGCAGGATTGGTTCGTATTTCTCCTCCTTAATCAGATTGGGTTTTCTTTTCTTGAACAGCATATCCAGAAATCTGTTCTTTTGTGATTGGAGATTTTCGTTTTGTTTTTCCAGCTCGGATATTTTTTCGTTAGCGCGAGCGAGTTCTTGCTCTAAGTCAGACTTCTTATCTTTCAATTTCCAAATTTCTTTCATTAGCTCCCTATTCCAGAAGTAATATTGGGTGGCGAGATTGTTTTTGTTTGGTTTTACAAACTTGGGCAAATGCAAAACAGCTCCGAGAGGCAACGGAGGAACAACAATCATTTTTTCATTTTCAATTACCGGTTCGGCTTTGGTGTACATAGCTATGGATACGCCAAAGCCCTATCCTTTATTCCATTATACAACCAACAAAAAAGAAGTGGAAAAAGTTATCCACTTCGGGTGGGTGAGGAGTTACCGCGCGCCTACATTCTGCTCCGAAGCGCAATATATAGCGGTTTTTTGCCTCGAGGCAAAAAACCGCTAAAATTTAAAACATAAATTTTATGGTTTTACCAAATACCAAAGATTATTGAATGCGTCGCCCTTTGTATCTCCGCTTTTTATGTCTTTTGAGTATGAATACAATGGCCAGCCCTTGTAAGATAACTGGGATGTTCCATCTGGCCGGGTAAATTCCTTAAAATCGCTTATTTTCAACAAAGCAGGAGCAGTAATTTGGCCCCCGCCCGGGGCAGAAAAAATTGGCCAAGTTGCCAAACATGCTCCCGTGCATTTGCTTAAGGGGTCAGAAGTTGCAGTTCCCTTAATGTCACTTTTGAAATAGTAAAGCGCCTTGCCGCTATTGTCGGATAAATAAATTTTTGATACAGGATTATTCATCAGTAAAACATTATATTCTGGATTTGCAACAACAAACCAAATGTTTTGTAAGCCTTGCCCGTTTGTATCCCCTGGCGCATTATCGCCGGCATAATAATATAGCGGCCAGCCGTAATATGTTGTTTGGTTTTGCCCGTTTTCATTTTTAATTTGCCCGAAATCTGAAATGTCTAATTGGCTTGACGCAACAATATTAGGAGAATAAAATATCGGCCAAGATGTTTGGCATTGCCCAGTGCAGTTGCTTTTTCCAACTGTGTCATTTACGAAGTAATACAAGGTTTTTCCATTTGCATCGGCTAAAAAAGATCCCGAAGATGCCGACGAGCTGATGTTTATGGTTTTAGCCGGAGCTTCTGTCTGGATATTGTTTATTGTTTCAACCGGGTTTGCCGACTGGTTATTCATTGCCATAATAATAAAATAAAGCGCAATTATAATAACTAAAATTATAACTATAACTGTAAAATACGTTGCTGTTTTGCTCATAATTTTAATGGTTTAATTATAAAAAAATACTGCAAATTAAGAATACAAATTTTTAATTAATATTTAGTTAAAACAAAAACACCCGCAAAAGTTAAAATGCCTGTTAATATAAAAAATATTTTTTTCATTTTAGATTAACAAGCTTATGCCATAGTTTTATAACAATGGCAGATCTATACGCGCAAAAATTTGTTAAGGAATTTAAAGAAAAGCGCCCGCTTTACGAAGAGTTTTGCGGAGCGATGAATAAATTAATGGCCGAACTTTTAAATTCCAAAAAATATAAACACCAGATATTTTACCGGGTAAAAAGCCTTCAGCGTTTAGAGCAAAAAATAATAAATAAAAAAAGGCAAAAAAAAATTTACAGAAACCTTTCGGAAATCGAAGATTTGGCGGGAATTAGGATTATATTTTATTTGGAGAGCGACAAAGAAAAATTTTCAGAAGATCTAGAGCGCGAGATACTTATAGTAAATATTGAAGAACTGGAGAAAAAAAGCGGGTACCGCGCGCGGCATGTGATCGTTGCGTTAAATAAAAAACGACTTGCGTTACGCGAATATAAAAATTTTGAAAATTTGAAATGCGAAATACAATTGGTTTCCATTTTCAACCACGCATGGGCCGAACTTGAGCACGACTGGCTTTACAAAGATGTCCATGGAATTAGAACTAAAAATCCTGAAAAATACGGGTTTATTAAAAAACAAATGGAAAAAATTTTTAAAAACTATGTAAGAAAATTAACTTCGCGGTTTGAAAAGGTTGCAAAGCAATTACCGGAAAAAAAATAATTATATGCCAAAAAAAGGATACAAAGACATAAAAGAGGAAGTAATTATAAAACGAACAAAAAGAAGTTTCACAGACTGGCGTAAAATTTTAGATAAATTTAACGCGCAAAAAAACGGGCGCAAAGCTGCTGTTGCGTTTTTGGTTGAGGCATACAAAATAAATTCCTGGTGGGCGCAAGTTATTGCAATAAGATATGAATATGAAAAAAAACTGAATTTAAAAAAGTAAAAATTCATCTAAAAATAATATTAATTAATTATGCTAAACAAATCAAAATAATAAACCGTATGAAAATTTCAATTCTTATCCCTTGCTATAATGAAGAGTTCACAATTGAGCGGTGCATAATGTCCTGCCTCAACCAAACGCGGCCAGCAGATGAAATTATTGTTGTTGACGACTCAAGTTTTGACAAAACGCCGGAAATTTTAAAAAGATTCGGCAGCGCCATAAAAACCGTCCGCACTCCCAAAAATACGGGAAACAAAAGCTATGCCCAAGAATACGGATTGCAATTTGTAACAGGAGATGTTTTTATTGCCACAGACGGCGACACAATGCTAAGCAAAGATTTTATTGAAATAATGGAAAAAGATATGCAAGACGGTTCAATTTCCGCGGTGGCCGGATATGTTAAAAGCTTAAAATACAATTGGCTTACAGCATGCAGGGCGCTTGATTACACGGTAAGCCAAAACATTGATAAGCTGGCGCAAGATTATTTGAACTTCATTTTTGTCATCCCGGGCGCAGCTGGAGCTTTCAGGACAGATGTTTTTAAAGAAAAAATAATGTTCGGCCACGACACTCTTACAGAAGATTTGGATTTTACTTACCGCCTGCATGAAATGGGATACAAAATCAAATACAACCGAAAAGCAATATGCTATACGCAGGACCCTTCAGCTTTGGGCGCATACATAAATCAAATGCGAAGATGGTTTGGCGGAGGATGGCAAAATCTAAAAAAGCATTTTAACATTCCAAACAGCCCGGGAATGGCGCTTGAACTTTCTTTAATATATGTGGAAGGCTTGATTTATTCTTTTATGATGATTTTTCTGCCGTTAATTAATTTATATTTAACTTTTTATTTATTGCTGATATATTCTGCCGTAGTGCTGGGATTGTCTGTATTTGGATCCATTAAAGAAAAAAGAATTGATATATTGTTCTGTTTTCCTTGCTACATATTTTTAAAATATGTAAACGCATGGATTTTTATGGAACAATTTTTACAAGAAATAATCTTAAGAAAAAAAAGGCTTGTTTGGTTTAAACCGACAAGAGTAAAAATGTAAAAAAATGATTTACCCAACTTTAGGAATCTCAATGATAGCGCATATGGCAGTGGTTGCAATAGGAAAGTTTAATAAAACTTCACCTTTAAAAAGCGATTTTTCCAATGGCGTAAAATCGGCAAATTTTACTAAAAAAGTTTTTCTGTCTTTTTTAATCGCGCTGATTATTGAATCGGTTTTATTATTTGTAATAGGAAGTTCATTATTTGCGGTATATATTGGATTTACAAGCGACAAGTCAAACCTGCATATAGCTCAGCATATATTATTAACTTTAAATAAATAAAAAAATGAAAAAAACAATAAATATAATTGCTGTGTCGATGTTAACGGTTTCAATATTAATTGGCAATATTATTCCCGCAAGCGCGGCAACAACAAACAATAATTTCTATAGGTCGCAATTATTTACTAGCATTTATACTAATGCAATTAATAGAATTAACGCGCAAATGCAAAGAATAATACCTTTGCCTCCAATCCCCCCAGCTCCTTTGCCGCCGCCCGGGCCCATTACGCCTCCGCCAGTTACTCCCCCAACAAACCAAAATTTAATTCCTAATCCCGGTTTAGAAGACGGAACCAATTCGCCAATCGGCTGGTTTGCGGGAAACTGGGGAACAAATGATGCTGTTTTTACTTATCCTGTAACAAGTTCAACCGGCAAGGGAGCAGGGATTACAATAAACAGCTATGTGTCTGGAGATGCCAAATGGTATTTTGATCCGGTAGCAGTAACTCCCGGAAAATTTTATACGTTCCAAGATAAATATATGGCAACTGTTCCAACTCAAGTTGTGGTCCAGTTTGCTTTGCCATCTGGCGCATTATCGTATCAGCAAATTGGGACTCCCGCAGCTTCCGCAAATTGGCAAACTTTCCAAGCAGGGTTCAATGTTCCTTTAGGAGTTGCTTCTTTAACTATTTTTCATTTAATAAATTCTGCCGGCACATTGCAGACAGACGAATATTCTTTAACCCAAAACGTAAATTCTAATGCGTTTGGCAAAGGAATGGTTTCATTGAGCTTTGACGACGGCTGGCGAACAAATTTTAACACGGCCATTCCAATTTTAAACGCGGCGAGTTTTAAAAGCACGCAATATATTATAACCGATTCAATTAATGACACTGCCAACGGATATATGACTATAGATGAGCTAAAAACAATTTCCCAACAAGGCCATGAAATTTCAGCTCACACAAAAACCCACCCCGACTTAACCGCTCCCAATGTTGATTTGCAGAGTGAAATTTTAGGCTCAAAAAATGATTTGTTTTCAAAGGGCTTTAGCCCGGTAGAAACTTTTGCATATCCATTTGGACGCTATAATGCAACAGTGCAAGACGCTTCTAAGCAGGCCGGATTTTTAGGAGCCAGGACAGTTGATCGCGGGTTTAACGACAAGTCCACAAATCCGCTTGCTTTAACGGTCCAAATTGTTGAACGCGGAGGAATATGCGACGGAGACAACGCGCCGGCAACAACTTTAGATCAGGTAAAAAACTGGATAGACACAACAGCAGCAACCAATACATGGTTGATTCTTGTTTTTCATCAAACAGACAACAATTCAGAAAACTGCTACGGCGACACTCCTCAAACTTTGCAAAGCATAGTAGATTACTTAAAAACCAGCAATGTTGATGTGGTAACTGTTTCCCAAGGATTGCGCCAATAAATAAAATTAAAATAAAAAAACACTCTTGCTTTGATCTGCAAGAGTATTTTTTTGCGTGATAAAAATTTTTTCTAAAAATTTTGCACGCCGGTTTTGAATGCCTGTAATGATGCCGGATCAGAATTTACCAGCCAGTTTTGTTCTTTGTTTTCGTTAAACCAGATAAATCCCGCAATGCTTGGATCGGAAGAAATTAATTTTAAGCCTTCAGTAATCCAAGATGCTTTTTGAGATCCCGCAGCCGAAGCCATTGAGGATATTAAGATTGGCTTGTTGTAAGATCTTAATTGCGACAATGCATCTGAAAATACGCTTGAAAATGTCCATTGGTCGCCAAAATTAAATCCGTCAACGCCAACATAGTCAACATACGAGGAACCCGGGTAATAATCCGCAATTTCATTTGTAGATGTGTCCGGAACAGAGTTGTTGTTTACTGCCCAAACAAATTTAACATTGCTTGCCCCTGCAAATAAGTCATACATATGCTTCCAAGCTGAAACAACTTTAGCCGGAGTATTGCTTCCAACTGTTCCGCCCCAAGGATCCCAGTTGCCGTTCATTTCGTGAAAAGGCATTAACATAACAGGCCCTCCATATGCTTTTGCGTCCGATGCAAACTGCTTAATGTAAGCGTCTTCATTTCCCGAAATAATATCGTCTAAAGTACATCCGTATTGCTCCCAAAAAATTGCCAACGTTTTTCCTTGGCTTTTCAGGTTTGAATTGCCCGGAAATCCGTCTCCCCATCCGTAAAAATAAGCCTGTACGTCCATTTTTGCGCCCACCAATGATTCAAACGAACTTGCATTTCCGTCAGACAAATAAGCTCCCCATAATTTTCCTGTGTTCACCGGCGCTGAAACTGGAGCAGGAGCCGGACTTGTAACAGGCGCCGGAGCTGGTGTCGGAGCTGGGGTTGGTGTTGGGGCTGGATTAGGATTCTTAACAGGTGTTGGAGCAAGAGCTGGAGTTTGAGTTTTAGTCGGCGTTGTTCTTGCGCCGATTTTATTAATTATTTTTGAGTAAATACTTTGATAAAGTTGCGAGGTCGACAATCTGCCTATTGTTGCCGCGCTTACTGTTGTCGTTAAAATTGATCCCGCCAATACTGTCAACAAAACAATTTTTGATTTGTGCATTTGTTATTGTTAATTTTATTTTCATACATTTTTTGTTGCTACATAGGCAATTATAATATTAATTTTATATTAATCTCTTTTTAACCAAACAAAGAGCCTATGTAAAGACTCTTATTAATAATTGGACAGTAGTTTTTATTTAATGCCTGCTTTAAAAGCTTGCAATGATTCCGGATCAGAATTTAACGGCCAGTTCTTTTCTTTATTTTCGTTAAACCAGATAAATCCCGCAATGCTTTTATCGGTTTGCATTTTTAACAGCGCGTCTTTTATCCAGCCGGATTTTTTAGGACCTTCTGTTGTTGCCATAGAAAATATATAAATCGGCTTTTTATATTTTTTTAATTGCTCCAATGCCGTTAAAAAAATTTCTGAATAGCTTTGCCACGGATCTCCAAAATTAAATCCGTCAACGCCGACATAGTCAACATAATTATCTCCGGGATAATATTTTGAAATTGCGTTGTCTGGCGTATTTGGCGCAGATTCATTGTTCACAACAAAGGCAAATTTTACATTTCCATTGTCAAAAAATAAATTATGAATATGCCTGAATGTTCCAATCACTTTTTCAGGAGTATTATTTTCTGCTGTTCCGTTCCACGGATTCCAATTGCCGTTCATTTCGTGCAAAGGAATTAGTATGACCTGACCGCCGTATTGTTTTGCATCCAATGCAAATTGCTTGATATACTCGTCGGAATTTCCCGCAATAATATTATCTAAAGCTACATTGTTTTGTTCCCAAAAAACAACCAATGTCTGGCCGTTGGCTTTTAAAGGATTCCCTAAATCAAATGGAAAAAAATCATTCCAGCCAACAAACACGGCATTCATATTCGCTTTTTTTCCGACAATTTTCTGAAAATCCGCAAAAGACTGGGGCGTGTTGCCTGTGTAAGCTCCCCACAATTTTTGATATTTTATTTCCACAGGAGAGGGCTTTAAAATAATCAATGCAATTGAAGCAACTGCAACAAAAACCAAACCGCCAAGAGCTAAGACGTATTTTTTCTGCATAATTTATTATTTTATAAATTCAATTAACGTTTAATTAAAAAATATTTTAACAAAAGCTTAATGCTGGGTTTATATAATAAAAACATAATATTATTAAATAATAAAAAATATGAAAATGTACTCTTTAAGTTGTAAAGATATGGATATGGAAAAATGCAATTACGTAGCAATGGGCGAAACAAAAGACGAAGTAATTAAAATGGCAAGCGACCATTTTGTAAAAGCCCATCCCAAAGAAGCCAACGAGGCAATGGAAAAAATGTCCAAAGAGGAGCTAAACGAAAAAATGATGGACAATATTGTTGAAAAAGACGACGAAGAAGATATGTAGAGGCAAAAATTTTAAAACCCGGGTAATACGTAAGCCCGGGTTTTTAAAAACAGCCAACGGCTCAGCGCTAAAAGTGATGAGCCGTTAAGCTATTTTCTCGTAATAAACAAACCTTCCATCATTCCCCACCTGCCGAACTTTCCCTTCTTTTTCCAATTCGTCCAAATACCTGGTCGCTGAAGCGTCAGAAATGCTAAGCATTTTCTGGACCGTATCATTGGAAACGCGCGCGTTTCCACTTTGAACCGTACCAATCAACTCCATAATTTTACTTTTCCTAACCTCCTTCTCTTTGATCTGCTTTTCTTTTAATGTTTCCCTATTTCCGCCACCGCCCAAAAAATACCAAACCGCCCCGGCTCCTATTATTACCCCAACCCCAAAAATTAAAACTTGATTCATATTTTTTACCCCTTAATTATTTTTTAGAATAATCAATCAAATAATTCTTTATCATGTCCTGTATGTAAAAAGTTATTTTTTCTCTAGATTGAGGTTTGCTCCCAGCAATATTCTTAGCAAAATCATACAAAGTTTTATTATCCATATTAAGCCACTTACCATTTTTATTAAGAAAATAAAGCAAACTCATAATAGCTATTCTCTTATTGCCATTCTGAAAAGGATGATTCTTAATCATCAGATAAAACATTATACTTGCTTTACCAATTATACCGCGATACAAATCTTTTTTGGCAAATTGGATAAATGGCTGATTTAAACAACTTTCTAAAATATTTGGAAATCGTGAACCAAAATCAGGAATGGGTTCATTCCATGTCATAAATTTTTCTGCCAGACGAAATGCTATAAATTCGATTTCTGCAACACTTAATGATTTCGGCCTCATTCTTTTCCAAGTTTTCTAAATGTTTGCTCAAAGTCTTTCATTGCCCTATCAATCGATGTTTCAATTTCGGCTTTTTTTTCAGTACCAAGCGTCTTGCCTAATTTTTCAACAATACTGGAGTGCGGAACAATAAAATTACGGCCAACTTTGGTGGCTTCTATTTTCCCCATTTTTATCCAGAGAAAGACTGTTTTTCGACTAACCCTAAATATATTAGCTGTTTCTATTGTTGAATAGTATTCTTTTGTCATATATTCATATGGTAACATATGTTACCATACAAGTAAATATTATATAGTACCTTATGTTACCATACAAAATCTATCCTATTTTTGCCCGCCTTATTTTTTACCCCTTAATTATTTTTTACTTTTTTAATGTCACTAAGTTTTATTCCCATCACCGGAGAATCTTTTGATTTCCTCGTTTTTTGATTGCTAGTTTTTTGATTGTTCGTCGTCTGGCGATTTTAAATTTTCCGCCACATTTTTTTCCTTATTTTATTTCTCAACTATTTTTTATTTTACAATTTAAAAACGATTACCCATTTCCTATTTAAATTTTAATCAAAAAAATTCGAGCAAACTGGACCATTTCCCAGAGGGGAAGGGCTTTTATGATTTATTTCTACGCAAAAGCACATTTCGGATTCCTTTTTTTTGATGTAACATTTAATAACCCGCGGATCTTCAAATATAAATTCATCTTCATCCAGTAAACTTTTTATGCACTCAATAATTAAATCTGCGCGTTTAAAAATCTCCTCATCTTTAAAATCAATTTTTAGGGTATTTAAAGTCTTAGCTAAACGTTGCAAAACGTCTTCGCGCCGGAACACCGGAGGTAAGGCAGTAATCTTTCCATCCTTCTCATAAACTGCAAGAAGATTTTCAACAAACGGATGAATATGGTCAAATGAGGCACCCTCATTTCTGTCATTATAATGAGCAATAAAATTAGAAATATCATAAAGGATTGGATCATTTTGCTTACAATAAATGTTTCTCAGCCAAATAAATAACAAACCGATATCGCTATCTCTAAAATCATCCTTGCAAATTTTGCTTACTATTTTTTGAATCTTTTTCATTATTTTTCCAATTAATTTTTACCTATTTTTATTAAACTCACAAGATTGTTCAATTAGAACTATTGTATATCTAATATCCTTTTCTGAGATTACAGTAAAAAACTTTAAATTTTTAACTTTCTTTATTATCTAATTATCTAAAAGGCTCCTGACCCCTTTTCTGTAAAATAAAAAACCCTGACGTAACGCCGTTGTGTTTATCGTTTGTTAAACTGTTTTAAATTTTCCTTTATCCAATCATAAAAATCAATCTCCAAAAATTTCAAAAACTCATTAAATTTTTCATCTGAAAATTCTATTTTATTTTCCTTATAATACTCCTTGAATAATTTTTCAATTTCTGAAATGTTGATAATTGTATTGCTTAGCATATTATTATTTTTTTATTAATTTTTTATTTTTCAAATTTAATTACAAGGAGACTTTGTTTATTTTTTAAAAATTGTCCCAATTAAATTAACGAAACTAAATAATTTCGGTGACCAAACAATACCCAACATAAAAGTTATAATCGGTAAAAATATTCCAATCCACACAGAGTTATATTCTTCCAATACTCCCTCTAAAAGACCGAACCAACCACTAATCTTAATCAAAATCGGAATGTTCTTTTTTTGTGGGTTTTTTCATTTCAGGAACAATGGCGTGAACATGTGATTGTGCCCATGTGATACCGAAGGACGTCGGAGATCCATATTTCTCGAAGATATGCAAATACTCATTTCTTATTAAATATTCTTCTCTAATTTTTAAATAATCACCAAGAGTTATCCTGTCTGACCCAAATAAATTAGAAATAATATATTCGTATTCATTAAAGGGATAAACTGACATTAATTCTCTTAGATTGTTTCTTAATTTTTCTTTGTCATCATTCGGTAATTGTTCAATTAACTTTTCTAAATCTTCCCTTAAAATTTCCATAGATTATTTATTAAATTTAATAATATAATTTTTCTCTTCCCGTGAGAGATTAAATTTATTCATGACATAGTTATCCAATTTTTCAAAACCTTCTTCCCCGTTTATTATTTCGTCAACTAATTTAATAATTTCTGAAAAAGATTCTTTGTCCCAAAGTGGCAATGGCATTTGTTCGATGTGATTTCTCAAAACCTTAATACTCGAAAACTTTTTTTGAAATATAAATTGGTACAGAGACGAATTAAATAAAGCAGAGACCACTTTTATTGAATATCCGGGAATTTGAGGAATAACAATATTTGCACTATTCAAAGTTAGATTCTGCTGATTATCATAAGCAAAAATTAAATATTTTGAAATAAATCTGTAAATTAGTTTTTCTTTTGAGCGGTATTTTTCAGTCGGTGGCAGGTACCCCGAAAATTGGACACTTAGTATGTTCTCGTTGTATCCTGAATAAAAACAAAACTTATGCCAAGAGGATATCCGTCGTTAACTGCCGAGCAGAGGCAGGAAATCATGTCGCGAGTTA